>Ga0123355_10002944_pt1 | contig 24194 bp, 22 predicted proteins | sample TergutEmb28metaG_3_FD_89872 | JGI IMG/M metagenome (GOLD analysis project Ga0123355, IMG submission 89872) | Embiratermes neotenicus P1 segment gut microbial communities from Petit-Saut dam, French Guiana - Emb289 P1 | ecosystem: Host-associated > Arthropoda: Insects > Digestive system > Gut ... | reverse complement strand
GTATATACCATGTTTAAAATATTCAGTACCTATATTTGTTGAATAAATATATAAAATGCAACGTTTAGAGGTTAGCGGTGCGGTACGACCACTATAGTCGTCGTAAGGCGTCAAAGGGTTAAACATTACTGCTGGGCTGCGAAAAATTTCCAGTTGCTTGGCCCTTCGAACTCGAAAGTCTGACGGTACAATCAGCTGACGGAAGCCAACGCACCACCGCCATACTGGAATAAACAATTACGTGAGGGACCATTTCAAACTGCATCTTATGTCAGTTCTATTTAGAAAGGAATATATGACTCCAGTGATTACATATCTTCAGTGCCATTGACAACCTTACTCCTTTCATGCTTGTGGCCCTGAAAAGGGCCCGTCAAGTCAGTCAGTCTGCCAGCCCGTCAAATTGTTAAAAAAAAAAAAATTCTGAACACGCATCTGTCATCCATCCAGAGTAGTAACCAGGAAGCATGTGGGGAATGGGTCCTCCACCCTGGGTACCTACCTATCGGGACCTACACGCCCATCGATTTTCTTTGGTGACTCCTTTTATTAACCTCCCGTCTCGTTACTCCCCCGGATCGATGGCAAATGCGGGATCGGAACGGTAATTCGGATCTTATATAACTCTCGAAGCCTACAGTCACTGTTGTTATCTGCCCAATAAGAGCAAGCAAACTTTCTAATCCACACGTACCCATTCCTGATTAGACAGTTTGTGGATTAGGCCGGTTTACACCCACTCACACAAGCTGTACGAAGTTCTCCGTGCGGTCTGCTCCAATCTGAGTGGAGGCAAAACTCACTCTGCACGTGTTGTGTTGTTCCTTTGATAGAGACATGTCGATAAACAGATACAACCGGACGGCGACACAAAAAAAATCGCTTATTTCTTTTAGACAGAAAAATAACTACGTGAATTTTGCAATGAACGCTTGCGACATCATAAAACGGCCCATATCAGGGCCACAAATTCGCTTGCCACATAATCATAAAACGGACCTTTTAAGGGCCCCAGCTTGCTATTTGTTGATACCTATTTACAGGAAGTCGTTACGTCATAACTGTATGTAGTGTTTTATGTGTTTCCTGTGCTGAGGAAATTATTCTGTTGTCCTAGGGATTCTGATTATCTATTGGTGGTTTGCGTGTCGATGAATAAAAACCATAAAACGTGACATACACTTTTGTTACGCGTTGTGTGTTGTTTGGCTTCTTGATTAGTAATTTGTGAACTGGAGCGACGGTCCATGGACGTGTCATGCGTCCACGGTGTTCAGCCGACGTACCGTTTCGCGGCTGGCGCCTTCTTGCCCAGATTCTTGGCGGCAGAAATATTACCAAATGTACCTGACCAAAGAACATTTCTCTTAAACAAAAATGATTTACAAAAATGATGGTATGTAATTTTCGTGCAGATAATTTCAGCATGTAAGAAAGCCAGGAAAAGCCAAAAAGGCAAATGAATTTTCTGACGCCAACCAAACTTTAAAAAAGCCAGTTTTATGGAATTTGTCTTTAAAAAAGCCAATCTTGCAACCCTGTGTAGATTCTCTGCCTACAACAACTGGCTAACAGACCACGGACCACTAGATGATCTGTGCCACGGACTCTCACACATTTCATTGGAACACTCGTGAAAGTGAGTTTATGCATGTTCCATATGGTGTCATACATGGATGTGACGTCACTCTGGCGCGAAATGGCATTCACAGTGATCATTAATGGGGTTCCTTTCAAACATCCATATTTTTGTTGGAGATATATGCTTTCTGTAATTTTTTTATTGATTTGTAGCATGCCTGGAGTTGTTTAAAGGAGCACAACCATGCAACAAAGCACAGAGAAATCTTACTGAAGCCAAAAAGGACAATGATTTTATTTACCATGAGAAAATTCCAGATGTAAAGAGTTTACTTTCTGTTTGAAAAGCAACGTTAGCTAAATCTTTACCAGTTCCAGAGAGGCTGAGGAAGAACTTCAAAGGCAAGGGGACTTCTAACACACTGAAACCTTTGATACTAACCAAAGCATTTTTGTGGAACCTAATATTTCATTACCACGATCCACCAGCCTACCAGTTGTTTATCCTGAGACAGATTAATCCAGTCCATGCCCTAGCATCCTATTTCTTTAAAACACATTTTAATATTCTCCCATCTCTGCCTAGGTGTTCTAAGTGGCCTCTTTTCTACAGCTTTCCTGACCAAAATCTTGTATCAATTTATCTTTCCTTTCATACATGCCAAGTGCCGTGCCCAGCGCATCCTCCTTCATCTGATCATCTGCAGCAACATTCGTTGAGCAATACAAGTCATGAAGCTCTTCATTATCCACCCTCCCCTTCTTCCCTATTGTCTCTCCTAAATCCAACTCTCTCTCTCTCCGCACCCTGTTCTGAATCACCCACAGCCTTTGGTCTTCCTTTATTGTGACACAACAAGTGTGTAAACTCATTCTCGTATCTGATGACCACATCATTACAACATGTATATGGGGAGTGGAAGTGAAGCTTGACGCATTCTTAACTTTGACACTACATGAATGTCAGTGGTTAGCTTCATGACATTTATTTTTGCCTGTGGGGAAGATTTCCTGTTACCATATGATGTGAGGCTGAGTGGTACATTCCAGCAAATGAACCACCGGTAGTACAATCATAATTTGTGCCAGTATCATTTTGTACTGTTGATTGTTTGAAGTACAGACTTTAAGAGCTCTGGGGTCCTGCAGGTTGGATTTTGAACTCTGAAAATTGCAGTCATCCACAAAGCATATAGTTCTGTTGTGTGTAACACAGAAGTATGAAACAAAAACTATTTAATATTTCAGTGAAGCTTAATTACTCAAATACCATTGTCAGAAAGAACTTAGGAACAATTAGCACAGTTGTTTGTTAATTAGTGATTGGTACATTTTATTGGTACCCCTAACTTGGACATGGCTGTGAGATCACAAACCAGGTTTTATCATAACCGTGGGATTTGATTTGTGACTTACCCACGCAGCAAGATTATTGTACAACGTAGATGTTCTGATATTGTTTTCAGTGTTTTGGCATCCTTAAATCTTCCTGCAGCTTTAGAAGATACATCTGGTAATTCATTGCCACAGTCACTAGTTGATAAAGCATCATCCATAAGGGATAAATGTGGAATTAAGGAGTTGGAAAGAATGATTCAAGAACTGCCAGATCTTCTGCAAAGATATAAGGATATTTTGGATGAGGTAATGTGTAATATATTTTTGTTGCCATCAAAATTCCCTAACATTCATGCTTTTCCTGTACCAATATGTCACAGTTGATGTTCCTCAGTTCTCTGACATTCTTGGTTTCTGTTTTCATAGTACATCAGTGTTTCCATGTTTATGATTAACTGGGGGCCAATAAAAACTGGTACAAACATTACATGTATGTTTAATTTATGCAGTTGATTATTTCTTTCAATGCAGACTTAAAGAATGGTTCGTGATGAGAAGGAATCAGCTGCATGAACAGTTCAAGGAACATTGGACCCACACAACATCAGACAAATTAACTGAGACATTCTGTGTCAATATGGACAAATATCGGGAGATTATCAACATTGCCATATAGGCTGACAATGTAGTTCGGGACAAATTTGAGCGCCATTGTGGAGGGATGGAATTGTTAACGAAGAGGCCAGACGAGATACTGGCTTATTTTAACATTGTACAAAAAAAAAGTGATACTGGCTGTTCTGCCTTCAGCAGGTTCAGGAGGAAGCAATGTAAAGAATAGCCCATCAGTTTTCCAACTGAGGAAACTTTTGGAAGATGTAAGTTTTGACTCTATAGTATTCATAGTTATGGGAGGTTTTAAATTCTCACAGCAGTACTGCTGAAGATCCATGTCTTCTGAACTGTGACACCATTTAATTGGGTTAAGTAGTTGCCAATGTGTTGAAGGATTGTAGTGCCTTCACCTTCAATATCGAGCACTTCATACATTCTTCTTGGACTGCTTAACCCTGAAGGTGAAGACAGCACAATTTTTCAAAATGTCAGGAACTACTTTCCCATTGACAAAGTGTCATATACCAGAAGACCTGTACCTTAGTCTGAATGTCTCTTATGGTATGTTATAGTAAACATTACCATCATCGTGAATTGTAAACACGGTCTTTCATAAAGGCTGTCTGTTTCTATTGTCACATTCCTAGTTATTTGGGTTTGCTGCACAAATCTACTGTTGATCACTGGACACAGCAAGAATATTAAGCAGGGCAGGTATTCTTATAATGTCAGATATCACCTGGACATAATATCAGAAAATTTGTTGATGAAAATTACATGAGAAACCATAAGACAGTGACACTGGAACCATCTATAACTGGGGCAGTAATCTTCAAGAGTTCAAAGGTCCTAGAAAAATTTCTTCTGGGACCTCTGTGATCATTTGAGGATGACTTCACTGCATTCCTTCAATATGCTGGGAACCTCTTACCCAGTAACGCAGCATTATATTGCAGAACAGAGTCCACTACTTAACAGAGAGATTGTGCAATGTGGACTGCTTCTTTCAGGCAGCAGAGAGATACATATGCAGGTTAATAGTACCTTCCTGGAGTGTTTATTTGTCAAAAACTGGGGATACATCACAAAGTGCACTTGGATGGACAGACTACAGAAGTGCATCTAATTAGGAATTGCTTCTTATGAGAAAAGTACTGGAAGAAAGCCCACACCCCACCCTTTATGCAGAATTTTTACATATGTTTAACATTATGAAATTGACAGACCCAATGATTTTTGTGATTAAATAGGTGGAGACCATCAAAGCAGAATGTGATGCTATTGAATCCAAACTGAAATCAGCAACAGTAGATATGAAATAAAAATTCCTCAATCCACTGGAACAATACAGGGCCATCAGTGAGCATCCAATGTCTGTGGAGAGTTTGTGGGATGGTATATGGACCTCAGCAGCATCAAGTGCAGAAGCAAGAAGCTTTTGTAGCAGATGTTCAAGTAAGTTACAGAGCCTTAGACTTCTGCATTTTACAAACTACAATTTTAGTGCGTTAAATCTCGAGATATTTAAGGTTCTCACAGCATTGCTGCTGAAGAGTTTTGTCTGCTGGGATGATGTGCATTGTGTGATGAGCAGTCCCCATTTCGGAGGATCATAGTGCCTTCACGTTCTGGGTATTTGAAATGTCAGGGACTGCTTGCCCAGCAACACAGTGTCATGCCCCAGAAGTCACAAATCTTCATGTTGAATCTTGACCTTATGAGAAATGATAATTTATTCTTTGTGTATATGTTTATCAGAACTGTTTTCCTTATGAATCATGTTGCCTCACACTTCATGCTGAGTGTTGGATGGTGACATGATGTGCAGATGTCATGTGTTTAGTGTGCTGGATGACACAGGCAATAAGAATCTTCATGCTACAAGTGCAGCAGCATGGAATAATATGTCCTCTCATAAAAAGCATGCTATCAGATCTCACTCTATCAATTTGTTCATTTCACCTTCCATCACTGCATCTATCAAACTCTCTTATTGCCAATTTTAATGTGTAGATACAAAAAACAGAGCTTTGCAAGGAGAAGTCTGGTGCAGGGACAACTTTACAGAGGGAGGCTGTTCTGAAGGAGCTAGCTGCAGCGTATGGTGCCTTCAGTCAACCTAAAGAATATCTGTCCAAAGGAGCAAGTTCTATAATGACCTTACACAGGTAATGTGATTAAACTGATAGCACTGAGTTTTACAATTTGTTATACAGGGACATTATTTTATCTGACAACTTGCATTATCATGTCATTCAGATGGTTTTGTGTGACAGCAGGCACCAATTTGCAATAAGTCATGGTACATGTTTTGCAATTCAATATATTGCATTTAAAATTAGGTTTTTAATCACCATATTTAATGAAGTTGCTGAAAATATTTCCCTTCCACTTGCAGACTTGTCACATCTAACATACACACAGTTCATGGCACATGTGAGTTTTATTTAAGCAAGCTGATGGCAGTTAACAGTGTCGGTTGCCAGGTGAAATATCCATTTACTTCTGTGAAGTGTTTGGAGATTATGCCTGCCTTCTTATTGACAGCTGTGTTCTGTTTCAGATCTTGGTGGTATTCCTGAACAAAATTTCTGACTACCGTTTTGCTCGCAAGACTGAAAAGGAGGAACTGATGAAAGATGACACAAAGCATTGGATGCCAGATTTTTGCTGCTACTCCAGAAATTCCTGGTCATTATGCAACAGCTCAAGGTAATGCATGGGATTATGCATTTTGTAATAAAACTGATCTACCATAGCATATTTTATTTAATATTAACCCCCATAAACAGTCTGGAGTTTGGGCAAGTGGTCAACTTCTCCCCATCATAAAAATCAGCATGTTACAAAATTTTGCCCAGTGTAAGTAACAGGAGGAGGAGGAGGAAGCTGCATAGTAGTATAAGGCTTCATGATTTGTACTCCTGACCAAATGTTAGGACAGGTGATCTGGTCTAGTTGGATACGGTGGGTGAGGCATGTGGCAAGTATGTAGGAGCAGAGAAATCCATACAGTTTTTGGTGGGGAAATCTGAGGGAAGGAAAATTCTCTGAAGACCTAGGCACAGAGTGGAGGTTAACATTAAATGGATCTTATGAAGCAGGATGAGAGAACATGGACTGATTCAGCTGTGATGGGGATAAGTGGCAGGCTGTTTGAACATGGTAATGAACTTTCAGGTTCCACAACATGTAGGGAATTTCTTCCCATCTGAGAAGTTGTTACAGTGTCAAGAAAAAATGCAGTTAATTAGTAATATATTAACATAAGACTAAAGAAGGTAAGATTTGAAATTTAGTTTGATGGTGAAAATGAATCTTTTAATGCAGAATTTGTATTGAATGATACTATAGCAAGGGCAATGCCATTTTCAATAAAGAGTTACAAAATAACGTTTTAGGACATGCCCATTTGGAACACTTTTTTCCACTTAATAAACCTAAATTGTTGAAGTTTTCCAAATATTTCTTAAGAGGGTTTCACACAATTAAATCCACAGTAACAACGTACAAAATGTGGAGACAACTACTTTACTTTACGAGAATGAGTTTACACACTTGTTGTGTCACAGTAAAGGAAGACCAAAGGCTGTGGGTGATTCAGAACAGGGTGCGGAGAGGGACAGTTGGACCTGGGAGAGACAAGGTAATAGGGAAGAGGGGCAGAGTGGGTAATAAGGACCTTCATGACTTGTACTGCTCACCAAATGTTATTACAGGTGATCAGATGAAGGAGAATGCCTTGGGCATAGCACTTGGCATGTATGAAAGGAAACATAAATGGATACAAGATTTTGGTCAAGAAAACTATAGGAAAGAGACCACTTAGAAGACCTAAGCAGAGATGGGAGAACAATATTAAAATGTGTTTTAAAGAAATTTTATGCCAGGGCAGGACCTGGATTAATCTGTCTCAGGATAAACGACAGATAGGCTGGTGGATCATGGTAATGAAATATCAGGTTCCATAAAATACAGGGAATTTCTTGATGAGGCACTGTTAGTTTCTCAACAAGGACTCTGCTCCATATAGTTAGCTGGATTGCTGATAATGAGTTTACATTTTATTTGTAACTACAATCAACTTTCTATGTAATTTACCTCTTAAGAAGTTGTGTAGTTTCATTATCTCGGTGTTCACAATTTCAGTCTTTCTCACATCAAATGCAGCCATAGCTTGATGCACAGCAACAGGCACAAGCTCTTCAAATAAGTCCATGTACAAACAGAACAAATGCAGGCACGCACACAAATAAACACCACCTTCCCATTTTCTCTGCAGCCACATTAAAAAAAAAAGTTGTGCATTTAATAAATGCACCTATATACATACCACATACAGGGTGTTAAGTGAGTAACTATCCACACTGTTCCTACAACAGCTCTACCTTGCAAATATGTGGCTACACAAATGAAAAGCCTAGCATTTTAATTGAGGTGCAGTGTAACAGCAACAAAATGCAACATCCCAGAAAAAAACAATGATTAAAATATGTTTTTGTTAGTATAAAAGGTTTGAAGTCTCCTTACGTTTGAAGTTCTGACTCATTCTCTCTGGAACTGGTAAAGATTTAGCTGACATTGCTTTTCCAACAGAAGGTAAACTCATTACTTCTGGAATTTTCTCATGGTACATAAAATTATTGTCCTTATTGTCTTCAGTCAGATTTCTCTGTGCTTTGTTAGCATAGTCTGGAAAGTAATTTGGTTTCCCTCACCTCTGTTGTGCTCCTTTAGCTTTCAGATTTGGCATTTTCTGTTCATGCTTTTATTTGTCTCAGAGAAAGACAGAGGCACAGCAAGTCTCTGAAATGTCAAAACTTACATTTTTTATTTCGAGGTATGTGTAAAAGAGTAGGCAGTTTATAACATACATCCATGCAGTCATATCCAGGGTCTTCCAGAATAAGAAGCTGATAACACCTCAACCAGACCTCACATCCGCTGTGTACTGAAGTATGAAGCTGATTACACACCTGCATGCAGTGCCATAGTTAAGAAAGCATGACACTTTTTCATTCCCCTACATAGTCTTGTGGCAGGCACAGTAAATTTACCGTTTCCTTAAATTATGGTACAGAATAAAATTACTACAATCTGATTGGTAGATTCATTAAAATGTGTAAAGCAAAAAGTAGATGACATTAGAAAATAGGCCATTTTATTCCTAAAGAATGTGGTGAATCTGTTTGTACAAATAACAGTTTATTGTAATTTCTGCATAACCAGAAAGGGGTTTTTTTTCCTCCTAAATATTGATCTACACATCAGAGTAACTGATTTTATCATCTACAAGTGCTCGACGTTAACCTTCTATATATTAGCCAAAATATCTTAATTTCATAACTCATCACACATTTGTGGCATTTTTTAATTCCAAATCCCACCAAAATCTGACACGACAGACATATGCTCAGACGATATGAAGAACGCGTAAAGAACGCCTACAATCAGAACCTTTTTTTCCATTACGCAGATTCCAGTAAAGGCATAAAATTACAACTACAGATTGACTGTAATCACTATCACCAACTTAAGAGTCAGTAATTCCCTGGCTCATCCATTTTCCATAAGTTCGAAGCCAACCACTTTGCAGTGAATTAAAACAAACCGGTAGCCGGAACCGCAGTGCGGGTAATTTGTCTCATGTAAACACTAAACAACCTGGTAATTGAGATAACACATACTGCAGAAGCACAAATGAAGTTTGTCCTGATCTTGCTGTAATGGCTGGCTATACTATTCACTCTGGCCACTTTGTGCAGAATCTGAAAGGTCATAAACGTGTCAAAAGATCAGTCATTTATATACACAGTATATGTACATGCACATATTTGGACTTAAGAGGGATGAGGTAACCGAGGAGTGGAGAAAAGTACATAGTGAGGAGCATTATGATCTGTACTGCTCACCAAATATTATTCGGATTATCAAATCGAGAATGTGATGGGCAGGGCATGTAGCACATATGGGGGAGAGGAGAGGTGTATGCAGGGTTTTGGTGGGGAAACCTGATAGAACGAGACCACTTGGAAGACCCAGGCATTGATGGGGGAATAATAATAAGATGGATCTTCAAGAAGTGGGATGTGGGGGCAAGGACTGGATTGATCTGGGTCAGGATAAGGAAAGGTGGCAGACTGTTGTGAATGTGGTAAAGAACATTTGGGTTCCATAAAACGCACGGAATTTCTTGACTACCTGAAAACCGGTTAGCTTCTCAGGAAGGACTCTGCTCCATGGAGTGAGCAAGTAAGTAAGTAAGTAAATACATGCAAATAACAAAATTACAGCTAAGGAGGCGTTACCCATAAGTCTCCGAAATTGAAACGCTGCGAGATGTACCCTTTATGAACCACTCTGCTGTCAGGACGTATGTATTTTTTCTGTACATTTGTGTGACGTCGTGTTAGTGCTGTTTTGCGATCGCACCGACGTTATAAAATGACTTTTAAGGGGTTTTAACACAAATTCATGGTTTAATCTTGGTTAAACGAATGGAATTGAGTGTTTAGTATTAACCAGCAGTGTTTGCTGTGTGTTACTGACTACACACAACACAAGCACAAACAAAGACCACACAAGAGCACAGTGGCACTGCCACTACAGCTCTGCACCAGGCTAAGGTAGGCACAACTGTGACTAAGCTTTGTCCCTCAGCACCTGTTCGCACCTGTAGCACCGCCTTCACCAAGAAAAAGCCATCGGTGTCACAGCTAACGCCTTTCTGCAGTTCTCATAGGACAATAGGAACATCTTGATCTAGTAGCCTAATCCTCATTGGTTGGGAGGTTGGGTGTCACTGCTGTCCTTCCTTTTCACCCAGGTATCTGAAAGAACCTTGAATTAGTATTTTGTCTACAAACTCACACTGCATTAGTATCGCTGCCTGTTAGGGTTCATTATTAAAATAATTTGCATTTTTATGCTGCATTGTAATGATGTGTTGGGGTAAACTGTAACAGCATTTATTGTTGTGGTTGTCATTCTATGGATTTTCTTCTTCTTCTGTCTTAACTAATAAATGTTTTTGGGTTGTTTTATTAAGCACTTTTTTTTACAGTAGATGTGTATTCAGTACACGCATGAAGCTAAGCACAACAAAATTAATTTGGGCTTTGTCATCTAGTACTCTGAGCAAAACACGATGCATCAGTAAGCATGATCCAACACAATAAGTACCTCCCTACCTAGTGATGTCAGAATGTAAACAGATCCACATTCTGAAGTGTTCTACCTTGCTTCAGATTGTACACAATTGACAAAATCCCAAACTGAGCAATCCTGATGCCAATTTACTGTCATCAGATCCTTTCAGAATGTGTTTAAATGATGGTTACATTAATTTCAGAACTCAGTGTCTCAGACTAACAGCATCAAATAAGATCAATCAGAGGAAGCAAGAGTTATAATCTGAGGTATGGCCAACCCCCTTATAATGTTTTTGGAAAGATGGGAACAGATCAGTCATATTAAGCAGAAAAAGTCTTACAAGGTTTAGCCTGACAAATGTGATGTCATACGGTAAGTCTCATTTTGAAACTGACAGTAACTGCAATACAACATTATTCCATATAAATTTTGCATTAAGTAATTAATTTGCATCAATTTTGATGATAAAAGTGTTATACATTTTAATTCTTAACTCCTTCAGTGTTTTTAACACATTTCTGAACAAAACACAAAACAGTTTTTACAAGCACATAACTGTTTATCAGTTCTCTTTCACACTACACACAGTGACACAAGTCACTTGACACTAGGTGCAAAATGTCAAGTGACTTTTGTATCAATGTGTACCGAGCAAGTTCCATTACATGTGTATTACTTCTTGAAGTGCATATCTCTCCAAAATTGTTTTGGCACTAAGAATGGATAGCAACTGTCCACTTGTAGTTGCCACAGGCAATAGTCTGGATCATCGCAGCTACCTTATAAAACTGACCAAAGCTCTACAAGTACTCCATGGCCTTGTGACATGTGTGTAGTGCTTTGCAGTCATCACTGCTGTGGCCATCTGTTTGAATCCATCAGACTAAAAAGTTAGCCACTGTCCACCTTTTCAAATGCAGAAAGGTATCAACAGTTCAGATAAACTGTTCAAAAGCGGCTTTGATGTTTGTTTTTACCTGAAACTGTGACTAAATATCACAGCTTTGTCTATCACCCACATTGATGTCATCATCATCATAATCTTGTCCACTTGCTACTGCATTTGCACTCAATCCAGCTGTCACAGAACAGTCAGCAATGGTTTCTCGTGTAACTGAGCTGCATTTGCAGTTTCTGCCTTTAAGTGTTTACATTTTGTCATACAGCAAGTAACAATATACAGCACAACTGTTGGCATTAAAGCTGTCTGCTGCTGTTACTGGGGCACCAGATGTGAGGGTTTTTTCCTTCCTCCAGTCCTCAAATATTTAGGCAGGGTCATTAAACCTAGCAATAGTAATAATAATAATAATACCTAAAACAATTTATGCCCCACAGTTCTTGGTCAACAAAGGATCAACTGCAGTACATAAAGTGCACAACACATATCGCCAACAAAGTTTTTTGTTTAAAACAAACGTGCAGTCCCATTAACCTGATGTTATGTGGTCCAATAACATGATGAAAGCAGAGCATTAAGCTGGACACAAATTGTGGAAATCTTATCCAAATAGGATGTGTATAATATTCAAAGTGACTGTGTTCACTACATACAGGGTGTCCCGGGAGGAATGTGACAGACTTCGGGAGGGTGTTCCTTATGCTAAAATATACCGATATAACCCAAAACACCTATGTCCAAGTGCAACCTATATTTGAAGAAAGATTTTAAACCCTTTACATTCTTTTTAATTGGACGGCTAAATAATGACTGAATTATCCACAGTAAAAGGAACGCACAATAATATGTTCACTGTTGGAAGTGACAATGACTGCAGTTTGAACAGCAACTGACTGTTTCTTTGTGAATGTCCATTAGACAGTTAACCACGATGTTGGGAAGGTCACTCCAGTCAGAGCCACTGGCTGTGTGTATGTGGGTTATTCCAGCCTCAGTAAGTGAAACCATGACCTTGCAGACGTGATCTCGCAGTACCGGCTGACACCAGTTCCCCCCTGATTCTTTATAAGAATAACATAAAAACATGCACTTGTATTTATGGACAGAAGAACAGGACATTTCACACACAGTCAGTAGGTAAACCTACGGCTCACCAATCACTGAAAATGTGACAAAGGTTCTCCACCATTAGCCATCTCCTCCCTCTTGTGTCCATTACATATCTCTGGAAGGTTGGACATAGCATCTCCAACTGTGACTGTTGGTAAGGGTGCCGACATTGTCCGTCTGCAGCTTGGCATACACTGAAGTGAAGAAAATTACAGCAGTTAGACCACAAATGATTGATGGCATTCCTTCAGTACATAATACTGTGCATGATTGAAAGAACATTTAAATTGTATTAGAAAACAAAACACAAGCTTGTAAAGAAGTAAGTGTATAAAATGTTTATAACTAATTCCAGTGCATAGAATTATTGAGAAATTCACAAATGCTCAGTTATAAGAATTTCCCTACCCAAAAGGCTCATTACCATGTCCATAACAGCCTGTCTTCAGACCCCTGAATCTCTTCACACCATCACGAAACATTTCTGGAAAGTTAGTTCATTTTCATCCACAAAATCTATATCAATGTCTCCAAACACATCTTCTATCTTCACGTTTTCTGACAAAACTTTTGTATGGATTCTCTGCTCCCCCATCCCTGTTATATGTCCCACCCATCACACCTAACCTGATCACCCTACTAATATTTTATAACAATAAAAATTATGAAGCTCCTCCTGTTAATTGTCATGTCCTCATGTCAATTAATCCTTCTGCAGTTCAAATGATCTCCTCAGTATTCAGTTCTCAAACTCCTGCAACTAACATTCACTGGTTTAAGCTAAGGTTCAAGTCATAATTTTTCATATTTCCAAAGCAGGGTAATTCACCCTGAAGATGGAGGGAACATGTCTCTCCCAAATACAATGTAAAGACACAGAAGACATTCATTTCATGTCTCATGTCCTCAGGGCTGTCCAACTGCAGACCGAGCCATACGTGGCCCATGTGTTGATATGTATGACTCACAAACAACAAATCAAAATGTCAGTTCTATAACATGGAACTTCAGGAAGGCTGTGATGTACACAACAGGCTCTGAAATTCTACTGTCATGTGTGAAAACTTAACAGCATGAACCCTCTGTTACCCTTTACCATTTGGTGTAAAGAATTCTCAGTTCCCTTCTACTGTGGGGTATGTGAACATATTTAATACTGATAATAAAATTCTATCATCTGTCACCCGCCACTTCAGAAAAACAACAAAACTACATGCAGTCACTTCAACAACCATAAACCCACTGTCCACATACCCAATAATCTGACGAAAACAGTCTCCAAATCTTCAGCCTGGATTGTGCAAACTGCAATATGACCCACTGCTGCTAAAAACTGAATGTCAGGACAATTTCTCTGAATATTGATCTGTGTGGTGTATTTCCACAGGCACACAGGCTTACACTCAAGATGTACTGCAGTTTGTGCTTAAGAAAAGTGGAAGCAAGTTTTCTGTAACAAAAATGAAAACCAAATGGAAAACAAAACAATGGTTGCACATCTTTGAGTTACCAATATCAACACTCTTACTTACTGCAACACTCTCATGAAAGAAAAGAAAAGAAAACAAACTAAATGATGCACACCTTTGACACACCGCCATCAACATTCATATTGATATCAACACTCTAGCAAAAGCAAACCTTGCCAACACACAGCAGGTAAGGATAACAGTAATATTAGTCCAACAGAAATTTACAGCCTCATTTTTGTCTTGAACTTCTACTATTTTGTTTTTTCTAATTAGTCACGATTTATTTCACACACCTTTCAAAGAGGTTAGAAGGGAATACATATATCAGTTCCCAAACCCAACCTTTAACCTACCAAAAAATAGGGCCAATTTAATTTTTACTGTCACAGAAAGCTGCTCTGCTGAGTCATTCCACACCAAACCACAAATCATTCTCTGATTTCAACAAAATTTAGGTAAATGCTGCCACACACTAGAAACGTTTTATGCAAAATGTCAGGCATGTGTTTGAAATAGCTATTACCATTTTTAAAATTTAAAATGACAGTAAAATTTCATTCACAGATGATCACCAACTTTGTCTGAACACTGACTGTACAGAATACACAGTGCTATGGAATTCTTAAGAAGAAGTTTAGTACTAAAGTATTAGCAGTAGTAGAAGTACTATTTTATTCTTAGGCACTTGGAGGAATTCCATTTGCCTACTATCATTCCAATATAACTTAACAGTTGCAGTATTTTCAGGATACAGAAATGTGCAATTTGGGAAGTGATCCTGAACCATTATATATTTACTTTCATTGCACAAGACAAACAAAAGGGATGGATAAAGCAACAATATATACAAACAAGCTGCTAAATAATTATAGTAGGTCATTAGCTGAAAAGTTGCCACTGCATCTCCTATCAGAAAATCAGTAATGATATATATATATATATATATATATATATATGTATCTGATCTTAACCATTTTGTTCCAGAGATTGTGCTGACTTTCAGTGGCACTGTAACTGGAGAGGTCAGCTTGAATGTTAAATTTGATTGTAGGTTTGGCACAGTGATATGACAGTTTACAGTTAGATACTGGGTGACAGATATTCATTTCATTACTAACAGACAGCTGAAATGTGACATTACCTTTTTATCATCCAACGTGACTGACAGTTGACAAGCTTTTGGGTTGAACACGTGTTGGCTATGGTTAGTTTGGAAGAATCTCACCAGCAGCAGCAGCAGCTAAAATGATGGCCTTTAAGGTAAAACAAATGTAATATCAATAGCTGAAAAAGCAGGTATGCATACAGACACACTCACATACACACTCAAGACACACACACACAAAACATACACACACAGAGTCTCTGCACTACACAAAATTTTCCTTTAAAGGCTCATGTTTCAGCAATAAGGTATGCTAGGAATACAGAAGTCAATTTTGATAAAACACTTCAGAATCTCATACCATGTGTTGTTCTTTCATGATATAAACCTAATATCTGCAAACATTTAAGTACGTTCACATTTCAGACACATGACGTAAACTTCAGTGTGACCATTGGCTGCCTGAATGTTATTCTGATATTGGTTAGGACTGAGAGTTTACAGAACTGCACAAATGTTCTGTATATGAACTTTCTTGAAAACTGAAGACAGTGAAGGAGAAATCTCTTCAGAGAAATTTGGTATTTCAGTGCCTTATATTCAACAATGTGAAACTTTAAATAGACTCATATAAACTAATAATACAGTCTCCATTATATACACCTATCCTTCACCTTAAGCACATTCATTGTAAGACCCATCGATAAGACAAACACCTTTTGGATTAAAGAACTACTTGTTGGCTTTTAGGGAAAATGGTCTGCAGAGAGTGGCCAGGTGAGCACAGTGGTCAGGACACCTGCATCGTGAACCTTTATGGATTTTCACCTTATGGCCAGTTCTCACAAAACACATTACAGCTGTATTTATTTTAAGCACATGCAATGAGTATCCTTATTGTTGCACTGTGCATATCGTCGAGTTATTTAATTAGTATACCAACTGATGCACAACATAAAAGTTTCACATTAAAACACTAAAATTGCTCTGACATTTTTCGATCCTAAGATCATCTTCAGGGAGCCATCCTTTCTTTGCCAAAGTCACATTTCAAATTAGTCACCGATTAATTTCGTTGTATTAACAGGGTGCTGTGGCAGCATGTCATATTGTTTAAGGGTATGTTGCTGAGTGTGTCTGTCTGTGGGTGTGCGTCCTGTGCTTTGCTGCGTGATACTCAGTATCACACAGCAAAGCACAGGACAATACGACATGCTGCCACAGCACCCTGTTAATACAATGAAATTAATCAGTGACTAATTTTAAATGTGACTTTAGCAAGGAAAGTATGGCTCCCTGAAGATGATCTTAGGATCAAAACATGTCGGAGCAATTTTAGTGTTTTAACGTGAAACTTTTATGTATGTACATCAGTTGGTATACTAATTAAATAATGTGCAATGAGTGCCTTAAAAACAAACATTCTTTCACTAAATGTCCCTCAGCTGTCTGAACCAGGAAGTCTGTATATCACTGAGAACATAATTTCTATACAGAATAAGACAAACAAAAGCCTGCACACAGCATCTCACCTCCATCGCATCAGGAGGCACACCATAGTTCCCAGCTGGCATAACACCAAATGTGCACTAGTATTCCACATGCTGGAGACAGCAGAGTGTTGGTCTCAATGTGTTTGAATGACACAAACTTGCGCACATTCTCCAGAATGAAGGATCTTGAGCAAAAGAAGTCACAGCATTACAAATATGACACAATCAAGCAGTTCTGTGGATGAAAAACACCAAGAAAGACTTAATTCCTCTAAGTTTCTTTTACAAAAATAAGTTGAAGATGTCATTATTAGAAGCTGAAATATGTATCTTACAAAATGAAGTAATTTGTCTTATAAACAACAATCTGTCTTACACTGGATTACACCCATCCCTTGTTGTAGGCACTGACTGTGTTCTTGAAATAATGGACATAAATCAAAAGTGACATTCCCACCAGCAGTAAGCAGTTAGCGTAACTGACGGCAGCCTGCCAAGGGCTTTAAACTGAAAATCAGAGGGCAAAAATTATGTGGTATAAATTGGCAAGAGGCATTAAAGCAAAACGATGTAAAACAAACAGGTGTACAACAAGGGCTGGGTGCACTACTGTTGTTGGTCTGGAATTGTAAACAGTGGAATGCCTCATGTTCAAAAATTCTTATTCATGTCTGTCTCCTACTCATGCTCTTAATGAAACTGACATTCTGCCCCACCTCTCTAACACACTGAATCATTTGTAAGTCCATCTGCTTGCACAAATCATGATGCTATTGGGCTTCCAAATTTGCTCTTACTTTGCAACAGTGACGGTTCTACTGTGGGTCAAGAGGGCTTCAGGGTCAAAGTCATGAGTCAGAGTGCAGCCAACAACCATCCACAATTACCAACCAGCCTAATGGTTATATATATATATATATATATATATATATCAGCAAATACCAAAAGACAAGCCAGGAGGCAGCCCTGTTTAAGGCTATAAGAGCTGTGTTCCAATAATCTTGTGCCTCACAGGCAAGGCTTCACCTGGTCTAGTACAACCCATAGCCCATAATTCCGATGTGGTACAGAAAACAGCGTGCACAGAACACAATGAAATGGTACTTTAATGAACTGCATGGAGCAGCGTATTTGTTTAGCAGTCTGTGGCTGTTCAGCCAGTGAAGAAATTCTCATACCTTCATTAATGTATTCACAAAGATTGTACCATAAAACTGTATCCTGAGCCACACGCATCTACACCAAACCCACACCACATAACACCTAAATATGCAAATACAGTTCGGTTACCATCATTCCAATCAGGAAATTTAATAGTGAAAAATCATGCAATCACTAAGTATGAAACTTGACTGCCCTATAAACTGTGATGCACTGACACTTACTGACTGCAGTCAGCACTTCTCATAGTTAAACTTTTAATTATAAGGTGCTGGTAAGAAGGAGAACTCTATACAGGTAAACACAATTATTTTCAGTTGGACAAATTAAGACGTTTAACTTTTCACTGCTCAGCCAATGATTTTACGGGCTTCTGTAACATGGTGTTTGTACTGCAACTGTATGGCTGTAGGTGCAAATTGAGAAAAATATATATCGCACAATAACTGTTTGAATGTGTTCAAACTTGCAGGTTATGTAATTCCATCCATCATGAACATGAAGAACTTCCAAGTCACACTCCTCTATTGGTGTGTATGCCACATGCAGAGATCAGAAACTGCTGAACCTAGCAGGGTGAACACAATGCCTGACCTTTCCAACCAATACTGAAAATGGCATCAATAAGCATTCTCAAATGATTTTTAAGCATGTTCACAAAATTGCTAAATGCAACTATTAGCTTTCTCATGTCTGTCTTTTTGCACACAACAACTGGATGGATTTTTAAGGGAAAATTTTCAAATATCTGTCAAGAAAATTTAAGTTTCATTAAAATCTGGCAAGAATAATGGGTACTTCACTTGAAGATCTATCGACATTTATATCTAGTTGAATTCTTCTAAGAATGAGAAATGTTTCAGACCAAAGTTGTACAAACAATCGCAACATACATTTTATGGTCAATACCCGTTTTTTTTTTTTTTAAATCATGCCTGTATGAGGTAATGTGGAAGAATATGGTACAGCCAGACAGGTCCCAAATAGCACATGAAAGATGTGATTTGAATGCCAAACAACTAAGCCAAGAACACACACACACATTAACATTTGTTAATTATTTGTTTTCCAGAGCAGCAATGGTTACACAAATGCACTGCTGTGTTACTTTAAACACACATGTACAGCCTTGTTGTAACATAAATTTACCAGTTCATGTGTATTAATTCCATTCCTACATTTCCTTTTTCTCGATTTTTATATTTAGGGAAAACCGCAGAAGGAAGTCAGTGTAATTGGTATTGTTGGTCACTACTTACTGAGCAGTGAAAATGAAGAGGGAATACTGGCATGAGTTAAACCTGTTCATTCCACTGAATCCTTGACAAGAGGATCACCACACATCAGTTCAGCTTCACCTTTACAAGGTCAGAACTGGCCGTTATCATTGGTTTCCTCTCCTTGGCAATAAAACAAATATCTAATGTCATCATATTTCCCACAATCAGTAAAAATTGTATTCATAGACATATTCAAGAAAATAATTAAGTACAACTTTGTTACTCTTATTTCAGCCAACTTCTCTTACGGCTTCTAGGATAAGAAACATGTTCTTGAGATTTATAAACAGACATTTCCCAGGAAATACTTTTCCTTGACTGTTTGCCCCTAGAAGTTGGGAGTGATAGGCTGTCCCCTGACGTCAGCAACCAAATAATGGACTGGCCACATTCTGAATACAAGCAAACATATGGACCACAGAATTGTGACTTCAGATAAAAAAAAAAAAACGAGCTTGGTAAAGCCTCAACGTGGTAAAAGTCCATTGTAATAAGAGTTTCTAAAACGGTAAACAAATCATCCTTATGGCTCCAGTACTCATTCAAGCCAGATTTACATTTATGAAACATAAATACCTCTTCCAGAATAAAATGGGATTTTTTACATATATCTTATTGTAACTAGTGACATGGGATTCCATAAATGAATTGTTTGCCAGTGCACATGCACAATGTGCTTAGCGTTCTGAGAACCGACATTGTTATAACCTCTTCACGGTACACACTCACTTTTTGCCTTTGGCTTTACATGTCTTACACATCGTTATGCTGTAACCTTTTTAATGAAACTGAATAACTAAGTAACGGGAAAGTGATTTTCAACATTCAAATACCGCATTTTCATTCTTAACATACGCGTTACGGAATACACCATCTTTGTGTCAGCTGGCTTGCCCTATGCTTATTACTATCTTTCGGCAGTACACGCAAACAGTGGCCGCCTGACGCTGCGCGTTATTTAGACACTGTACGCTAGGTTCCGGAAGAATACAAACATACTGCTCCGTCGAAGGGGTACTTTAAAAGTTTCTTTTTTTTTTTTTGGAAGTAATTGGAAGGAATATTGTGGATTGAATGATGGTTTTTATTTGTATAAGCCAATGACGATTGTATTCTTAACTCTTTGCACCCTGTTGTATTGGAGAATAAATTAAGGCAGATTCACAATTGTCAAAATCACACCCTTATAAAAATTATTAGTTAACCAGCTATATGTTTCGACCGTCAAGGGGTCATCTTCAGACTGATATTTGCATCATACTAGGAAGTATACAGATCATGGGCGGAAGGGAGATCTCACTTCTTACAAGTTTTTGTTACAATTCTGGTCTTTACATATAATTTGATTTCAAGATTAAAATTACAAGATTAATATTACATTGAAATTAAATTAATGAAAGCAGTTATTAATATATTCATTTCTTAAAACTGTTTGTAGTGGAATTTCGCTGGTAGATGTCATGTGATTTACCGTGTCACTCGTGCAGCAATGTCTTATTGCCAGTGCATTGTGCGGCACTACGACGGTGAGGGTTGAGGGTCTGTGCCGCGCAAGCCTGCGATGTATACGTCAGTTACAGTGCAACTAGTGAATCTATTGGTCATGTGTCCATGAGACCGGCCACTACCACCTCCATCGTGGGAAACGGGCGCAATGTTGTGGTTCGTACAACTGTAAGTAAACTAGACGACATGTAGTAAAGAGGCGGATCTGGTCGTCCTGTCCCTCATATAAATTGGTAACCTTGACGAACACAGCACGCAACGTAGTCGAAACATCACATCCAAGGGAATAGATGTGACGGTAAAGGACAGGGTCCTTGTGTCTGCGTCATGGAAGCAGTCGATGAAAACATGTTACAATAGCTATGTAGCTACCATACCCAAAAGAAAGCGGCTAAAATTTGCAAACCATACGAACGATTCGGCCTGGGAAACCTTGGTGCAGCGTAGGAAGATAGCTCGCATTTGCACCCTGTTCAAAGCATACACCGCAGAACGGACATGGAAATGAATAGGAGACAGGTTAAAAGGACCATGCTACCTGAACAGGGATGATCACGGTCGTAAAGTTAGGGCCAGGAAACAAAACACAGATATCGGTAAATACTCCTCTGTCAATAGGACAATCAAACTTTTGAACCAACTGCCAGCAGAGGTAATAGCGACTTTCCTCTGTAAATCACATATTTTTAGAAAGAGGGTTAGGAAAGTAATTATAGGAGAAGTGAATGGTCATGGCTACAGACGAGTTTATAGTGACAGAAAGTGTATTGCTTTTTGTGTCGTCTAAACCTGTCACCCCTATCTGGTACCGACAGTGGGAAGTACAGAGTACCTGTGCTGGGCCTATATGCATTGGTGGGGTGGAGAGGGACATTATTACTGTTATATCTTGTAAACATGCCTTGTAATATTCTGTTAGTAATGGTATTATGTATGTGCGTGTGTGTATGTATATGTACATCTATGGATGGTGGCGAGATTTTCTGCACCCATTCAGACACACCCTGCCTCCTATACGAGTACCGTGTATTTCCCAGGGGTAAAGCGGCCGGGTCATGGTGTTGGCCACCTACCCCATCTAGCGCCGAGGTTAAAGAAAGAGTAGAGCTATACCTCTACTCCCCTCCGGACTTTCGTGGTCTGTTCTAGGTTGAACTTTACCTTTATGGATGAGTGGATGGATGGTTTTGTGTGTGTGTCTGCGTGCATCCATACCTATATGTATACAAGAATGCGTGAATGTCTGTGATGTGTTATCTGCGTCTGTGTTTGTACATGTGAATATATGTACATATGCATGTATGTGTATACAATTCGTTACTGGACTACTGGATCGTGTCAGTTGTTGCACCTGAACAGGCAACAGTGCACATCACATCACTGCTGCTTGCCGTCTCCCATTCTACACTCGCCATTATTGCCACATCAGTCAGTCTGCTTCTAGCCACAATAAAGTAAACATAATTCATAAGTGGCGATGTCTGGATCGTCATTCAACGTTACCTTATGACAACATGGCAACGTAGTTGCAGATGCGACCTCTGTGACATATCAGGCAGGAATACGCTGTTGCCAACTCTAAAGAAACTGATTTGTACCTGTCGTTTCGCATGTAGGATATTTAAACGATGTTGCTGATGTGAAGACGTGAGGTAGACTGACTATGTGGCAAGCATGCTACATGATTCCCCACCCGACTCCAGTCTGCCCAGCGAATACTAACTTCCTATCCTACCTTAGAATAACACAGCCCTTGTCTACCATTTTCACTGCAACTAACAGGTAAATACACGCTCTGTCAAGGCCAACACAATCATTTAACCCAACTTAATGCCGATATGCCTTCGGAATCTGTCAGGTATTAATTTGAATATAACCGACGGTACAATCATTGCCCTCAGCAGTAATGTTTGCATATAGTCTGGCACAATAAACGTTTCATGCCTTGCATCCATAGCATCTGCCCTCCCCATACATTAAATTAATGGAAAAACATTTCTTCCGCCTTTGTTGTGGTTTTTGTCAGAAAGTAAAACTGAGACCTAAAAAATAATGCTTCTGCTTCATGTACGTTGCTCTGATGCCAGCAGATTGCTGTGACATGGCGCAATCACATTTTGAACATTTGCACACTGATTTGAAATGATGAGCAAGTTTTTCGAATCACTTAGTAAAAAATGGAGGAAAGAGAGCGGTCAGTCACAACAATATTTACAGTTATTGTACTGCATATTGTGTTGTGACTTCTTTCGGCTTTTATGAAAAGCCATCTTTAAAAATAAATAAAATATTTACAGAAAGAATGCATACAGTAACACAATTAATTGTGCAATTTTAGCATTTTTAAGTGATTGTAAAGTTTACAGCTGAAGAAATTTAGGAAGACCTTTTTTTTTTAAAAAAACCTACTGAATTGGCTGTCAGTGCAACAGTATTTAAATGACTTCTAAAAGACACGAACGTATCATTTTGATCACATATCATCATCTAAGGAATCCTACAAAAAGTAAAGACAGAGTATTTTACGACCATCTCTTTTCAAACATTGAAAATTTTACCGGTGAAGGACGAGTGGATCTGACGTTAAATTTGTTGTCGGAGAAGTCAAGTTGGATTTTGGATTTGACCCAAAACCTGTCTGGAGTTTCACAGGCCTGCATCTCCTGGCGAACACAGGGCAGTATTTCTTGTCACTAGGAGTGCAACTGGTTCGGTATTCTACACTTTAAACAATTCCATGCAGCAGAGGTATTCTTGAAAAGCTAACAGTTCCTCAACTAGCCAAGAATTTGACCGCATTTTATGGAACTGGAAGGTCCATCACTGCTTTCACAAGAGCATTCCACATGTCTTCCAAGTCGTTTCTTTCCCTTAGGTTTCCCCAGCAAAACCCTATACGCACCCCTCCCTCATTCATGCTACATGTATTGCCCACATCATTCTTCTTTATTTGGTGAGTGCAGTTCATGAAACTTCTCATTATTTGGTATAATTTAACTAAAATAATTTTGGCAGATCACAACTGTGATCTTCATTCTACAGCTGTGTATTTCACTAGCGCAGCGACTGAAGCAAGCAACAAGACCTTCCATTGGCTTATCACTTTTCATCCTAACCTTACTTGCCCTGTTGTACTGCACCATATATCACTATATTTCATCTGTACCAAATTCTTCACGAGCCCTTATCTGTTTTGTTTTCAATTTTAATTTTTAGTGTTTAGGCCCATACATTTGTGCCCTATCATTTGCTGAAGAACATTACTTAACATGTACTTTAAATCAAGAAATTCATAATAATGTACTTAACATAAGAGGACTGCAGTGAGTAGCTGAGGTTGTTCTATAATGGGGACATTCACTGTGTCACTGCTCCACTTCTTCAGATTTATTTACACCAAAACAAGGCACATGGTGTTTCCTTTAGCCAGTAAGGCATGACCACATAACAATGAATGACATCTAGCAGTAATGGAATGTT
>Ga0123355_10002943_pt1 | contig 24196 bp, 21 predicted proteins | sample TergutEmb28metaG_3_FD_89872 | JGI IMG/M metagenome (GOLD analysis project Ga0123355, IMG submission 89872) | Embiratermes neotenicus P1 segment gut microbial communities from Petit-Saut dam, French Guiana - Emb289 P1 | ecosystem: Host-associated > Arthropoda: Insects > Digestive system > Gut ... | reverse complement strand
TTTATTCTTCTTCTTTTTCTTCTTCTTTTTTGAAGTGTTTAAATTTTCTTCGAGGGATCCTTCTGCTTTTTTACGTTCAGTTTCAATTCTCTTAGCTTCAAGCTCTGCCTCTTTTACTTTACGAATAGCGTCTCTTTCAGCATCTTCCGCATCAAGAATTTTTGTGTATTTCTTTGTTAGCCAAATATCTTGTCCAATTTGTAAAATTGTACCGATTGTCCAATAAAGGCTAAGTGCTGCAGGAAGGATAAAACCAAACCACACAGACATCAGAGGCATGAACATCATTACTTTGCCCATAGTACCACCTGCGGCTTCGGGTGAACCTGTAACATTCATTTTGCGCATGATTGCGGCTGAGATAAACTGAGCTCCACCTGAAATTACCGGCAGTAAGAATAATAGTAAAAGTGGTAGTAATGCATTAAAATCATTCCATGGGAACTCCCAAACATCCCACCTTGGCGTGTCTGCCAAATTTAATGTTGAAAAGAAATAAAAGGACATATCTTGCAAGCCATCCAGAGCTTGACCGGGATTAACATAGCCTGCAAAAGCTGACCAATGCGTGCTCACAGCTTGTGCAATTTCAACCTCTACATGTGGACCACCAAGTTGTTCCGGAGTGAAAGTTACACCAACACGCTGCAGTATTTCCAAAATCAACCCGGGCTCTCCGTAGTCATTATATGAAAACAAGTCGCGTGCAACGCCCATCATGATGGTTAATGGTTGGCGAATTGCGAAGAAGAGTGCTATCATAATTGGCATTTGAATAAATGTCCATAAGCAACCTGACGCAGGGTTGACACCCTCTTCCTTATAGAGCTTTGCCATTTCTTCGTTTAACTTTTGCTTATTAGCTCCATGTTTTTTTTGGAGCTCTGCCATCTTAGGTTGTATTCTAGATTGCTTTAGTTGACCACGTTTACCTTTCATTTGGAATGGTAACAGAGCAACTTTAATAACAATAGCGACAAGAATGAGTGCTACACCATAGTTTTGCACCAAATCATAAAGGAACATTATAAGCCATCCAAACGGTCTCGCAATTGCTTCAAACATAATTGAGTTTATTCCTTTCAGTTTTCGTATTCGGTGCACTAAGGGACAGGATCGTAACCGCCTTTATGAAACGGATGACATTTTACAAAGCGCTTTAATGCAAGCAAACTGCCTTTGAAAGCACCATACTTCTCCAATGATTCCAGAGCATATAATGAACAGGTCGGAATAAACCTGCATTTTGGCATAGAAGGAGTAGACAGGTGTTTTCTATAAAATCTTATCACACCGATAAGTATTCGCTTCATATTGAAATTCTCTCTAAATAGATGCAACAAATATACCGATACTATTTATAGAGCTTAAGTTTTTTGAAAAGCGATAGTGTACTGGACTCAAGCTCAACCCAATCGGCATAACGGCATCGTTGACGAGCAACGATTACAATGTCATATCCGATGTACAAAACATGTTCATTTAATCGATATATTTCTTTAAGACGACGGCGTATGCGATTTCGTTCGACAGAACCCCCAAGCTTAGTGCTGACGGTGATGCCGAGTCGATTTACATCTTTGTAATTACGCATACAATATACAGCAACGCACCTTGATGCAGCCGTCTTACCTTTGTTATACAGCCGCCTGAATTCATGGTTTTTTGTTAGCGATTTTGTATAACGCATATTATGCAGATAATTTTGCGCGACCTTTCGTGCGGCGACGAGCAAGGATTTTGCGTCCGCTTCTTGTAGACATTCTTTTACGGAAACCGTGTTCTCTCGCACGCTTTCTTTTCTTTGGCTGATATGTTCTAAGCATAATTTAATATATTCCTTTCAGGATGAATTGTTTTCGCAAATTAGCGTAGCGCAGATAAGCGCAGTAATGAATTATATAACACGAAAATATGCATGTCAACTCATTTTCTACATTACATAACGAAGTTTGGCTATTATGAGGAAATAAGAGAGATGATGCAATTGCAGAAAGAGGTGGTCTATATGTGTCGCAAGTGGCTATTTTTTATAAGAACACTCGTGATAGCATGTCTACTTTCTGTGGTATTATTAGCTGGTTGTGGAGTTATAAATGGTGACAGAGATAATAATGGCGGCACTCATTCAAATGGCAACAACACAGAAAGCCGGGAGGAGAAAGCACAATCACAAACCGCAGAAACAAAGCCAATTGTTGAGTTACCGGAAATAAATCTTCCAATTGCATCGGGAATTGATGTTGAGAAAAATGATCAAGCAATCGTAGATTTCTCAAACATGCAAGATGGCTATATCATGGCAAAATATCTTGAGAACTCTGATATGAACATTAGGTTGCTGATAACTGTGCCTGATGGAATACAATATACATACTCACTTATTCCGGGTCGAGATTTCGAAGCGTTCCCACTTTCCGGTGGAGATGGTGTTTATGAGATCGGTATTTTCAAACAAGCCGAGGGCACAAGGTATTCAATGGTACTTTCAAAAACTATTGATGTTGTGTTAGTCGATGAATTTGCTCCGTTTTTACGTCCTAATCAGTTTGTAAACTTCAATCAATATAGTGAGGCAGTTATAAAAGCGGCTGAGTTGACGCGAGGTCTTGGAGAAGACGCATTTGTGGAGAGGGTCGAAGCAATATATAGCTTTGTGATTTCAAACATTGAGTATGACGTAGAACTTGCAGAAACAGTCCAAACCGGCTATGTGCCCGATATTGATGAAGTGTTAAGACTTGGAAAGGGTATTTGCTTTGACTATGCGGCTCTAATGGCAGCAATGCTGCGAAGCCAAGGTATTCCTACGAAGTTAGTTATCGGCTATACCGGAGAGCTGTATCATGCATGGATTAGCGTATATAGCGAGGAATCAGGTTGGATGGACAATATTATTTTCTTTGATGGCCAGGATTGGCAACTTATGGACCCAACAGTAGGAGCAAGCGTTTCATCTTCAAGTAGTCTCTTAGATTATATTGGTGATGGCACAAATTATGTCGCAAAATTTTTCTACTAATTGTATAGTCTTAGACATTAAATCTGAAGTTGATGATATCACCATCGATAACGACATACTCTTTGCCCTCTAGTCGGAAAAGCCCTTTTTCTTTAACTTTTGGCATGGAGCCAAGCTCATAAAGATCGTTGTATTTGACAACTTCAGCTCGAATAAAGCCACGCTCGATATCTGTATGAATCTTGCCTGCGGCTTTTTTTGCAATTGTCCCATTTTCGATTGTCCAGGCACGCACTTCATCTTCTCCAACGGTTATAAATGAAATAAGCCCTAGAAGATTATATGCTGCTTTTGTCAAGGTGTTGATGCCGGGTTGCTCAATTCCTAAATCAGCCATGAAAATTTCCTTATCCTCTTGCGGAAGACGGCTGATTTCAAGCTCCATATCGGCACATAGCTCTACCAATGGCACATTTAGCTTTGTACACATTGCGCGAAGTTCTTCTTGGTTTGACCACTTTTTTGATTCCCATTCAGCTTCGCCTAGATTTACGACAGCTAGTTTTGGTTTCTCAGTTAAAAAAGCAAAACTACGAGTAAACAAACGTTCTTCTTCTGATAGCTCCATATCTAATATTGAACCGCCTTTTTCCAGCCACTCAAAGCAACGCTCCAATAACTCTATTTCTATTTCATTTTCTTTTGTAATCTTTTTTCCGGCTTTAATGCGACCAATTCTTTTTTCAATCATTTCAAGGTCGGCAAATAACATTTCTGTTTCAACAGCTTCTAAGTCACGGACAGGGTTGAGGTCGCCGGAGTCATGGATAACAGCATCAGACTCAAAGGCTCGCAGTACGTGGATAATCGCATCACATGGGCGAACATCATTAAGAAAGCGAGTAGCACCGGAACTTTGACCATCGACAGATGTTCCAAAGCCCATGATGTCTGTGAGTTCAATTTTGGCATATGTTGTTTTTTTAGGGTTATAAAGTTCAGAAAGAAAATCAATACGCTCATCAGGAACGACGCAACTTCCGATATTTGCAGAACCTTTGCCAACGGAGAGGTTTGCTGCATCATCTTTACCTGTTAATAAACCAAAAAGCGTTGTTTTTCCTGTTTGATTGAGACCGACTAGACCTATTTTCATTTATACGACCATTCCTTTTTTGTGTATATCTATTGCAAAGCGGGCATTGCTAATAAAAAGGCTTCCATATCCTCCATAGCACCATGTGTAAATTTGTTAATGTCAAGCCCGGTTTCGTTTTCGATGAAATCTGTAACTAAGAAAACAGACATACCAAGCTCTGTTACACACATATCTTCTGCAGGATTATTTCCGACCATGAGACATTGGTTAGGAGATTTTCCTATTTTTGTGAGTATTTCTTTGTAATAATTAGGGTTTGGCTTACAGAATGAACTGTTTCCGTAATGTGTGACGAGCTTAAAATCCTGTTGATTGAGCCCAATCCACGAGAGTCTTGAGTCAATAGCACATGATGGAAAGACAGGATTTGTCGCGAGAACCAAAGTATATCCCTTATTTGCCATTTCATGCACTATTCTTGCTGAAATATCAGTATGCTGAACTAATGACTTTGCAACGTTAAATTCATTTGAATAAAAACGATCGCATGAATCTTCAACTATTTTTAGTTGGTCACCCTCTAAGTTCATATATGTAGAAAATGCATCCCAGAATCGTTTTATGTTGAGCTCAGAACCATCGTTTTGGATCATAGCCTTAGTTCCAACCCAAATTCCATTGATAGCAGTTTTGGCGTCTAAATTCAATTTGACGAAAACCTTGCTTAGCTCATTAAAATATGTTTTTATAAAATCATCTTGTCGATAGTGAATCAATGTACCGTCTAAATCAAATAAAATTGTGTCAACCATATTGAAATCCATACCCTTTCGTTTTCTGAAATTCTGCTTATACATAAAAATTGCTGCAGATTTGCAGCAATTTTTACAGAAAATGGTGACCCGTACGAGACTCGAACTCGTGTTGCCGGCGTGAAAGGCCGGAGTCTTAACCGCTTGACCAACGGGCCTTATGGTTTATCGCGAGGAGCTTTAGAGAGTGGTAGCGGCAACTGGATTTGAACCAGTGACCCTCCGGGTATGAACCGAATGCTCTAGCCAACTGAGCTATGCCGCCTCGATTAGCTCAATGAGTTGAGCACGAACTATTGTACTCTCCAAAGACGCCGTTGTCAACATAATTTTTCAAAGTTTAGAAATTATTACAAAAAAAGCAATTTCACTGACTTTACATGAAGTGTCATTACTATATTTTTTATTGAAGTAAGTACTACTTTGGTGTACAATTACAACATGATTACGGAAAGGAATGTACGATACTATGAGTAGATTAACACCAAAAATAATAGCAGAGGTTACCGGTGGGAAATATATAGGGCCTGATGAGTTATTCGATGTTTCTGTTACAGGAGCGGTGCGCGACAATAGAGATGTAAAAGAAGGGAATCTCTTCATATGTATAAGCGGAGCACGGGTAGATGGTCATGATTATGCAAATGCCGCGTTTGAGGCAGGTGCAGCTTGTTGTCTTACTGAGAAAGTGATTCCTGACGCAAAAGGACCATATGTAATCGTAAAATCAACACTAGAAGCTATACAGGTACTTGGTGGCTACTATAGGAGCCTTTTTAATATACCTATTATTGGAATAACAGGCAGTGTAGGGAAAACAACAGCGAAAGAAATAATCGCATCAGTATTGGGTGAAAAATTCTGTGTATTGAGAACAGAAATGAATCTAAATAATGAATTAGGTGTGCCGTTAACACTATTGTCACTTGAAGACAAGCATGAGGCAGCCGTAATAGAAATGGGAATTAGTGATTTTGGTCATATGTCAAAGCTGGCAATTATGGTTCGCCCGGATATATTTGTAATGACAAAAATAGGGTATGCACATATTGAAGAACTAGGAGACTTGCAAGGTGTGTTACGTGCAAAAACTGAGGCATTTGCATATATGAAGCCAACAGGCATTGCAGTTCTCAATGGCGATGACGAGCTGCTTTTAGGTTATGATCCCAAAATGCGTAAGCTGACATTTGGACTGGAAGAACACAATGATGTTTATGCAGAAAACATTCACTCTGAAACGGTTGATAACATTGATTTAGATATTGTCAGCGAAACAGGTAGATTTCCAATACAAATTCCTGCTTACGGCAGTCACATTGCAGCATTAGCTCCGGCAGCGGTTATAGTAGCACGACTTCTTGGACTATCTGATGAAGAAATAAGCCGAGGTTTCCAACTGTATGCACCTGTCGAAGGAAGATCAAGGATAACACGAACAGAGAGCATAACATTGATCGATGATTGTTATAACGCCAATCCAAACTCAGTAAAAGCAGCACTAACGTCAATATCGCCACTACCGGGTCGCCATGTTGCGATTCTTGGAGATATGTTAGGTCTTGGAGAGCATTCTGAACAAATGCATCATGAGGTTGGAGCTTTTGCAGCACAGAAGAACATTGACCTATTACTATGTCATGGCGAAAAAGCACGGTTAATGTATGAAGGATATATCTCTGAAAATGGAGCAGAAGCATATTTTTATCCAACGATGGAAGAATTTGAAGATGGGATTTCAAAAATGATAAAAAAAGGCGACGCCATTCTTGTGAAGGCGTCGCGTGGTATGCATTTTGATAAGCTACTACCGACTATTTTAAATTTGGAGACGAAGTGCTAAAATGCAATCTTATCTCAAAAACACCAACATTCGAATTTAAAAGATATGGTGCAAAGTCTAAATCACGCTGAGCAACACCGTGTTCTGCAAAAGCGTCAGAAATGATTGATATTAAAGACTCCCTCTCACTATCAGATAAATTCGGGATTTCTACAACGATTTGCGAAGCCGACGTGTTCTGAGGAGATTCCAAAAAGTCTCCCAAAAGCGCTGTTATGTTTTCGTCAATGGAATCTTGTGATGATGGAGAAAACCAAAAGCGCATTGTACCTTCATTAACATTGATACTTACAGCCCCATTTGTAGATGAATCGCCGGGCTGATTTTCTGTTGCGCCATTGTCAACATCATCTCCGTCATCATAATCCTCATCATCGTTTTGAGAGGGATCTAATAATTCTTGATCATTTGCATCACTGTCGTCATCTGTTGAATCAGGTGGATATTGACTATCGTCCGGCTCATAGTCATTTTGCTGATCGGCTTGCTGGTTGTCATTTTGATCAGGTGCGGCTACGCTTATTTGTGGACTGTCAATATTGCCCGGATCACCATTCCAAGCTATGTAAGTGAGAACAACTGCAGGAATAACGAACAAGAGCACAGCAAAAATAATTGCCATACCAACCTTCCCGCGTTCCGTTAATTCATAATCCTTCAAACGTATCCACCCTTTCTTACATCTACCTGTCACAAATTACATGATTTTACATTTGTGTAAATAGTCTACTAAGTTACTCATGTGTAAGCATAACACAATTAATTGTAAAAAACCACTATCCGGATATAAATGTTAGAATTTCTTTTAGACGCTGTGCCTCAGCTTCAATTGAGAAGAATTGCTTCTTATGTAACTCTTTACGATTTTCCATAAGCTGCTGAGCACGTACAATTTGTTGATTAAGTTCATCTACTTCTGTTTGAAGCCTTGCTATATAGTCATCAGTATGCTGTGCAAATCGTTCAGCATATTCTTTTAACATCTTTACTCGCAATACACCGTCGCCCATCAATAAGTCATAGTCAAACTCTGATGCAGCGAGCAATTTATTGACTATTTCACGTCTTGATGAGTTGGGAAGCGAATCAGGAATAGTGTTTAGATAATCTTCAATAAGATATATTGAATCAGTCTTCTTAGAGTTTAGAGCGAGAGCACTATACAAATCTTCTGTGTTGAGGAATCTGTCAGTATAATTTTCAGGTTGTGGTTCTCTTTCTTGCTCTAAAGTTGGGACGTATTCGGTCCTGAAGCGACTTGCTTCACTAAGTGGTGGTGCCATATGCTCAGTTGATAATGTTGGTTGTGGTGGTACCACAGGAACAGGAGCAGGAACTACCGGAGTCTCTACAACAGTAGCTTCTACAACTGGAGTTTCAACAATGACCGGAGCCTCTACAACTGGAGTTTCAACAATGACCGGAGCCTCTACAACTGGAGTTTCAACAATGACCGGAGTTTCTACAACAGGAGTTTCGACGATGATAGGCATTTCGACAACCGGCGTCTCAACAAGAGGAGTTTCAACAATAGGAACATCTTCGATTGGTGGTGATGTTTCTGTTGCGAAAGCTTGTGAGTCATATGAAGGAATATCGATGACTTCTTCAACAACAGGGTCTTCACGGATAACTGTCTTAATTTCCGGCTCAATGCTAACTGTTCTTATTGGTGTGCTCGATTGGAAAGCCGGTGTTGATATTCCGGATGCAGGTTGTCTTGTAGCCGATGTTACATTAACATTAGTTCTGGGTGCATTAAAAATAGGTTTAACATCTGGCTCAACGGGCGATGTCTGCCTACTCGAACCAGTGTTTCGTGTTGGAGTTTCAGGTTCAGCCTTTTCACGTATAACACCTGCACGTTCTAGCATCGATAGTATTTTGTTCTCGCTTTTTTTCTCCGGCATGTTTCAAACCTCCCGGCAAAATATTTGTAAAACTTTTAAGGAATTCCTTTTAATCAAGCTATTCCATCCATTCATACACAATGATTCTATGCAACAGAGGGCAATCTGTCAAGGTTTTTTTGAAAATATGGTTGTTTTTATGAATTATAATCTTATGTATATAATGAAATATACTGAAACTTTATGCCCCAAAGAACTTTGCATGAATGGCAGCAACCGATCTATCAGCATCATTTTCGTCGACAAGTACCGATACTTTTATCTCACTAGTAGAAATCATTGCAATGTTTATTTTTGAATCATATAAGGCTTCAAACATCATTGCGGCAACACCGGGAGAAGACATCATTCCGGCTCCAACAATGCTTATTTTAGCAATTTTATCGGTTGTATTGATTTCTGTATATCCAATTACATCTTTGTTTTCCTCAAGAATATCAACAGCTCTATTCATATCTTCGCGTGATACAGTAAAACTGATGTCATTTGTATAATCACGCCCTATTGACTGAAGAATAATATCTATATTGATTTTTGCATTGGCAAGCACTCTGAACATTTTAAATGCCACGCCGGGTTCATCTCTTAGACCAACAAGCGCGATACGCGCAACATTCGAATCTTTAGCAACACCGCTAATTTTTGTGTGTTCCACTTTGGTTACCCCCTTAATTATTGTTCCGGGCTTTCTATGAAGACTAGAAAGAACTTCCATCTTAACGCCATAGCGCTTTGCCATTTCAACCGATCTGTTATGAAGAACTTGAGCTCCTAGTGATGCCAACTCAATCATTTCGTCATATGTAATCTCGTCTAGCTTTTTTGCTCCCGGAACTTTATTTGGATCAGCAGTATAAACTCCGTCAACATCAGTATATATTTTGCAGAGGTCAGCATTAAGGGCGACTGCAATCGCAACTGCTGTAGTGTCAGAACCGCCGCGTCCGATTGTTGTTATGTCATCAAATTTATTTATGCCTTGGAATCCGGCAACCAAAATAATTCTACGTCGGTCAAGTTCAGTTTTAAGTCGCTCTGCAGTAAGAGATTTAATACGAGCACTACCATAATCCGAGTCTGTATTCATGCCTATTTGCCAACCCGTAAGAGAAACAACAGGCAAACCTAATTTCTCTAAGGCCATAGCCATCAGCGCGACAGAAGCTTGCTCTCCGGTTGATAACAACACATCCATCTCACGCATTGATGGATTTGGATTGAGTTCTTTTGCTTTTCTGATTAGCTCGTCAGTTGTATCTGCTTGAGCAGAAAGTACAGTAACAACATTATTGCCTTCAGAATAAGTCTCGGCGATTGTCCACGCGACACGTTGTATTGCCTCTGTATCTGCAACAGAGCTTCCGCCAAATTTTAATACTACTAATCCCATTAATGATCTCCCAACACTCTAAATTGCGATTTTACGGAAATTCCACGCTTTAATATATCATCAATCATCTTTCCATTCATAACACCGGTTATAAATGCTGTTTCTGTATCAGAACCTTTAGAGAATATCACATTACCAAACTCTTTTTCAACTTTTTCACGAGATGCATCTGTTCTGATATACCATGCAGAATCCAGCAGCATGGGGTTTGTTAAAAAATTATCACATCCGGCTTTCCAACTTATCCACTTTTGTGCATGAAGATGTTTTGAGGCGTCTATGACATCTGCAACAACGGAACTTGCTGTTGGTAGTTTACCGGCTCCGGCACCACAAAACACAACATCGCCTACAGCATTGCCGCGTATAACGACCCCATTCATTACGCCGTCAACAACCGCAAGAATATTGTCATGACCAATAAGATGCGGAGCGACATATGCTGATATTTTGTCATCAACAACACGAGCACGGCCAAGTAACTTTATTTTATACCCTAATTCAGAGGCATATTGCAAGTCTTTTATTGTTACACCTGTTATGCCCTCTGTTTGAACGTGAGAGGGATAAACATGTTGTCCAAATGCGAGAGATGAAAGTATACAGATTTTTCGACATGTGTCATGACCATCAATGTCAGCAGACGGGTCTGCTTCTGCATAACCTTTATTCTGGGCATCGAGTAGAGAAGCGGAAAAATCAGCACCGGTTTTATCCATATCAGTCAAGATATAGTTGGTAGTACCATTAAGTATACCATAGATTTCAGTAATAATATTAGCGGTCATACATTGGGAAAGTGGTCTGATAACAGGGATTCCACCTCCTACGCTTGCTTCAAATAAATAATTAGCGTTTTTTTCCTTCGCAAGCTGCAGCAACTCACTTCCATGCTCGGCAATAAGTTCTTTGTTAGACGTAACAACACTTTTACCTGCTTCAAGACAACGTCGCGTATACATGAGTGCGGCATCAATGCCACCAATGGCTTCGACCACAATCTGCACCTCAGGATCATCAACGATTACTTCAAAATCTCTAATGAACAAATGAGAATATGGGTCATCAGAGAACTCTCTAATATCTAAAACATATTTAACACTTATTTTTTGAGCGGCATTTTGAGTTATTCTATCTGCATTCTTGTCGAGGACACTAACAACTCCTGAACCAACAACACCATATCCCAGTACAGCTATATTAATCATTTGCGAAACACCTTTCAGTTATTATGTATTTATGTAAGTAAATACGCTATGCCCATTGTAATTCCGACTAATATTGGTTGATGGGCGATATATATCAATAATGCGTTTCTTCCGATTAGAGGAAAGAACGGGATTTTTTGCTCATAAAACCATGGCGGGAACTTGTTTTCTCGTATGTACTCTCCTACCCATGTACCAAATAAAAATACAAATATCCATGGCAGGATGGGCTGATAATCGAAGCTAACAAAACCAGCTTGTCGCCAACCGAGTACAGACAACAAATCCTGAAGTATGTTGCGAAGAGCATGCATTTCTATATTGTCGAAATTTGGTGAAAGGAACCCTCTCGCAAGAGCACTGGCAGCAATTAAAACAATATATATGACAGGCGCAATTTTTCGAGGTATATTATCCCAAAATTTGCGAGTTATGCCATAAAACATCATCAAAAATCCGAGCAAATGCAAAATGCCAAAAATTATGGGCATTTCAATTCTTATTGTGACATAAGATATTATAACAGCAAAGACAAGAACTATTGCACCACGCTCGATATTGCCTTTAGAAAAACGTGACGATATACCTGAGACGGCTACAAAAACACCAATAAAGATAATTTGCAAAATGTTAAATACCGGATTGCGATATAGCCACAGGGGTGCGTCAAGAAATGCCCATGCGTTATAAAATGCATGATGGATGACCATTAATGCAACTGCAAAACCGCGAAGTGCGTCAATAATTTCAATTCGTTTTTTTTGAGCTTTCAATTATGGAACCATCCAATATTATAGAATTATTTCATCCCCGGAATTATCAATTTTCTTTGCGTTCTGTGCAAAGACGGCAACTAAGAACGTCACAACCATAATTCCAAACACAAAAATAGTCGATATCCCGATATCTATAAGTTCGGAAATAGGCATCGTCTCTCTTAGTAGCGCTAGTTGTGCTAACTGGTTAAATGCGAATGGGTTAAACATGTAGTCTAATTCGACAATAGCAAACATGAAAGGTAAGAGCATCGATACAGTAATACAAACAGCGGCACTCATTCCGGCCCTGCCTGTTGCAGTTCCGAGTGTGAGATGCATACATGCGTAAAACATCAGATGCACACCTGCCAATATTCCGGATAAGATTACATTTGAAAACAACAAATCATTCGTTTCAAAAACAATATATGAGACTGCCCATGATGCCATTATCGCAATGATTGATATTATTAGCACTGAAATAGGGTAGATGATGTACTTTGGGAAGAGGTATGGAAAACTTCTTAATCCTGAGCTACTTGGAATAATCATAGACCGCCTTTTTTGCTCACCACCTGCAGCATTGTTCATGAAAATTATCATAACAATCAGCCCAATGCCTGTAACAACATCAACAGAAGATGCAACACCGATGGATGAACTGCCAGCAAGAAATTCAACCATTCCGGTAATATCTGTATCTAGCTCATAGTAATAAATGTCGCTCATAGTATTCATGAGAATACCTGTTCCGGCTATTAGAAGTGGGAAAAAGGTTGCCATGCCCAGAATAACAAGTGCAATAATCAAAAATCTGTGAGTTCTGAAATATGCAAAAAATTCTTTTTTAAAACTTGCTTTCGTTTGTAGGCTCATTACGCATACCTCCCCGTCATTGATTGGGAATATGGAAGCAGTTGACCATTATTTACTCCAAGATAAATTTGCTCTAATGTCAGCTGATTAAACCACACACCTTCCGGAACAATTTGCTTTCCGGCAAGTGTCGTCACAACTTTATAAAACAACTCAGCTTCACTTACGCCTTCTTTTGCATAAGCGACAACATCATTGTATTGCTGTAAATATACTTGTCCAACAACATCTACTTCTTGCAAAACACTAGCGGTTATGTTTGGATTTTGTGAACGAACGATGATTGAGTTACCGGCTCCAAATGTTTTTTTGACATAATCTAGATATCCTTCAACAGCCATAATTCCACCACGGAGTATGCCTATTTTATTAGCAACGCGTTCAACATCAGTTAATATATGGGTACAAAGGATGATTGTAGAGCCGGAGGCAGAGAGAGCACTAATTATATTCATAACCTCTGCCCTACCTTCCGGATCTAGTGCAGAAGTTGGCTCATCAAGAATGAGCAAATCGGGGTTTGCGTATAGTGCTGCAGCAATTCCAATTCGTTGAACCATCCCGCGAGAGTAGCCGTCTATACGACGGTCTGCACTCTGAGACATTCCTGTTAAATGCAATAATTCAGCAGTACGTTCTTTGATATTCCCTTTATAATCACAGCATGCACCAATAAAGTCGAGGTACTCATAACTATTCATATATGCAAATAGTGTTGGAGATTCCGGCAGATATCCGATTGTCATATCTTCGCTGTTATAAGAAATCTCTCCGTTATCCTTTGGTATAATATTGCACAAGATATTCATCGTAGTTGTTTTGCCGCAACCATTTGTACCCAGAAAACCATAAACATCTCCTTTTTCGATATTCATGTTTAGCCCATTGAGTACGGAGAAACCACTATAGCTTTTTGTCAAACCCTTGATTTTTAACATATAGGAGAGTGTTCCTTTCGAAATTCTTTAAAGAGGGGTCTCTAGAAACCTGACATCTGTCAGATTGCTGAATATTATCGTATAAACATTCTAATTAATATATGACCGGAGAATTCACTTGCAGCTAGTACCATCATGAGTATAACAGGAATCGACACAAAAAACCAAGCGGTTTTCTTCCATGGACTTTTTTCCGGCCACGCATTTTCGATTTTATACTTTCGCATTGAGGGGATTTTTGATAGAAAAACAATTACTCCGACGACTAATAATACAAGAAAAGCGATTATATAGATATAAAAAAACGTTGTTACAAGTCTACTTTCAGTATGGGTAACCTCCGATAAAATGGTTAAAATCAAAGCCCCGGCAGCTATTGCATTTACTATCGCATGAAGAACGGTAACAGTAAAAAGTGAGCCTGTTGCATAACGAATGTACCCTAGCGCCAAGCCGTATGCAGTTGTGTAAAAGAGCATATACAGGCTTCCGTGCATTAGTCCGAATATAATTGAAGTAATTATGATAGCAATGCCGGTCCCATACGGCTTAAGAGCATCGTACATTATTCCTCTACACCAAAATTCTTCAAAGAGAGGAGCTATAACAACCATTATGAATACTAACAAAACTATACTCAAAAAGTTAGCTGGCATCTCCATAGTTGTTGGTCTAAACAGATCTTCAAGATGCCCTGTTATCTCTAAATTGTTAATTAGCAGATGTGAAACGAGCATTGTAAGCAAAGCGACTCCATGACCTAAGCCATACGAAGCGGGAAATGCCCCTAGAGCACGAGCAAGCCTTTTGGGCTTCTGATAGAGCTCACGATATTTGCCCTTATAAACTTCAAAGCTGTTAAATATGAGCATCGTAACTAGTAGTGGAATAATGTATACAAATAAAATAGAAATAGTGTAATGAATCAGACTATGCATGGAATCGCCCAGTATACTCGTAAAATCACTGATAAATCCACTAATAAATCCGGCAATAATTCTGCAAATAAAATAGATAGCCATAGCCAGACCGAGCTTTGCACAAACACGTTTATATCCGGCAAGCATTAGCTTACTATCTTTTTCCGGATCAAATTGTTCTGATGCTGTGTGATTTTGATCATTTACGTCCATTAGTGTTGAATCCTTTCGCATTGCGAAATAGTATCGTATTATGGCACAAATCCCCCGCTATTTATAAGCAGGGGAATGGTGTTGATAAATAATGCAGAGAATATTACTTTGCAGGTTCTTCCGTTGTATTCCCTACGGTAGAGATTGCCCATTTTGCAACTTGAATACGTACTCTATCTTCGCCGGTTTCAAAAGTGATTTTATTTTCGCCAATGTTAACAACTTTCCCTTGTATTCCACCTATGGTAGTGATTGTGTCACCAGCTTTAAGTGCACTACGCATTTCAGCGAGTTTTTTCTTTTTCTTTTGCTCGGGTCTGATCATGAAAAAGTAGAATATACCTACCATTACCAAGATCATAGGAATCATTGCTAAGCCGCCATCCATAATATAATTCATTCCTTTCACATTTGCATTCTAACACTACGTCACGGTGAATATACACTGTGGCGCAAACGTTACACCATTATTAATAGCCATCTGATTATACTTTAGCGCCTGATAAAATGCAAGCAAAATTTGCAACAACTGCCCATGTTCCAATATATTGAGTGATAATAAATAACTTACTATTTTAATTGCTCGTTATTTTTGATATAATGATCGTTAGCGATTTATTCTTTGTCAAAAAGAAAGGAAATATTCCGCAACGTGAGAAGTCATTTAAAAGTTTCGAAATACATGATAACAATAGTGCTGCTACTTATTGTATTAGCAGTTTTTGCTTTTTTTATTATGTTCTCCGGGTCTACACAAAGACCGGATTACAGTGTAGCGCCGGAACCGGCCTTCATAGACACTCCATTATCTGATAATAATATCGAAGATGCAGAGGGCTCAACAGAATACGCTTCATACAGTGACGATTTATATCAATATGAAGAAACAGAGTTAGAAAATGAAGGGGATAATCAAGGCATTTATGATATAAATCCGGAAAATGATTTTATCATTCTCCGGATGAATGAAGCCGATATTAGTCGCGGCTATCTTGTGTTGGTAAACCACGAACACTCCTTTGAACTTCCTGCCAGGCTTGACCTAGTCAATATAGCAAATCACAGAGAATCCAACTTTCGAGTGTTGGGGCAAAACTATCTCTTAGAACGCTCTGTAGTTGGACCATTAGATGAAATGATGGGCGCATTTATTGCAGAAACCGGCAACACCACTGTTGCCGTTATAAGTGCGTTTCGAAATTACAATGCTCAACAAACAATATTAGATGAACGTATAAGGCGCATGGGTAGAGCTGAAGCTCTACGCTGGGTAGCAATTCCGGGTCACAGCGAACATCATACTGCACTTGCGGTTGATTTTGGCATATATGCACGCGGAACGCGTAGCACTTTCACCGGAACCGGAGCAACCGCATGGTTCTTTAGAAATTCAGCAAATTTTGGATTTATAAGACGTTATCCGGAAAATAGATTCCAAATTACTCAAGTTGTATACGAGCCTTGGCATTACAGGTTTGTAGGACTGCCGCACTCAAAAATAATACATGAAAACAATTGGGTTCTTGAAGAGTATATTGAAAGAATCAGAAATTATACTCTTGAAGAACCATTTGAGTTTGAACATGACGGAATTTTATATGAAATTTTCTTCGTAACAGGTACTGAAGTGCCAATTCCATTAAATAGCGAGTTCGTTATATCCGGCAACAACATTGACGGATTTATAGTTACTGTAAATAGGTTGGAATTTGATCCGGATGCAATTACTGACGTTTATACTTAACGCCTTGTGGCGTATCTTCTAAAACAATACCCATTTCACTGAGCCTGTCTCTTATAGCATCAGCCTCTGCCCAATTCTTTTCCTTGCGTGCGTTTTGACGCTTGTCTATTAATTCTTCGATTTCTGAATCTAATTCAGAATCATTGCTCTTGCCATAAATCAAGCCTAAAACATCAACCAACTCGTTGAGCAATTCAAGTGTAATATTTGCAAACTCTTTTGATGCACCTTGATCAGCGGCGATTGTATTGCACTCACGCACTAACTCAAATATAACGGAAATAGCATCAGCTGTGTTAAAATCATCATCCATTGCTTCGACAAACTTAACACGATAGTTCGGAAGTGACTCAATGAATGCAGATTCTTTATCAGTTAAAACATCTGAGCCATTTGCACTAATAAATTCTAAACTGCTTTTTGCAGTTTTTATTCTTTCTAATGCAGTTTTAGCTTGAATAAGAATATCACCGGAATAATTTAACGGACTTCTGTAGTGGCTCATAAGCATGAACATACGAATGTTTTCATATCCAAATTCTTCGGCAGCTTCTCTTACTGTGAAGAAGTTGCCTTTTGATTTTGACATTTTCTCTTTATTGATACTAATAAACCCGTTATGAACCCAGTAACGAACAAACTCGCAACCATTTGCACCTTCTGATTGTGCAATTTCGTTTTCATGATGAGGGAATACTAAATCTTGACCGCCACAATGGATGTCAATTGTTTTACCGAGATATCTATTAACCATTGCAGAACATTCAATATGCCAGCCGGGTCGCCCTTTACCCCACGGGGAATCCCAATATGGTTCGTCCGGTTTTGCACCTTTCCATAGTGCAAAGTCGACAGGATTTTCTTTAACTTCTGTAACATCAACCCTTGCACCCATCTGAAGATCTTCCAGTGGCTGGTGAGAAAGTTTTCCGTATTCCGGAAACGCTGCAGTACGATAATAGACATCGTTTCCGCTTTGATATGCAAACCCTTTATCGATTAACGTTTCAATAATGGTGATAATCTCATTGATGTTCTCTGTTGCTTTGGGGTGGAATGTAGCGTCATGTACGCCAAGACCGCGTGCATCTGTCCAATACTCATTAATATATTTCTCCGTAAGTTCTTGACAGGAGATACCCTCTTCATTGGCACGATTAATTATCTTGTCATCTATATCGGTGAAGTTTTGCACATATGTCACATCAAAGCCGCGATATTCAAAATAACGACGTAAAACATCAAACATGATAAGTGGCCGCGCATTACCAACATGGAATAAATTATATACGGTCGGACCGCAAGCATACATTTTGACTTTGTTTGGCTCAAGGGGTACAAAGTCTTCTTTTTTCATCGTCATTGTATTATAAAGTTTCATTATTATTCTCGCTCTCTCTTATTCATCCAGTTTTAGTACTGCCATGAAAGCGTCTTGTGGTACATCTACACTTCCTAAGCTACGCATACGTTTTTTACCTTCTTTTTGCTTTTCAAGTAGTTTTTTCTTACGTGTGATGTCACCGCCGTAACATTTTGCAAGTACGTCTTTGCGGAGTGCACGAATAGTCTCCCTTGCAATTATTTTACCGCCTATAGCAGCTTGAACAGGCACTTCAAAGAGCTGACGTGGAATATTTTCTTTAAGCTTTTCAACGATTTTACGCCCTCGTGCATATGCCTTGTCTCTGTGTACAATAAATGATAAGGCATCAACAATTTCATTGTTTAACAGCACATCAAGTCTGACAAGATTGGATTTACGATAGCCTAAAAAATCATAGTCAAGTGAAGCATAACCCCTGCTGCGAGATTTTAGTGCATCAAAAAAGTCGTAAATAACTTCGTTTAGTGGCAATTCATAATGCAGTTCTACTCGAGTTTCCTCAAGATAAACCATCTCCTTATATTCACCGCGTCTGTCCTGACACAGATCCATTATGCTTCCGACATAGTCAGGAGGGCATATTATTGACGCTTTGATAAAGGGTTCTTCAGCCGTTTCTATAGTTGTCGGATCGGGGTAGTTTAGCGGGTTATCTACGTATGTCATTTGACCGTCGACTTTTGTAATACGATAGATAACACTGGGAGCAGTCATTATTAGGTCGAGATTATATTCACGTTCGAGTCTTTCGCCAATTATCTCCATATGCAAAAGACCGAGGAATCCACATCTAAACCCAAAACCAAGGGCAGCCGACGATTCAGGCTCATATGTAAGAGCGGCATCGTTGAGTTTTAGTTTTTCAAGGGCGTCGCGCAAGTCCGGATACTTTGCTCCATCTGATGTATAAAGACCGGAAAATACCATAGACTGTACTTTTTTATATCCGGGGAGTGGTTCTTCTGCAGGCCTATCAACAATTGTGACGGTATCGCCAACCGTTGTGTCTCCAACATTTTTTATGCTTGCAGTGAAATAACCAACATCACCCACAGAAAGAACATCGCAAGGTTCCATACCTATAGGACGCATATGACCAAGTTCAACTATTTTATACTCTGCTCCGCTGGACATAAGCTTTATATCACTATCACTACGCAGTTCTCCACTTACGATACGGATATATACGATAACACCCTTATACACATCATATTGACTGTCAAAAATCAGTGCTCTGAGTGGCTCTTTTGGATCACCTTTTGGGGGAGGAATGTCAGAAACAATTCGCTCCAGGACATAGTCAATACCTATTCCGCGCTTCGCAGAGATTTCCGGAGCGTCCTCAGCAGGGATGCCGATGATATCCTCTACTTCTTTTTTAACACGTTGCGGATCTGCTGCAGGCAGGTCAATCTTATTTATTACAGGCAATATTTCAAGATTGTGATCAAGTGCAAGATATGTATTGGCAAGCGTTTGCGCTTCAACACCTTGAGCAGCATCGACAACGAGAATAGCACCCTCACATGCAGCGAGGGAGCGAGACACTTCGTAATTAAAATCAACATGACCCGGAGTGTCAATGAGATTCAATACATACTGCTGACCATCTTTTGCCTTATATGTGAGACCGACAGCGCGAGCTTTGATTGTGATACCACGCTCACGTTCAAGCTCCATGCTATCAAGTATTTGTTCTTCCATATCATGTGCGTCAATTGCACCACATCTCTCAAGAAGCCTGTCAGCAAGTGTTGACTTGCCATGATCAATGTGTGCGATTATAGAAAAATTGCGTATTTTGTCCTGATTGTTTTGCATTTATAGAATACTCCGTTCTGTAAATAGCTAGGCAAACCTTGTTGTATTTGTTTGCGCAGCTCAATTTTTTGTTAATGCTTTCAGCTTTTGAATAATGTTTGATTCAGCTTCTTGTAGTTCTTCAATCATCTCTATTGCTTCACTTACTTGTGTACATAAATGCGAAGAAACCTCTGTACGTTCTGATGTTCGTCCAAGAATGAAATCAGTTGTAACTGCGTAATAATCACAAACTTTTATAATAAAGTCAAGTTTTGGCTCACGTGTATCATTTTCATAGTGCGATAGCAAGGCTTGAGAAATACCAAGCTTAGCAGATGCTTGTCTTTGGCTAAGACCTTTTTCTTGTCGCAGTTTTGCCATGTTCACAGAAAACTTTGACTTTGAGTCTGACTTCTTCGGCATGATAAGTGACCATTCTTTCGTCGATTTTTGACACGAAACGGCCGAGCAACAACGAGGAAGAGGTCATTTCGTGTCAATTATTAAAAGTATCTATTTATTCATTACTACACATGTCTATTATTGCTTGTGTAAACATTTTTGCACTTAATATTAATTGATCGACACTGATATGTTCATCGATACCATGTATATTATTATCGTCACCCGGCATAGCACATCCAAAAGCTACACCACCCTCAATGTCATGAGCATATGTCAACCCGCCCAGAGAAATACATTTTCCCGGTTGGCCTGTGTATTCCTCATATAAATTTAATAGTTTTTGCACGAAGGGTGTTTCTTCGGGAGTATGATGACATCCTATGATTTCGTGATATGTGATCTCTATTTTTTCACGCTCAAGAGCAGAGCGAGTCATTTCAACAAGGTTGACCTCATCAGCACAACCCGGAGTTCTACTATCGAAATTTCCTGAAAACTCATGTTCCGTAAAGTCCAGCACACCGAAATTAACAGTAATTCTGCCTGTTTTTTCGTCTTCCATGTCAATACCCAGAGCAGTACCATGATTATCGCCGTGGGGGAATAGTTTATTTAGTTTACATAGATATTCATAGGACTCACTGTTAGCAAATGGCATAGCTGCAAGCAACTCGAGTAGAGCGGTCTGTGCATTGTTTCCACGTTCCGGCATGCTTGCGTGTGAGGCCTTACCCCCTGCGGCAATACGAACAGAACTTCCATTTAATGATGCTGAAAGAGAGACACCGGTTTTTTCCGAGTACTCCTTGCAAAAAGATTCTACAGCATCTATTGTAAAGCCTTCTATGTCGGCTTCTGCGTAATCCGGCACAATGTTTGCTGTTTTACCACCTACAACTGAAAGAACACGTGGAAGTGCAGAGCTTTCTTCCCATTTTGCACCGAAAACAGGCATGAAGCGACCTTTTTCGATGTTAACAACCGGATACTCAGCATCAGGAGTGAATACATTTGGTGGAGGTGTATTCTTTTTTAGATATTGAGTAACATCATCAAATCCCGTTTCCTCACCTGAACCAAGTATGACTTGAACACCATGCGCGAGTTCAGGAAAAAGATCACGGGTACAATATAATGCATACATCGCAGCAATAGAAGGTCCTTTATTATCTATAACGCCGCGTCCATAAAGCTTTCCATCTCTAAGAGTTAACTTGAATGGATCACTACTCCAGCCATCGCCAACCGCTACTATATCAAGATGTGCCAAAATACCCATCAGTGCAGGTGATGGTCCATAATGTGCAGTAATCATCATATCTTCAAACACATCGACACTAAAGCCACGCTCTTCCAGCATGTTTTGTGCAAGAGTCAAAACAGCACGGGATTTCACACCATATGGAGCACCCTCTTTTGCCTCGCCACATACACTGTTGATTTCTATTAATTTTCCGAGATCCTCAATCATGTCGTCCGAATTTTTTTCAAACCAATTTTCGATTTTATTTCGCAATTCAACTCTGTTACTCATGAAAATACTCCTTTTAATTTATAAATGTTGGAAATCATGAAACTCAATATCTGATAGCTTTGCTAATTGCTCACAATTGTATCAATTAGGTGCGTAAAATAGTTTTCGCAATGTTCTTCAAAGGCTGTTGATGTATCAAATGCATTTTCTATAATGAAATCACACATTTCTTTGAAAAAGCTCTCCGGTTTTTGAGCATTGATTCTAGTCAATGCTTGTTCTTTTGTTAGCCCATCTCTTTGAACTATTCGAGATACACGCTCATCTTCAGGAGCAATGATACCTATGACCACATTGCATTTAGCACTCAATCCACTCTCAATTAGAGCTATGGCATCAATTGCAACTATTTTGACATTTTCTAATCTGAAAGAATCAATGCGCCGTTCAAGTTCTAATGTGATGAATCTGTGAGTAATTTTATTTAACGTTAATAAAGCGTCTGAATCATCAAAAACAATCGCGCCGAGTTTTTTCCGATCCAATTTACCATCGGTCAAAACATTTTCGAAATTCGCAACAATTTCATTGGTGAGATTTTCGTCCGTTCGGAGCAGTTCATGATATAGGACGTCACAGTCAATAGCTTTTGCACCTAGTGTTTCAAGTGCCGTAACTGCTGAAGTCTTCCCGGCGCCGGAACCACCCGTTATACCAATGATGAGCATGGTATTATACTCCTTAACCTTCTCCTGATTCCGTAACTTTTAATTTCTCGGCTCTATCTGCCATGATGAGAGCGTCAACTGTTTCGTCAAGCGCACCGTTTAATATCTGCTCAAGTTTGTATAATGTTAGTCCAATGCGGTGGTCTGTCATGCGCCCTTGTGGATAATTATATGTGCGTATACGTTCTGAGCGGTCGCCTGTTCCAACTTGGCTTTTGCGCTCCGCAGCAAGCTCTGCTGTTTGACGTCGCTGCTCTTCTTCATAAAGTCTTGATGCAAGAATTTTCATCGCGCGCTCTTTATTTTTATGTTGACTACGCTCATCTTGACATTCGACAACAGTTCCGGTAGGAAGATGTGTAATACGTATTGCGGACTCTGTTTTGTTAACATGCTGCCCACCTGCACCACTTGCGCGAAAGGTATCGATGTTTAAATCAGACGGATTTATTTCGAAATCGACGTCTTCGACTTCGGGGAGAACAGCAACAGTAACAGTACTTGTATGAATTCGTCCCGAAGCTTCTGTCTCGGGTACACGCTGAACACGATGCACTCCACTTTCAAATTTCAAACGAGAATAAGCTCCATCGCCTTCAATGATAAAGCTGACCTCTTTAATTCCGCCTAGCTCTGTTTCGTTTAAATTTGCGATTTCAGATTTCCATTTTTTAGACTCGGCGTACATTGTGTACATCCGATATAGATTGTATGCAAAGAGAGCGGCTTCGTCACCACCGGCACCACCACGTATTTCAATAATGACATTTTTGTCATCATTCGGATCGCGTGGTAACAGTAGGATTTTCAATTCTTCGCTAATATTATCCATTTCTGCTTGTGCTGATTCAAATTCCTCTTGTGCCATTTCCTTAAAATCAGGGTCGCTCATAAGCTCACGTGCGCCTTCCATATCGCGCTGTGCTTTTTCGTAACGTCTATATGCCTCGACAACCGGTTGAATCTCCTTTTGCTCACGTGCGATTTTTGCATATTGAGTAGGGTTTGAATAAACTTCCGGATCTTGCATTTTTTCTTCTAGTGCATTATATTTTTCTTCTATTGATTTTAGCTTTTCAAGCATGTTATATTTTTCCTTAAAATTTTGTAAATATTAAAATGTGCCATCGAAAATAGTATCATATAATGGGGAGAATGTAAACGAAAATAGTTGCGATTCAAGCGTTAGCGCGTCCTAAGTTGATAAAATTGCATTTTGAGTTGTGTTGTGCTACCATTACATAGCAATTGGCAACAGAATATTACGAGATAGGAACGATATAAGAATATGTGCCCGTAGCTCAGCTGGATAGAGTGTCAGACTCCGACTCTGAAGGTCGTGCGTTCGAATCGCATCGGGCATACCAAAGACAAACAAATGACAACTTTTGATAGGGTTGTCATTTGTGGTATGGTTAGTTTGATTATACAGGAGAGATCACAATATGCGAACAGAACAAGAAATGATGAACATGATACTCAATGTTGCTAGAGCGGATGAACGAATTCGTGCTGTTAGCATGGAAGGCTCGCGTGCTGACTCTTCTATTGCAAAAGATGAATATCAAGATTATGATATAACATATTATGTCGAGGATATCGCACCATTTTATAATAACCCTACATGGGCCGAAGAAAAATTTGGTATTCCCCTTATTATGCAAATGCCGGAAGCTATGCGATGGCCTGAGGGTGATGGGAATTTTAATTATATGATGATTTACCC
>Ga0123355_10002942_pt1 | contig 24206 bp, 17 predicted proteins | sample TergutEmb28metaG_3_FD_89872 | JGI IMG/M metagenome (GOLD analysis project Ga0123355, IMG submission 89872) | Embiratermes neotenicus P1 segment gut microbial communities from Petit-Saut dam, French Guiana - Emb289 P1 | ecosystem: Host-associated > Arthropoda: Insects > Digestive system > Gut ... | reverse complement strand
GATTTTTGTTGTCATGTGGTGCAGAAAAACCGCAGTAATGCTAATGCCTTTCAAGGTTTTTATGTGCCGCATGGCGGCAAAAAGACAAGGGAAAATGTGCAAGTTATTTCCAGACAGTTCCTAAGTATGTTGCACGATGTTATATGGCTATTTTCCAATTTCCACTATCATCGCGGCAAACATATTTACTCAGTTCTAACATTGTTAGTGACGCCAATACTTTTTGAGCAGGAATATTAGTATTCAGTATTATATCATCAATCGACACAGAAATATTACCAATTGATTTTACTATGACCTTCTCATCTCCGTCAAGCTTTTCGAGTATGGCTCCTAAGTCAATATAGTCTACCTTTGGTTTGTTGTCAAATGATTTTTTTTGATTTGAACTATTTACATCTGTTATTTTACTATTATAAGAGTCTTTATACTCTTCGATTATATCTTCTGCTGACATAAATGGTATAGCTCCTTCGCGAAGTAAAGCATTTGACCCCTGACATGCTATAGCATCAACGTTTCCCGGAAGAACAAATACATCTCTATTATGCTCTATTGCTCTGGACGCGGTAATTAATGCACCACTTCTTTTAGGTGCTTCAATAACTGCAACGCCCAGAGAAAGTCCGCTTATTATTCTATTGCGTGACGGAAAGTGATGCTTAAGTGCAGGAGTTCCGGGTGGATACTCGCTAACAATGGCACCGGATGATATAACATCGTTAAATAAAGCTTTATTTTCCGACGGAAATACAATATCAAGACCTGAAGCAACTACACCAATAATGTGATAGCCACCTCTAAGAGCACCACGAGCAGCAGCCGTGTCAATCCCACGAGCAAGGCCTGTAGAAACAATTATATTATTTTTTGACAATTCATATCCAAGAGATTCTGCTGCTGTAATTCCATATGGTGTACAAGTTCTGGATCCAACAACCCCAATAACACATTCGTCATCTATATAGGGCAAATTGCCCTTCACATATATCACTAATGGCGGATCATATATATTGCGCAATCTCTCAGGATAATTAGAGTCATGAAGAGTAATTGCTCGGCATCCAATCTCAATACACGATCCCTGAATACGACCTGCTTCAGTTAAATCTTTATCCATCAACTCAGCTACATCTGTAGACTTTAAATTTTCAATAGAAATAAAATCATCATACTGAGCCTTATAAATCTTCTCAGGAGATCCAAAATATTCTATAAGAGCTTTTGCGCGCATAACCCCAATACGAGAACGCGTAGCAAGCCACAACCAATATTTCAACGCTGACATAAAAATTCACTTCTTTCATTATAGTATGTACTCAGGAGCTGAGGGTGTGTTGTCGTATTTGCATTCTGTCAGCTCATCAACTCATTCCTTTTGACGCTTCCCACATTATTATTGCTGCTGCAGTTGATACATTTATTGATTCTACTTCAGAAGAAATTGGTATTCTTATCATTTCATTGCAAAATTCTTTTAGATAGTTGGAAATTCCCTGCCCTTCACTACCTAATATAATTACAGCATTTGTAAGATTTACCTTACAAATATCTATCGAGTTATCCTCATTTGATGCGCCAAAAAACCTAATTCCTGACATTTTTAAGTCATTTATTTCATCTGATGTCATATATATAATACGTTGCTTAAACATCGCACCCATGGTGGCTCGAATGGTTTTAGGGTTGTATAGGTCTGCACAACCATTGGTAAGAATTACCGTACTCACCCCAAACGCAAGAGCGCTCCTTATGATTGTACCTATGTTTCCGGGATCCTGCACGCAATCTACCAGAACATGTGTACCATCAGTATAATTATAATTACTAGCCTCCGGCATCCTACAAACGAATAGTAAGCCTTGTGAATTTTGCATTGGCGAAATTGAATCGATAATATTATCTTTAGCAGAATAGATGCTAACACTTTCAGGAAATTTATGTTGCAACATCTTCGAAGTTACAACAACTTCAATATGAACACCACATGTAATTGCTTCGCTGAACAATTTATCACCAACACAAATAAACTGTTTATGTTCTTCCCTATAGCTTTTACTTTTTCCAAGCTTCTTTATATGTTTGGCTATCGCGCTACTTGTACTTGTTAATTTATTCATCACTTACTCCATGTTTTAACAGTCATTTTCTACATTTTGTCTCATATATTCATAGAAGCCGCATAAGCGGCTTCATGAGTTATTATTATTATTCAATGGGCTTCATCGTTGGGAATAGTATAACATCCCTTATTGATGAGCTATCCGTTAACAGCATAACGCATCTATCAATACCTATACCTAGCCCACCTGTGGGCGGCATTCCGTACTCTAATGCATTAATATAGTCGTCATCCATCATGGATGCTTCTAAGTCACCTGCATTGCGTAGCTCAACCTGACGCATGAACCTTTGCTTTTGATCTATCGGATCATTAAGCTCACTAAATGCATTGCCCATTTCACTGCGGCAAATGAATAGTTCATAGCGTTCAGTTAGTCTTGAATCGGAAGGCTTTCTTTTCGCAAGAGGTGAGACTTCGACTGGGTAGTCAATAATGAATGTGGGCTGAATTAATTTATCTTCCACACGCTGATCAAAACATTCATATAATAAGTCTCCCCAAGATGGTTCCTTTCCATCCGGCATTTTAACACCAATTTTTGCAGATTCTTTCACAGCATCTTCAGTATCATTAAATGAAGAAAAATCAACACCGGTATGCTCTTTAACAATATCAATCATTGACACACGGCGCCATCCGGGGCTTAGATCGATTCTTTCACCTTGCCACTCAACAACATATGTACCACAAATTTCATTTGCGGCTCCTGAGAGCAAATCTTCAAATAAATCCATCATGTCATTATAGTCAGCAAAAGCTTCATATAACTCAATCATTGTAAACTCAGGATTGTGTTTTGTGCTCATTCCCTCGTTGCGGAATATACGTCCAATCTCATAGACTCTCTCTATACCGCCAACAATAAGACGCTTTAAATGCAGCTCAGTTGCAATTCTTAAATACATATCAAGATCTAGCGTATTATGATGTGTGATAAATGGTCTTGCAGTAGTTCCCCCGGTTATTGTATTTAAAACAGGTGTTTCTACTTCAAAATAACCACGATCATCTAAAAACATACGAACATATTTGATAAAAGCACTTCTTTTTTCAAATGTTCTGCGAGTTTCCGGACTCATTATAAGATCAACATACCTTTGACGATATTTTAATTCCTGATTTGTTAAGCCATGATATTTCTCCGGAAGAGGTCTAAGAGACTTTGCTAATAATTCAACACTGGAGCAGCGAACAGAAATTTCTCCCATTTTTGTTTTAAATACCTTGCCGACCACACCGATTATATCGCCAATATCACCCTTTTCAATATCTTCAAAGAGCTCATCGCCGACATCTTTTTTATTAATATATAATTGAATACGACCTTTATCATCCTGGATATCTAAGAATATCGCTTTTCCCATCTGACGCTTTGCCATGATGCGACCAGCCATTGATACTTCAGTATTTTCCATTTCATCAAATTGATTTACAATGTCAGAAGAAAACACAGTTCTCTTGAACTTTGTTATATGAAACGGGTCACGATTTTCACTTTGTAATTTACTTAACTTATCTCTACGAACTTGCAATATTTCTGACAATATTTGCTCGTCGTTATTATGTGAGCTGTTTATCAATTCATTATCCATTAAAATGGGTATTCCTTTCGTATAGTTCGGTCACAAAACAACCATTCAGGTGAATGGTCGTTTTATGCAGTTATTTAAGTATATGATATTTATTCTATTTTTAGTAGTTCAAATTCAATTACACCTACAGGAGCATCAACTTTAATTGTATCTCCTACTTTGCAATCCATTAGACTCTTCCCAAGTGGTGAATCATCAGAAATTCTATGCATTGCAGGATCAGCTTCTTGTGAACCAACAATTTCGTATGTTATATTTTCATTCATTTCGAGATCCAACAAAGTCACTTTGGTTCCCATGCCAACAACATCAGTTTTCTCTGTTGCTTTGACGATTTCAGCATTTTCGATAAGGTTCTTGATTTCCGCTATTTTAGAATATAACTTGCCTTGCTCTGTTTTTGCATCATCATATTCACTATTTTCTGTTAAATCTCCAAATGAACGTGCTTCTTTAATTTGTTGTGCAACTTCTTTTTCACGAACAGTTTGAAGATAATGGAGTTCATCCTTCAACTCTTGAAGTCGCTCTTCACTCATTTTATATCTTGCTTCTTTTACCAATTGAAAATACCATCCCTTCAGTTTTAAGAAATTATAACTCTCAAAATTGAGATTGTCATATAGTATTACTACAGTCTCGTCATTGGGTCTACTCTTGCTCCATTTATACGCACTTCAAAATGAAGATGGGGAGCCGTTGAATTGCCTGTTGAGCCTACACCACCGATATGCTGTCCTCTACTGACTGTATCCCCTGCCCTGACGCTCATCGTGCTTAAATGAGCATACAGAGTAACGACACCATTACCATGACTGATTGTTATGTAATTTCCGAAGGAGTTACTCCAGCGAGCTGTTAGTACAGTTCCTGAATCAGCAGCTACTACTGATGTACCAGTTGGTGCCGGAATGTCTATGCCACCATGTAGTCGTCCATTTCTCGTTCCAAATGGACTAGATACAGTAGTACGAGCCGGGACAGGCCATGTTAGTGACCCTGTTCCAACGACAGCACCGCCGCCTCCACCGCCTGAAGCATTTCCACTATTATTATTTCCACTACCGGCAGCATTTCCACTGTCATTGCCGCTTGTGTTGTTACCTGCGTTATTATTACCGGCATTATTTCCTGCATTATTATTATTATTATTGTTATTGCCGCTACCCGCATTATTATTAGCCGCTGCCTGTCGACGAGCTTGCTCTTGTTCTCTTAAACGACGTTGTCTTTCGGCTTCTTGTTGTCTTTCCAGTTCAGCTACTGCTGCATTAATTTCTCTTGTTATGCGTTCTTCATCAGCAATGTATTGTGCCAACAACTCACGAGCACCGTCAAGATCATTTTCCATTTCCAAAATCAACGCAATTGCTTCTTCAACTTGTTCATTTAATTCAGCTTCTTGTTCTTCCAGTCTCGACATTTCACCATCTAATTCAATATTCGTATCTTCAAGTGTTGCTCTTGCACCTTCCGTCTCTTCTCTCGCAACTATTAAATCATCATGAGCATCTTGGTCGGCACGCATGATGTCAGCAATAAAGTCAATTCTGGCAAGCATATCTGCAAAGCTGGTCGAATCAAATATAATCTCAAGATATGTAATTATTCCATTTTCTTCCATATTGCGAACGCGCTCTCTAAATCTGGCAAGCTGTTCGTCTTCCCTTGTCTGAGCCAGGAATACTTCATATTCCATTTCTCGCATTAATAGATTAATATACTCAATAGTTGCATTGGTGTTTTCAATTTCAAGGCTGGTCACCGTTATACGCCGATCGAGTATTTCTTTTTGTAATAATACAGTCTTTTGTTCAAACGCAATTGAGTTAATCTGAGCATCGACTTCACTTCGCTGACGCTCCAATCCCCTTCTTTGTGCTCTGAGATTGTCAATTTGAGTCTGTGTTACGCGTGCACTCGCAACATTATCAGTAATTGAACCGAGTGCAAATGTCATAACAGACAGAAGCATGATAAAAGTAAGAGCTGTTGATACAACTTTAATAAATCGCTTATTATTCATTATTCGCCATAATCCTTTCTCTCAACAGTATTATAAATACTCATCTATAATTTTCTAATAAAGACAATGCTTTTTGAAATTGTGTATCAGAATCTCTATCTAATTCACCACGTAAAAAAGCTGTTCTGTCTTCTTCTGTAAACTCTACCACATATTGCGGAGTAAATCCACCTATATCGAACAAACTTACGCGATTTTTTGTTAAATAATGTCCGGTTGAAATATGAACAGCACCACCATTTGATAAAGGAATTGTTGATTGCATACGATTCTTTCCGGTTGTCTGCTCTCCAACAGTTGCAGCGTAATCATATTCATATAACATTGCCGCAAAGAATTCGGCACCACTAAACGAATAACTGTTTACAAGCACGACAGCAGGCATATCGATCCAATTTTCATCAGACATTATGATGTTTTCTACACCACTTCTATCGACAGAAATAAAAATCTCACCCTCAGGCAGCAGAAAATCAAGAATTCGAGTTACTTCATTCACTCTTCCGCCACCATTATTTCGTACATCATATATAAACGCAACAGCACCCATATCAAGTAAAGTATTCACAGCGTCAATAAAGTTTTCAGCCGCGTCTTGATCAAAGTTTCTGAGTCTGACATAACCTATGTTTCCCGGAAGCATTTCAAATGAAACCGGATTTACAAAGACAATACTAAATTCAACAGTGATTATATGATATTCTCCATCATATCGCAACACCGTAATATCAGCCGTTTCACCAAGTGGGCGACGCAACTTATATCGAATTTCATTAAGAGTTAAACCAATTATACTTTCACCATCCACAGCCACAACAATATCGCCAATAACTATCCCTGCTTGATAAGCTCCAGCTCCTTCATAGACACCTAAAACTTTCATGCCTTCTGTTTCTTCATCAATCATAACAGAAACACCAATGCCGGCATATCTATTGTTCGCAGTTGCAAGAAACTCGGTATATTCTTCAGGTGACATGTAGTGTGACCAAATATCGTCAAGTGAGTCAACAGCAGCTCGCATAGCATAATTGATAATATCATCGATGTCATATGTGCCTATAAACTGACTTTCAATAATGTCCAGTAGTTCACTGAAATCACTTACATCAGTATCTCTGCGTTCGTATTCTGTACTTACGTGTTCGCGTACTGTTGTTGCTACAGCCGGGCTATCAATAGTGACATGCCTGTTTGTATTGAAACCAGCAAAGAATACTATGGATAATATTAACGCCGTTAACGCTGATGCAGAAATCACCAGCGTTAACATAAATTTAAATGAATATCGTTCGTTCATGACTTTATCTTTTCTATGGCAGCCAGTTCTCTGGATTAACTCGTGCTCCATTATGATGAACCTCAAAATGAAGGTGTGGTCCTGTCGAAACACCAGTCGAACCGACTAGTCCAATTTGCTGTCCTCTACTAACATTATCGCCTACACTCACATGACGCGCACTTAAATGAGCGTACAGCGTATTTACACCATTACCATGACTTATGACAATGAAGTTTCCAAATGAGTTACACCATCTTGATGTTACAACGGAGCCGGAGTCTGCAGCAACTACCGGTGAGCGATTTGCAGCACCAATATCTATTCCATTATGCTGTCTCATATCACCGTGTACAGGATGCTGTCTTACACCAAACGGACTTGTTATACGACCCTGCGCAGGCCAAACAAATGTTCCGGTTCCAACAGCCGGAGCACCACCGGCACCCGCGTTATTATTACTACTGTTGTTAGCTTGTTGGCGAGCTTGTTGTTCTCTCAAGCGACGTTGTCTTTCTGCTTCCTGACGCTGTCTCTCGAGTTCAGCAACAGCAGCATTAATTTCTCTTAATACTCGTGTTTCATCTTCGACAACAGACGCACGCAATTGACGCTCAGTGTCAATATTTGCTTCCATTTGTAATATTAATGCTGATGCTTCTTCAACTTGAGCATAAAGCTCTTCTTCTTTCTCTTCAAGTCTTAGCTTTTCTTCACCCAGTTCAAGTCTTGTTTCTTCAAGTACTTCTTTTGCACCTTCTGTCTCTTCTCTTGCTACCATTAGGTCATCATGTGCCTCTTGATCAGCACGCATAATGTCAGAGACAAAGTCGATTCTTGCAAGCATGTCTGCAAAACTGGTTGAATCAAATATAATTTCAAGATACGTGATTATTCCATTTTCTTCCATGTTTCGAACACGATCTCTGAATCTGGCAAGTTGCTCATCTTCTCTCGTTTGAGCTAAAAACACTTCGTACTCTTTTTCTCTAATTAGTATATTAAAGTACTCGATTGTGTTGTTGATATTTTCAATTTCAAGACCTGTTACCATTATACGTTCATCAAGTATTCCTTTTTTAAGAATCTCGGTCGTACGTTCAAATTCAATTGTGTTGATTCTAGATTCGATTTCATTTCTTCGTCTTTGCAGACCTCTTTGTTCATTTCTAAGATTGTCAATCTGCGTTTGTGTAACACGAGCACTTGCATTAGTGTCTGCAATAACAGTAAGTGCAATCATTATTACAGATAGCAACATAAGAAACGCAAGTACGATTGCTACAACTTTTACGAAACGCTTGTTATTCATAAATATAGATATTCCTTTCATTAAACAAAAAACAGATTTTATACTTTCAGATATCTATTTAGTGCAAAAGCACTACCACCAACTCCAACACCAAAGCCTATGCCCGCAAATAGTAAAAACAGTGGTACTGAAATGGTTGAAAACACTACTAATTGAAATAACCCGGCTTCTATTTCAATAACGCGACCTGCAGCAAATCCATATAGAGCCATAATAGACACAAATGCAATTAATGCGCCGGTTAATCCCAAAATGAAGCCCTCAAATATAAATGGCCATCTGATAAACGAATTTGTTGCTCCTACCATTTTCATAATTGATATCTCTTCACGTCGCTCAAAAGTTGCCAGTTTAATGGTATTTGACATAATAAACAATGATATAGCAAGTAAAACACCAACAACAATAATCGATACCCAGCTTACAATATTTCTGACATTTACAAGTGCTCTTGCAACTGTCAGATTAGCACTGGTTCGCGCAATTTCAGGTATATGTCGTAACTCCTGTTGAGTTTCTGCAATTAAAGCTACATCTTCTACGAAAATAGAAAATCTATGCCTGAAAACTGTATAATCAATATCTCCGAAGCGTCCCTCATCTTCGTGTCTGCCTATAAAATTTTCATATGCTTCACGATTAGTGGTGAATACAACATTTGTAACATTTGGTATGCTTAGTATGGTATGTTCAAGAGCTCTTGCTTCTGACTCACTGACAGTCTCATCAATATGTGCAAGAATAATATTGTCATTTTCCAACTCGCCCACTAGCGCATTGATATTGACAGCAAGTAAAATAAAACTTCCCATAATAACTAGAAAAGCAATTATTATGCACACTGAAGCAAATGACATAAGGCTGTGATTGAATATGCTGGACACGCCTTCTTTTATATAGTAAAAAGTTCTGTTTCTATTCATCTTCATAATCGTAGTATCCATCCATCCCATCGTTTACAATTCTTCCACCATCTATCGCAATAACACGTTGGGAGAACTGATCAACAAGTGGCTTTTCATGAGTAACTATCAGAACTGTTGTTCCTAAATCATTTATTTTCTTAAGTAATAATAATATTTCTAAACTACGAGCAGGGTCAAGATTTCCTGTAGGCTCATCAGCAATTATAAGTCTTGGGTTATTTACCAGAGCTCTGGCAATTGCAACACGTTGCTGTTCACCACCGGAAAGTTCATCAGGTCTTGACTTTGCTTTGAATTCCAAACCAACAAGCTCTAAAACATATGGTACTCGTTGGCGTATTTCCTTGTTAGACGCGCCAATTACACGCATTGCGAACGCTACATTTTCGAATACTGTTTTGTTCTCAATGAGTCTAAAATCTTGGAATATAACTCCAATTGTTCTTCTAAGATATGGCATCTTACGCATTTTTATATTGTCCATATCTTGACCATTTACAATAACTTCTCCATCAGATGGAGCAATTTCTCCAATAAGTAGTCTTATTATTGTAGATTTGCCGGAACCGGAAGGTCCAATTAAAAAAGCGAATTCGCCGGCATTTAATTCAAAAGTGACACCTTTTAAGGCTTTAGTGCCATTTGCATATTCCTTAAAAACGTCAGTCATTCTAATCATATAAAAAAGTATTCCTTCTAAATGTCAAAGTATATATAGCAACTGTGCTTATAATATTTACTAATACTTAGATTCTTGAGAAATTAAATATTTTTTGACCATCAATGCTACTTTAAATATAATCGCATGGTCAAATTCACGCAAATCAAGACCGGTTATTCTTCTGATTTTTTCAAGTCTGTAAACAAGCGTGTTTCGATGAACAAACAATTTTCGTGCAGTTTCAGAAACATTAAGACTATTTTCAAAGAACTTATCAATAGTAAAGAGTGTTTCCTGATCCAAAGCTTCAATCGGATTTCTTATAAAAACTTCAGATAAAAACATTTCACAAAGTGTTGTTGGTAATTGATATATTAATCTCCCAATACCGAGTGCTTCATAGTTAATAATTACTTTTTCTGAATCAAAAACACGACCAACATCAATGGATATAAGTGCTTCTTTGTACTTATCAGCTAATTCTCTCAAATGCTTCGAAAGAGTTCCTATGCCAATAACGCACTTGATTGAAAAATCATTTGTTATTTTCTCTTGAATCTTTTCAGCAAGCTGATTTAGATAGCTAATATCTCCGGCTGGAGGCATTTCTTTAATTAATATAATGTCAGTATCACTAGTTGAAATCACATAATCATGTTGTCTGTCCAGAAATGCATCTTGAATTAGCTCAACTGCAGACAAATTTGCTGTCGATTCAAGACGAATAACAATAACACCTCTTGTTATGTCCGGTGCAAAACGAAGCTCTTTTGCACGAATATATATATCTCCGGGTAAGATGTTTTCTGTTATTATGCTCTTAACAAACGCACGTTTGTCATGATTCTCTTCAAAGTAAATACCCGCTTCATTAATCGCAATTGATGCCATAATACAAAGTGCTCTAGCCAGCTCATCTTCGCCTAACGCAAATATTATGTAGTCATCTACTGTGCCGGCTCCAAGCATTTTGTAAGTCATACCCGCATTTATTACTGTTGAATCATCTACTTCGTCAAACAAAGTATGCATTTTGCCAGGATTGGTACCAATCATAGAAAGATCACTACTTGCAATGATTATGCCTTCCGGGTCAATAACCCCGACAGGACGAACACTTGCATCTTTCATTTGTACTATAACGCTTTGAAATATTCTGCTCGACACCTAATCTCGCCTCCTCAAATGTTATATACATTCGACTATTTTTTGTCATTATGCCCATAAATTGCGCATACACAATGTGCATTATACACTAATTAACTCTATATTACAATAGCATTTCGTAACTTTCTGTAATTATTTTGCAATTAATTAAAGGTCGGATAAAAATCCGACCTTTGATTAAAACAGTTATTTGGAATGTGATGTACTAGGTAGAAATAACAACACCGGAACCTACTGTGCGTCCGCCTTCACGAATAGCAAAACGGAGACCGTTTTCGATTGCTATTGGCGTGATGAGTTCGACATCGATTTCAACGTTGTCACCAGGCATACACATTTCTACGCCTTCGGGTAGAGTGATAACACCGGTAACGTCAGTTGTTCTGAAGTAAAACTGTGGGCGATAGTTGTTAAAGAATGGAGTATGACGTCCACCTTCTTCTTTCGAAAGAACATAAACTTGTCCTCTGAATTTTGTTAGAGGTTTAATACTTCCCGGCTTTGCAAGAACTTGACCTCTCCAAATTTCATCTCTTGAAACACCGCGAAGAAGTGCGCCAATATTGTCGCCTGCTTCTGCATAGTCAAGAAGTTTACGGAACATTTCGATGTCTGTGATTGTTGTTTCACGTGCTTCATCCATTAAGCCAACGATTTCGATTTTGTCGTTTTTGTTAATTTGTCCACGCTCAACACGTCCTGTAGCAACTGTTCCACGACCTGTGATTGTCATTGTATCTTCTACAGGCATTAGGAATGGTAGGTCAGCTTTACGTTCCGGAGTTGGGATGTATTCATCAACTGCATCCATAAGCTTCTTAATACATTCGTATTCAGGAGCAGCTGGATCATCTGATGCTGATTCCAAAGCATTACGGGCACTACCTGTTATAACCGGTACATCGTCACCTGGGAAATCATATGCTGATAGAAGATCACGAACTTCCATTTCAACAATTTCTAGTAGTTCTTCGTCATCAACCTGGTCAGCTTTGTTTAGAAATACAACAATCGCAGGAACACCAACTTGACGTGCAAGAAGAATGTGCTCACGAGTTTGTGCCATTGGACCGTCAGCTGCAGAAATAACTAGAATTGCGCCGTCCATTTGTGCAGCACCGGTAATCATGTTCTTGATGTAGTCAGCATGTCCCGGGCAGTCAACATGTGCATAGTGACGTGTTGCTGTTTCATACTCAACATGTGATGTGTTGATAGTAATACCACGCTCGCGCTCTTCCGGCGCTTTGTCAATTGCATCATAAGCTTCGAATTTTGCGCCGCCGCTTAAACTTAGGTATCTTGTAATAGCAGCTGTTAGAGTTGTTTTGCCGTGGTCAACGTGACCGATTGTCCCGATATTTACGTGGGGTTTATTTCTTTCGAACTTTTGCTTAGCCATTTTTTGGATATCCTCCTTATGGTTATTAAAATGTATCTTAAATTACTTATTTTTGAGCTTTCAAAGAAATCAGTTAAGATTTCTTTGTGATTCTCACGGACTTTTTAAAGCCCTACGTCTGGGTATTGTACAGTATTTAAATGTTTTTTGCAATAGTTATTTTCATCAAATTCGTACTTTCACTTTTGCAATTAAATCATTTTAGCGATATTTGCCTATGAGTTCATCTTGACGTGACTTTGGTAGCTCAACATAGTGACTCGGTTCCATTGTAAAGTTGCCTCTACCTTGAGTGTGTGAGCGCAAAACAGTTGCATATCCAAACATCTCTGAAAGTGGTACAAGAGCATTTATTTGTGCTGCACCCTTTCTTGAATCCATGCCGGTTATCTGACCTCGTTTTGAGTTAAGATAACCCATTACATCTCCCATATACTCATCAGGTACAGTGACCACTACAAGCATGATCGGTTCTAATAACACAGGACTTGCTTTTGTCATTGCTTCTTTAAAAGCCATGCTTCCTGCAATTTTAAATGCAAGCTCCGATGAGTCTACATCATGTGCTGAACCATCATATAGTGTTGCTTTGACATCAACTACCTGATAGCCGGCAAGTACACCTGCAGTCATTGCGCCTTGTATACCTTGATCAACAGCCGGGATGTATTCTTTTGGAATTGCACCACCAACTATTTTACTGACAAACTCATAACCGGAACCAGGTTCGCCTGGCTCAAGAATGAGCTTAACATGGGCAAATTGACCTTTGCCGCCAGTTTGTCTTACATTCCTTACGTCAACATTTGCTGTTGAACGTACTGTTTCTTTGTATGAGACTTGTGGCTTACCAATATTCGCTTCGACTTTGAATTCTCTGAGTAATCTGTCTACGATTATCTCTAGATGTAACTCACCCATTCCGGCGATTATTGTTTGACCCGTTTCTTCATCGGTATAAGCTTTAAAAGTTGGATCTTCTTCGGCAAGTTTTGAAAGAGCAACGCTCATTTTCTCTTGACCGGCTTTTGTTTTTGGCTCAATTGCAATTTGAATTACAGGTTCCGGAAATTCCATTGATTCAAGTATAATCTGCTTTTTCTCATCGCATAGTGTATCACCGGTGGTTGTATTCTTCAGACCAACAGCCGCTGCAATATCTCCCGCATAAACTGCATCGATGTCTTCACGGTGGTTTGAGTGCATTTGAAGTATGCGTCCAAGACGTTCTTTTTGTCCTTTTGTGGAGTTATATACCATTGTTCCTGTTTTTGCAGAACCGGAATAAACTCTAAAGAAAGATAATCTCCCAACGAAAGGATCTGTTTCAATCTTAAACGCCAAAGCAGCAAACGGTGCATCTTTCGACGGTGGTCTTGATTCTTCGTTGCCGGTATGGTTGTTTATACCAACTACATCCGCAACATCAACCGGGGAAGGTAAGTAACTTACAATTGCATCAAGTAACTTTTGAATACCTTTGTTTTTGTACGATGTTCCACAGATAACCGGAATCATTTCAAGAGCAAGAGTTGCTTTACGAATGGCTGTATTAAGCATTTCGACAGGTATCTCTGCACCATCAATATAGCGCTCCATAATCTCATCATCGAAATCTGATACAGCTTCAATGAGTTTTAAACGATACTCGTTAGCAATGTCAATCATGTCTTCAGGAATTTCTTCGACACGCAAATCCATGCCAAGATCATCATAGTAGACATCAGCCTTCATTTCCACCAGATCAAGCATGCCTTTGAATTCTGATTCAGCACCAATTGGTAATTGTATTGGTACAGCATTAGCTTTCAATCTGTCATGGACCATGGTAACAACATTATGGAAGTCAGCACCAACGATATCCATCTTATTAATATAGATGATACGTGGAACATCATAGTGATTTGCTTGTCTCCAAACAGTCTCGGATTGAGGCTCAACTCCACCTTTTGCACACATAACTGCAACAGCACCGTCGAGAATTCGCAACGATCTTTCAACTTCTACCGTAAAGTCAACATGACCAGGTGTGTCGATAACGTTTATGCGATGCTCTTTCCAATAACATGTTGTAGCTGCTGATGTTATTGTTATACCTCTCTCTTGTTCTTGTGGTCTCCAGTCCATTGTGGCAGCGCCTTCATGGACTTCACCTAACTTATATGTGCGACCTGTATAAAACAGTATTCGCTCGCTTGTTGTTGTCTTACCCGCGTCAATGTGAGCCATAATGCCAATATTGCGCGTTTTCTCTAAATTGTAGTCTCCTGACATCTAACTCATTTCCTTTCTAGACACAAGTGGACGTTACCAGCGGTAATGTGCAAAAGCTTTATTAGAATCTGCCATTTTATGTGTATCCTCACGCTTTTTCACCGCTGCGCCTATGCTGTTGGATGCATCGAGAATTTCACCTGCGAGGCGTTCTCTCATAGTTTTTTCATTGCGTCCTCTAGCATAGCTTGTGAGCCAACGCAAACCAAGTGTTTGGCGTCTGTCAGCTCTTACTTCAATCGGTACTTGATATGTCGCACCACCAACACGGCGAGCTTTAACTTCAAGTGTTGGCATTATGTTTTCTAATGCTGCAACAAATACCTCAAGTGGATCTTTTCCTGATTTTTCTTTGACGATATCGAATGCGCCGTACACAACTTTTTGTGCGACACCTTTCTTTCCGTCCAGCATTATGCTGTTTACCAGTCTTGTAACTATTATTGATTTGTACATTGGATCTGGCAATACTTCTCTTTTGGGTACACTGCCTCTTCTGGGCATTATACTTCCCTCCTTCATTAATAAATGATTTCATCGGTACTCCGAGTTGGTTTGAGATATCTCAAACTAGTCGGCATATGCCAGCTATGAAGAGTTGGGTGTCTCTTAATGAGTTACCCTTATATGAATCTTCATGCAAGCATAAAGCGATTTTTCGTTGTGTTCAACAACTTTTCAAAATTAGCGAAAATTATTTTGCGGTTTTTGGTTTTTTCGCGCCATATTTTGATCTTGATTGTTGACGACCTTCTACACCTTGTGTGTCAAGCGTGCCGCGTACGATATGATAACGTACACCAGGCAAGTCTTTAACACGTCCGCCGCGAATCATAACAACTGAGTGTTCCTGAAGATTATGGCCAGCACCTGGAATATAGGCTGATACTTCATGACCGTTCGTTAGTCTGACACGAGCGATTTTTCTTAGTGCAGAGTTAGGCTTCTTAGGAGTAGCAGTTCTGACTGCCGTGCAAACTCCGCGTTTTTGTGATGATGCTAAGTCAGTTTCGATGTTTTTCAGAGTATTAAGACCTTTTTGCATTGCAGGTGAATTTGACTTCATCTTATGTGTCTTTCTACCCTTTCTAACAAGTTGATTAAACGTAGGCATTTTTTTCTCCTTTCTTTTAAAATTATATCTTAACCGGATGCATTATAATTGGCTGTTCCTTTATAATGCGTTTCCGGAACCGATAAGAATTGAAAGATCCACATCTTCATCCGAATCATTATAAGACTCTTCATTCTCGTAACTCTTTGTCGAATAGTATGTTCCATCGTCTTGTTCGACACTACTATCAAATTTTCTATACATAGCTAGTCCACTACCAGCGGGTACTAGTTTGCCGATAATAACATTTTCTTTAAGACCGACCAACTTATCTACTTTACCCTTTATTGCAGCTTCTGTCAAAACTTTTGTTGTTTCTTGGAATGATGCTGCCGACAAGAATGACTCTGTAGCAAGTGATGCTTTTGTGATCCCCATCAAAAGTGGAGATGAATCAGCAACTTGTAATTCTGTTTCGCCTGCCTCAATTCTGCTGATAATCGCTGCATTAGCTGCTTTCAAGTCATTGGCATCGACTGTTGTGCCGGAGAGTAATTCGGTGTCTCCACCATCTTCAACTCGTACTTTTTTCATCATTTGACGAACAATAACTTCTATGTGTTTGTCGTTGATATCAATGCCTTGCTGTCTATAAATCTTTTGTACTTCAGAAATTAAGTATGTTTGAGTTTCATGTTTGCCTAGAATACGCATAATATCGTGTGGATTTAATGCACCATCGGTTAATCTGTCGCCGGCAGTTACATGTTCGCGATCCTTAATTCGAATTCCTGCAAAGTACGGTGTTTGATACATTCTAACATCGCCATCATCTTGATTTGTTACTGTTATTGAGATCATAGCATTTTTGCGAGTTTCTTCAATCTCAACAATGCCGTCTATTTCAGAAAGTATCGCCATTTTCTTAGGTTTGCGAGCTTCAAACAATTCTTCAACACGAGGTAGACCTTGTGTTATATCATCTCCGGCGATACCACCTGTGTGGAATGTTCTCATTGTTAGCTGTGTACCCGGTTCACCAATTGATTGAGCTGCGATAACACCAACAGCCTCACCTATTGATACAGGTCCACCTGTGGCGAGATTAATTCCATAGCACATTGCGCAAATTCCGCTACGAGATTCACAATCCATTGCAGTTCTAACTTTTACTGAATCAATACCATGTTCTAATAACTTCTTAGAATCATTATTAATCAACATTTGAGTTTTTTCAAACAATACTTCACCTGTTTTACTGTCAATTATTTCTTCAGCAGGATACCTGCCATGAATGACTTCACCGAATGTTGCTATTATACTTCCACTTTCACTTAATTCTCTGGCAACTATACCATCGCTTGTTCCGCAATCCAAGTCACGAACGATGACATCTTGGGAAACATCAACGAGTCTACGTGTAAGATAACCCGAGTCCGCAGTTCTAAGTGCTGTGTCCGCAAGACCTTTTCTCGCACCCCTGGATGATACGAAATACTCAAGAACAGTAAGACCTTCACGGAAGTTCGATTTAATTGGAATCTCAATTGTACGACCTGCAGTATTAGCCATTAGTCCACGCATACCTGCAAGCTGTCTGGTTTGATTCATGCTACCTCTTGCTCCGGAGTGAGCCATCATATAAACCGGATTAAATTCATTTAGTGTTTCTGCAAGAGCGTCTGTAACTTCTTTTGTTGTAATTTCCCATTCTTTAACAACTAAACGATATCGCTCTTCATCTGTGATAAATCCACGCTTGTATTGTTGTTCAATTGCGACAACCTTCTTTTCAGCTTGTCTGATTAGTGTCCACTTAGACTCCGGAACAGTCATATCAGATATTGAAATTGTTATTGCACCTTGTGTTGAGTATTTGAATCCGAGAGTTTTAATTTTATCAAGTACTGAAGCTGATCTCGTGAAACCATGTCTTGAAATGCAACGTTCAATGATTTTCTCAAGCTCTTTCTTGCCGGTTCTAAAACCAACCTCATAATCAAATAGTTGTTCCGGATCATTTCTATCAACAAATCCTAAATCTTGCGGGAGTGGTTCGTTGAAAATAATTCTACCGACAGTTGTTGGAATCGTCTTCTGCATTTCGACACCATCAACTTCTCTCGTAATTCTTACATGAATCGGAGCGTGAATACCAATTTCATCGCATTGATATGCCATCAAAGCTTCATTTGGTGAAACGAAATGCTTGCCTGCGCCCGGCTCATCATCACGTTGGAATGTTAGATAATATGCGCCAAGAATCATATCATGTGTTGGTACAGTAACAGGATGTCCATCTTTAGGATGTAATAAGTTATTTGCTGATAGCATGAGTACACGTGCTTCTGCTTGTGCTTCTGCAGATAGTGGTACGTGAATAGCCATTTGGTCACCATCGAAGTCAGCATTATATGCCGTACAAACGAGTGGATGAAGTTTCAGTGCACGTCCTTCAACAAGTATTGGTTCAAATGCTTGAATGCCAAGTCTATGCAATGTCGGTGCTCTGTTAAGAAGCACAGGGTGCTCTTTAATAACAACTTCAAGTGCGTCCCAAACAGCAGTTTCACCTTTGTCTACCATTTTCTTGGCAGATTTTATATTCGTAGAAATGCCGTCTTCAACCAGCTTTTTCATTACAAACGGTCTAAATAGTTCGATAGCCATTTCTTTTGGAACACCGCATTGGTATAACTTGAGTTCCGGCCCTACAACAATAACGCTTCGACCTGAGTAGTCAACACGTTTACCAAGTAGGTTTTGTCTAAAGCGACCTTGCTTACCTTTAAGCATATCTGAGAGTGATTTTAGCGCTCTGGAATTCGCGCCGGTTACAGCTCTGCCACGTCTGCCGTTGTCGATTAGTGCATCAACAGCTTCCTGCAGCATTCTTTTTTCGTTTCTGACAATAATATCAGGTGCTTGAAGCATGATAAGACGCTTCAAACGATTGTTACGATTAATAACACGTCTATAGAGGTCGTTCAAATCTGATGTAGCAAATCTACCACCGTCTAGCTGAACCATCGGACGAATATCCGGCGGAATTACAGGTAGTGTATCAATAATCATCCATGTCGGATCATTGCCTGACATGCGAAACGCTTCAACAACTTCAAGTCTTTTAACAAGCTTTGCCTTTTTCTGACCAGTCGCATCACGTGCTTCTGCTTTTAGTTTTTCAGAAAATGCTTCAATATCGATGCTATCCAACAGGTCACGGACAGCCTCGGCACCCATGCCTGCTTTGAAGTCATCTTCGTACTTCTCACGCATATCGCGATATTGTTTTTCAGTTAGAATCTCGTTTTTCTTGAGTGGCGTGTCGCCTGGATCAATAACTATATATGTTGCAAAATATAGCACTTTCTCAAGAATTCTTGGTGTCAAGTCGAGCAACAAACCCATTCTTGAGGGAATACCTTTGAAGTACCATATATGAGACACGGGAGCAGCTAGCTCGATATGCCCCATTCGTTCACGGCGAACGTTAGACTTTGTAACTTCAACACCACAACGGTCACAGATTTTTCCTTTATAGCGAATTTTCTTGAACTTACCGCAATGACACTCCCAGTCCTTTGCCGGACCAAAGATTTTCTCACAAAATAGCCCATCACGTTCCGGCTTAAGTGTTCTGTAGTTAATTGTTTCAGGTTTTTTGACCTCACCATGTGACCAACTGCGTATCATGTCGGGTGATGCCAAACCTATTTGCATTGCATCGAAAGGTACGAATCCCATTATTCTGTCTCCTCCTTTGCTTCATCATCCGGTGATAAGTTCCCAAACTCATCTTGTGCCTCAATACTACTGAAGATTTCTTCTAAATCCTGGTCGGATTCATCTTCAGACTCATTTTCTTCATTGCTCTCTGCATATCCATCTTGTTCATCTGCATCGTGAACCGAGTAGCCGTGTGCAACAAAACTTTCTTCGCTACCACTATACGTACTATCATCACGTATCGCATTAAAATTATCCTCGCCGTCATCATTCTTGAGGTCGATTTTCATTCCATTTTCATCAAGAACACGAACATCAAGACAAAGTGATTGTAATTCTTTGACAAGAACCTTAAAGGATTCAGGTACACCGGGTTTTGGTATATTATGACCTTTAACAATGGCCTCATAGGTTCTAACACGACCTGTTACATCATCAGACTTGACGGTCAAAATTTCTTGCAGTGTATACGCTGCACCATAAGCTTCAAGTGCCCAAACTTCCATCTCACCAAAGCGTTGACCACCGAATTGAGCTTTACCACCCAAAGGTTGCTGTGTTACAAGACTGTATGGTCCTGTTGAACGAGCGTGAATCTTATCATCGACAAGGTGATGCAGCTTAAGGAAGTATACATACCCGACAGTTACCGGGTTATCGAATGGCTCACCCGTCCGTCCGTCATATAGCATACTCTTTCCATCTTCGCTAAGACCGGCATGTTTTAGTGTGTCCCAAATATCCTGTTCGTTTGCACCATTGAATATTGGTGTTGCCACTTTCCAACCAAGTGTTTTAGCAGCATAACCGAGATGTACTTCCAAAACTTGTCCAATGTTCATCCTTGACGGTACGCCCAGTGGATTGAGGATAATATCAAGTGGTGTACCATCAGGCATGTACGGCATATCTTCTTGTGGAAGTATACGAGAAACAACACCTTTGTTTCCGTGACGACCCGCCATTTTGTCACCAACACTGATTTTTCTTTTATGCGCAATATAAACACGAACTACCATGTTAACACCCGGATTAAGTTCGTCGCCATTTTTACGTGTAAACACTTTAACATCAACAACAATACCGCTTTCGCCGTGTGGTACTTTGAGTGATGTGTCACGTACTTCTCTGGCTTTTTCGCCAAAGATTGCACGTAAGAGTCGTTCTTCCGGAGTTAGATCGGTTTCACCCTTTGGTGTAACCTTACCAACAAGAATATCGCCAGCATGGACTTCAGCACCAACACTTATAATACCGTTAGGATCGAGGTATTTAAGCGCATCATCACCCACACCCGGAATATCCCGTGTTATTTCTTCAGGTCCCAGCTTCGTATCACGGGCATCAATTTCATGTTCTTCAATATGAATTGATGTAAACACGTCATCCATTGCAAGTCGCTCATTTATAAGAATAGCATCTTCGTAGTTATAGCCTTCCCATGTCATGAAGCCAACGAGAATGTTCTTTCCAAGTGAAATTTCACCATTACTTGTGGATGGACCGTCAGCAATAATTTCATCTTTTGTAACACGGTCACCAACTGAAACGATTGGACGCTGTGTTGTACAAGTACCTTGGTTACTGCGTGAGAATTTTGTCAACGCATGGTCAACTGTTCCAATTTTAGAATCATCATATTTGACTTTGATGTTTGTCGAAGAAACATAAGTTACTTCACCATCATCTTTTGCTGCAAGGACAACTGTTGAGTCAACAGCACATTTGTGCTCAATACCTGTTGCAACAATTGGTGCCTCCGGAATCAATAGCGGAACAGCTTGACGTTGCATGTTCGCGCCCATTAATGCACGGTTAGCATCGTCGTTTTCCAGGAATGGAATCATAGCTGTTGCGATAGATACCATCATACTTGGTGAAACGTCAATGAAATCAATCATGTCACGATTAACTTCCATAATTTCATCGCGATGACGGCAAGTTATACGTTCATTTAAAAGGAATCCGCTTTCATCCATCGGTTCAGTTGCTTGTGCAACAATATATTGGTCTTCCATATCTGCAGTTAGATAAACTATTTCATCGGTAACTCGCATTGCTTCTTTGTCAACTTTTCTAAATGGAGCAATCATAAATCCGTATTCATTAACACGTGCATAAGATGCAAGGTATGAAATTAGTCCAATGTTTGGACCTTCCGGAGTTTCAATCGGACACATTCTGCCATAGTGGCTATAGTGGACGTCACGTACATCAAAGCTTGCACGTTCTCTGGAAAGACCACCAGGACCGAGTGCTGATAGACGTCTCTTATGTGTGAGTTCTGCAAGGGGGTTGGTTTGATCCATAAACTGTGATAGTGGAGATGAACCGAAGAACTCTTTTATCGCAGCTGTTACGGGTCTGATATTAATAAGAGATTGTGGTGTAATTATATCCAAATCTTGTAATGTCATTCTTTCGCGAATTACACGCTCCATACGTGAAAATCCTACACGGAATTGATTTTGAAGCAATTCACCAACACTTCTCAGGCGACGATTACCTAAGTGATCAATATCATCATCTTCCCCGACACCGTGTGCAATACAGTTTAGGTAGTTAACAGATGCAAAAATGTCATCCGGTATTAAGTGCTTTGGTATTAATGAATCTCTGTTATTACGGATTGCCTCTATAAGTTCGTCACCTTCAAACTGTTCAAGAAGGTCACGAAGAACAATAAAACGTACTCTTTCTTTAATACCGAGTTCTTCCATCGGATCAAAATCAACAAACTCGTTCAATCTAACCATGCCGTTTGAGAACACTTTTACTTCTCTACCATCAGCTACTACATAAGCATCATTGACACCACGAGCATCAATTTCTTCGGCACGTGCACGTGTCAAGCGCTCACCTGCTTCGGCGATTATCTCGCCTGTCATTGGGTCGGCAATTGGTTGAGCAAGAACTTGATTCACCAATCTTGACCATATTGCAAGTTTTTTATTAAACTTATAACGCCCTACAGTAGAGATATCATAACGTCTTGCATCGAAAAACAAGTTGTTTAAAAGTGTTTGCGCACTCTCTACAGTTGGTGGGTCACCGGGACGAAGTCTTTTGTACAGTTCTATTAACGCGTCTTCATATGAAGTACATGTATCTTTTTCCAGTGTAGCTAAAATGCGTTCATCATTACCGAATATCGCTTTTAGTTGTTCGTTAGTTTCTGCACCACCTTCTGCACCTTGCATAGAGAGTCGTGTATATTCACTTTCGGAAGCTCTGCCAATCGCTCTTAAAAGCCATGTGACATGTAGTTTTCTATTCTTATCGATTCGAACATAAAAGCCATCTGATGCATCAGTTTCATATTCTAGCCAAGCACCTCTGTACGGAATCAAAGTTGCAGCAAAAATGGTAATTGCTGTTTTTAAGTCTGTTTTCTTTTCAAAATAGACACTTGGTGAGCGGATTATTTGAGAAACAACAACACGTTCAGCACCATTAATAATAAATGTGCCGGCATTTGTCATTATCGGGAAGTCACCCATAAATATTTCTTGTTCTTTAATTTCTTCAGTTTCTTTGTTTCGCAGACGCACACTAACCTTAATTGGCGCGGCATATGTAGTATCCCGAGCTTTGCACTCTTCGATCGAATACTTCGGATTATCGTTCATGTTGTAGTTAATGAATGATAACTCAAGGCTTCCGCTGTGGTCAGTAATTGCGGCTACATCACGAAAAACCTCACGCAGTCCTGTTTCCAGAAACCAGTTGTACGAATGCTTTTGGATTTCCAAAAGATTCGGCATGTCCTGAACTTCATCAGTCTTTGCGTAACTCTTTCGTAGGGTTTTTCCGTAAAGAACGTCTTTTGGCATCTACTTCACCTCTGTAATTTTTTTGAATATTTTGCTCGACTCACCAGGGTGCGTTGTTTGTTGTTGCGTGTTATCGTTTTGTCTCGTATTGACAAATTTTAATCAAAATGTTAACATGTACTCGATGAGAGATGTATGCATTAAATTCGTTTTTGCACACAACTTCTAATTCTAACACAAATACAAGTGTTGTCAAGCTTTTTTTGAAGCAATTTCAATTTTTTGAATTTGCTTTTTTTTTGTTTTTGCAGTATAGTGGTAATATATCGTCTCGCCGAGTAAAAAATATACTCAGCACTATACACAATTTTTGACTTTACAGACCACTAGCTGTGCATGTGCACTTCTAAATGTTTGAAAGGAGCGACACTCTATGAGCAATGATAAGATTCGTAATAGTGACCTTAGTAGTCTCGGCGAACTCGCTGCTGTTGATAATATTCTAGCTGACGCAGCTGCAGCAAGAGCTGATGGTGATTATAAAGTTGCTCTCGAAGGTTTTGAACATGTACTTGAAGTCACCAGAAGAGTTTTTGGTGATAACATAGAACTGGCCGAGCTAAAGCACGAAATTGCTGATATGCATGAGTTATTATTACTTGATGAGCAAGGCGATGATGACGAAGATGATGATTTGAAGAGCTAACTCTAATATTCAAACAAATTAATCACAACATCTACCGCCGTCATTGCGGACTCCAAGGAGGCTGCTGAAAAAATCCCATTTGTCATCCCGGGCTTGACCCGGGATCTATTACAAAGCTTGATTCTATCAGATTGCGGCTCGGAGGCCGCAATGACGATAGGTAAAAATATGCACTTTGTC
>Ga0123355_10002941_pt1 | contig 24207 bp, 17 predicted proteins | sample TergutEmb28metaG_3_FD_89872 | JGI IMG/M metagenome (GOLD analysis project Ga0123355, IMG submission 89872) | Embiratermes neotenicus P1 segment gut microbial communities from Petit-Saut dam, French Guiana - Emb289 P1 | ecosystem: Host-associated > Arthropoda: Insects > Digestive system > Gut ... | reverse complement strand
CAGGTTCCTTTATGTATCTGTTTGTGCTGAAATTGTGTACTCATGACTATCATATTATTAGCTGCTGCAAAATCACATAGGAGTTCTCCATTTCTGTTGGTTTCTTCGTGTAATGTGTGTTTAACAGTTATTTTCTGGTATGCTGGTTCTTTTCCAAGTTTTGCATTTACATCACCCAGTATGATTGTTAGGTCACTCTCTGGGACCTTATCTACCACTGACTGTAAATCGTCATAGAACTGTTCCTTTATCTCCTCTGTTTTATCTTCCTTGGGCGCGTATGCATTTATTAGTGTTATATTGTTAAATAAATGTAATAACAACAACAACAATGTTGATTATAATAATCACCATCACAGATAATAGTAAGCAACACCTGAAATTATTTTTACTGATTCAATTATGCTAACAATAAATAATTAAGCCAGGAGTAACTAATGAATATCACATTCATGAAGAACTTACGAGATGATTAAAAACTTGGTGAATTCCGACTATCATTCAGTTCAGTACCTTTTACTTTCCAGACTGTTAGCTAAAAATGTAGACTAAATATATACACCACTCTAATTATACGTGTTCTTCTGTGTGAGTGCAACACATGGACCCTCACATTAAGGGAAGTGACAGCAGGTTGGAAAAAATGTGTAACGAGGAATATCACCATATGTATTGTACTTTGCACTATGTATGATTAAGGTGATGAAATGAAGGATGATGATGGGGTGGGGCACGAAGCATGGGAAGGATGCCTAAAACATTTTAACTGGAAAACGTAAAGGGAAGAGACCATTCAGAAGACATACACAAACAGAAGGTGAAAAAGAAAATATAATAATGAAACAGGGCTAAAGAGTAATGTGTAAATTGGATTCAACTGACTTGTAATGAGGTCCAACTGCAGATAGATAATGAAAATCTTGGCAGCATAAGTAAAGGGCATGTCTTGATAAAACCTGGCAACAACTACGAACTTCTTGAAAAGTGACCTGTTCAGAAGTCAGTTAGGCAAAAGTGTGCTGACTTTCATAGTTTGCACACTTTTGCCAATTATGTACCTTTGTCCAGCCTACTGTTACTGCCTGTCTTATAGTCTAATACTCTACAGTCTGCTCATGATCTGCCTGTTCCCTTGCAGCAAGACCACATTTCATACCCATATTGTAATATGTCCTGTCTTGCCTGTAACTAAAATATCTGCTTTCCCAAGTGGCAGTTTATACTCATTGACTGGTACATCCTCCACAGCAGCCCGATACAGCACTTTGGGTTCAAAGAAGATGCATGGATCTTTATCCTGGATGCAGGACAACAGCAGACCTTTTGCCTTAATCGGCCCTCTCGGAATTACAATCTGTTCAAACAAGAATATTTAGGTTACACAACTATACTAGTGTGTAAGTCTGCTCAATTGTCAATGCAATGAATGCCCCACAGAACACAGTGCCTTGGATTTTAATTCATTTAAAGATCTTGTGCCAAAGCCAAGGCCACGTAATAGGATGAGACCACAGTATCCACAGGTAAATCAGGTGGAAAGTTGAGTACAGTCCAAGTGATGAGCATGCAACATAATATTGACACATAAATACCGGTTATGAATACTCTAAAAATATGTACAAATACAAAGACATTAATTAATCATATACTACAAACTGAAAAACGTGGAAGACTATGAGTGATGTCCTTGACATGCAATGGACTGCCACACATGAGAATGATATCCACAGTACAGATGAAAAAATCTTAACAGCTGCCAAGTTGCACCTAGGATCATTATAAATTAAAGTCACATACAATGTTACACTTACATATTTATTTTTTATCCTTATATTATGACCCAAATCTGATTTTATAATTCCACAGTTGTGAAGAAATTTTAATAGTTTTATAATCTTAAGACAACACAAAACTTATTTTATATTCTCAGATGATGAAACAAAAAAATCTGATATGCAATGCCAAATATTTTTAATATAATTGCAATAATTTATGCTCTGTGAAAAGGCCTGAAGATGATCCATGCAATTAAAACATCTGCATATTTTGACAGTTACTACATTTGTAATCGTCTGAGCTATGATTCAAGTCAAAATGCTGAATTGTAACTTTCTCTTCCTCATTACTGACAGTATCATTAATCACAGTATAGAGACCAACTGTGCAACATTTTGTCTTCTGTATCATAACTTTGGGTGGCAGTCATGACCAAATTTTGTTATCCAGGGTTGTCTTGTTTAGGCAACCACAGAGTCTTTCTGTAACCTCTTATACAATATCCTGATAGGTAGTACTTTCACCAGGAAGTTTTATAGCTATACTAGCACACTTTCCATTGAAGTTACATTCACTTAGTCCTCAGAATTTGGGTAGCTAGTTGGAAGCAAGGTAAATATTTTCATTCTCTTTGTATGTTCCTTAGAACAATGGACAACTCTTACATGTGGATGGCTGGCTGAAAGAATCTGCCAACTCAACAATTCAAGCATGTATGTCCCACACTGGTACATTAAAATTCTACTGTGGAATAACTACATTTAATGTCATTTAAAAAAATAACATTTAACAAATTCTAAAACGATGATATACGACAACCACAGTATACAAACCAACAATTTGTAACAACAATGCTTGCATTTCTGTATGCTTGAAATGATAAGATGTTTGCTTTTGCTCTATCAAAATTTCTTAATACTAAATTTTCATCATCATTTCTAATTATGAAACTGAAAAGTGATCTATTCCCTGACCAAGTGTTTACCAATGTGCTCTGGATGAAAACCGCAACATACAAATATCTGCACATACATGCTGCAAGAGGTGGGCCCATGGTGGCTTCAGCTTCATTGTATCACTATTTCAATAAATAGTCAATGAACTAATAACAGTGATAAGACTGGCCAGGAAGTAAGGATAAGACCAAGGTTGTCTTGACTTATATCTTTACCATCTCATCTCAGATGAGGTCTTAATCTCCTTCTCTATTACATGTAACATGAGAATCAAACAGTTCAGCTGGTACAGGGAATGACTAAAACTGGACAAATGGGGTTCAAATCCAGGCAGTAGCACACTGCTGCCAAACAAGGGTTAAGGCAGCCACAGTAAAATGATGAACAACTCATTAGTGCTTAGGTACAGAATGCATGGAGCTTTACTTCCAACTTCTTATATGCCTTCATGGTATGGAGCTTTGATACAGAAAATGTTACCTTTAATTTTACAAAGGATGGATTCTACCACCAGTGAGGCAGTCATCCACATACTGGCAACTGCAGACAGTACAGCTGTTTCCAAAAGCTTTTGTCATTAAGTGTCTTAAATGGTATATTGAATTGCGGAGTGGAAAGAGGCAAGGCAGACAATGTGTTTACATGTTAGTATAGAGCTTGCAGGTGTCACTCAAACCTAATCCTGTGTGATAACCAACAATTCGGTTTCCACCTAAGCAAGTCATTCCAAAATATCCATTACTGTACCACATGTTGTGTGGTGGCTTACAGTTATCCACTCCACACCATACAGGAATGGGATCCAATTTAGATCAAGGGAGCATAGATGTTTGTATACAAAGAATTAATTGCAATGTAGATATGTGTAATTTTTAACCAGTTTAACAGGCAAACTGCATTACTGCTGTTTCACCAACATTATATTACATTTATGTACATCACTGTAAACAAACTTTGTAAAATTCTGCATTATTGATGCCACAATATATGTATGCTTCCTGTGACCTACTTTATTACTGCATGTTTTGAAGAAATTTTGGTGTCTGCTCCTTGAAGATTGCGAAATGATGATGACAAAACACGCACAAACTATGTAAAAGATAGTATGCAAAATAAACAATGTAAAATATGTGGCTTCTATAATGCTGTTGTAGGTAAGTTACTGACATCATATTAAAGAGCCATATGAACAACAGGCAACATATGAACTATGGGACAGAAATGGTGTGGCTACACAGATAATCATGAGACTTGCCTTCAAACCTGCTGCATGTGCAAAAAAGCCTTCGGGGCTCTGGGAATGGTACAGAGAGCCATGCCCAACAGCACCCCATGCTGCTCGCACAGTCAACTTGCCACAGTCAAACTGATTGCCACTTCGATACCTGTACTTAGCAGCTTCATTTACAAGCTGAAATGAAAACAATATGGTACTTCATCTTCTATCTTTCCCCAACTTAGGGTTAAAGCTCATCCTAGAACAGGCTACGAAAGTCCAGAGAGGGAGGAGAAGTAGAGCGCTGCTCTTTCTTTAACTTTGGTGCTAGATGGTGGTGGGGGGGTGGGGTGGTCAAGGCCACACCTCAGCCACTTTACCCCTGGGGAAAGAAACCTGGTATCCATTGTACAGAAAGCTGTGTGAGCACCAGGTGTGGTCTGGATAGGTACGGAAAAACTCACCCCATTGGGATTCTATCCCCGGACCGTCCAGCCTGTAGTGGGTCGCTATACTGACTGCTACGATTTAATCATTTTATTTTATTTAATAATTACTGTACTACAGGCACCCCTGGAGATACACAAATTAATGTCAACACCATTGTTTTTAGTTTCGACTTTAAAGAAGATAAAATTGAAATTATCCACATAAAAATTAGGGGTCACAAATGGCTAAAAAGAATGACATTAAGTTTAATTGAATGACAGTATTATCAATGAAACCAAAGGAATAACAAAAATCTGATTTATTGAATTCTGAATTATTTGTAAAGGCAGATACTGAGAAAGCTGCAGGATATCAGCACTCAGACATCAACATGAAATTACTCCCCAAATGCATCAAATTCCTAACATAAATTGTTGGAGAACTTACAGACATACCACCCAGTACATGAATCCCTCTATATACTGAGGCAACATGAAATCATATAAATTAATAATTACACACACTGCTGATTTATTTTGTGTATGATTTCTGCTAGTACAAATTCCAGTACCTGATGGTTGTCACACATTAACTTCAGAGATTCACACCACCCAAATGTTAGTGATCTTAAAATGCACATGATGCATCATAAAAAATTTGTATATATATATATATAATATATTGTCCATTCACGATCCATACCACATTTCACAGCTTAACTACAATGGTCAATAAATCAGAGCAGTGCTTTCCAAACATGATTCTGGAAAACTGTACTGTTTCGCAGAACACTATCAGGGGTTCCGTAAGAGATGATGGAATAAAGACACAAATTTTAAAATACCATGAAAAATTCCAAATACCCTTCCAAATATCGCAGAAATTTTGGCCAGTAATTGGCAGCACTGAAGTAACCTCTGTACTCTAACAACTGCCACTTTGATTTCTGACCTGTAAACATTTTTATATGCAGGGATTGATTGATTGATTGGTTACTGGGTTCGAGACCTTACAGTCCCGATGCAACTAGGCCTTCACTGACGGGCCCTTTGCGCCCCATATCGATTTATGGGAGCCCTGTTGCTGTACTGAAGTTCCAGATGGCCCCCAGATTTATACTCTTAATGTCCTCTGGCTGCAAGAAAAAGGAGTCCAGATACGCATGTCAGAATGAAGCCAAAGCTTCACACTCACAAAGAATGAGGGCAGAGGATTCATCCTCTGCTCCACACCTATACAATGGACTGTCTGACAGCCCCATTAGGTGAAGATGTCTCCTCTGGGTATTATGTCCAGCAAGAAGACCAGTAACAGCCCTGGATTGTATCCTATTAAAGGACAGAAACCTAACCTTGGTACCCAGACAGGGTTCCATAAACAAGTGTTCCTTAGGACATAACCAATTATGTTTGGGGCTCCTCCACAGGGGTGGGGGTGGGGGGGGGGAGGTTGGGAAGCAATGGCCTGGAGGAAAGAGACCACTTGCCCACTCATATGTAGAGGACAAGGTAATATTAAAGTGTATCTGAAATAAGCCATACATGCAGATGTACACTCAATAATCACACTGAGGACTGAGACAGAGAGAGATTATTACAAATATAAAAATTTGTATCTGACTTCTATAAATTGTAAATTTCTTGACATCTGGGTAATTAAGAGCATTAGATTATCAGTAACGACTTGGTACAGAGTTTGTTTCATTTAGTTAGGTAATGCCTTGGTGCAGTGTTCTCTGAAAAGTTGATGGTTATTCAGCTTGTCAAAAAAAATCCCCTTTTTCATGGAATCCATAAATGTGGTACGGTACATCCAACTAAACTACAAATAACAAAATCAAACCCATGTTGAACAACAACTATGAAGTAAACAAAATTTAACCAAAATGTTATTAAAGTCTGGCACCACTCCAGCGACAAGCAGAAATGCAGCCAAAGCCTTACACATTAAACACATGGTATCATGAGAAAGTCATGCTTGATAGGAGTAACCACATCCAAAAGTGATCACAGTAAAAAAGAAACTGAATGTAAAGGATGTAATTGGTTGAGGTCTGATTTTTAGACTACAGAGCCACTACAGAAATGGAACAACTGTAATAGCCTAAAAAGGACTCAAGGCACACCCTTTAACCCTTTAAATGCCGAGTTAAATCCCATCTGCCATCTGCTGCCATTATTAGCAGCTCATCATATTCTCCATGTTAGCAGGGTAAGGGTTAAAAGCCTATTACTACATACTTAAATCCACTCAGGAATCTGCTTCAAGGACTCATTTGTACAGTACTTAATGCACTGTTGACAAACATTGTCTCCAACAACTGGTGAATCAACCTGTCCAAACAAATGGATCATATCTCTGAGACATGCTGAAGTCATGCTTAGACTTCACTAGTATTTAATTATGCCATCAACAATTCTGTAGCCTTCTTTTATACACCTCTGATGGGAAAAATAAAGTAACAATGCAGCAGTGAGGGTCTGGTATTTAAGTACAGCTGCCAGGACAGGAACACCAACAACGATATATTACCTGATCGAACGCTGGGAAGATATAATCAGCGAACTGCACTTCTGCAACTGCTGTTGCCCCTGCAACGGCACACCCAATTCCAAATCCTACAATTCCTTGTTCACATAATGGTGAATTAAATACTCTGTCCTTGCCGAATTTTTTCTGAAGGTCTAAAGTGCAACGGAACACTCCGCCAAATGCCACATCTTCTCCAAAGACAACTGTAACATAAAGCAAATGTAAGATGTAAAGGTAAGTGATCCCGTTACAGGCCCGGTGTGGCCCAGAGGGTGGGTAGAGGACTGCGGCACTAGAATGGGGTGAGCGGTCAGTAGCACGCCCAGGCCGCACTTTACCCCCGGGAAAGACCCGGTACCCATTTTACAGGAGGCTGGGCGGGCCTCAGGGCCGGTCTGGACAGGCAGAAAATCTCATCCCCAACGGGATTCGATCCCAGACCGTCCAGCCCGTAGTCAGTCGCTGTACCGATCGAGCTACCTGGCCCACAAACGTAAGATGTAGGAAGCCAAAAACACAACAGCATTAACAATACAGCAGAATGTTTGACTGTTATAGAGAGACATCATGATTCCTTTGAGAATATAAGAAATAAAGATATCAGATAAACAACCAGTTAGAAACAAAATAACAAAGTTATGCTCTTCTGCATTTTATATTTGTTTGTTATTTAATGACACTTTCAAAAGCTCAAACTACACAGCAAAGAATAATTTGCAAATAATGAATTGGAAGGGGTGTGGAAACATTGTCTAATTCAGAGTATTATCGTGTCATGCACATTGACTAACAAAAAACATGAAAATTATTATGTGTATGGTGCAGACTGTTGGAAATCTTTAGACACATAACTTAGTAAACTGCACGATATAAATAACAATGTGAAGTTTATAAAATTTCAGTCATGACAGCCAGTCTCTGCACCAAGATATGAACATGAAGAAGGTGTGTTGTCCATTCACTTGTTTGGTGACAAGAGGTAGCTATGCAGTATGGGTAGATATACAACAGGGAATGAAGAAACAGTTGACACAGACAAAAGAAGCAGTTACAGGAGGAGGAAGCCTTTTCTGAGGACAATCCACACTGGTGGTAACAACACTGATACTATCACTGTAGCTAACTGCTAATTACAATCCATTTGACTTTCTTGCTTCTGCCTGCACCTGGAATGGCAAACAAATTTTGGATTCAGAGTGTGGTGTGCAAAGGTGGAGCTGGGGGGGGGACCTACAAGAAAAAGTTGGGTACCCAGAAGAACAGGTATATGATAAGGATTGGCAGAGATGACCCAGATTTACTACACTCAGAAAGACTTATCATGTCACTACTCAAAAAATGGAAAGGTATGAGTGAAAACCACATGACTGTCTGATCTAAGACTTAAGACTGACACCTTATCCTAAAACACTATGTAGCAGCATAATGGCAAATACAAGTTGGTTTTGGTCTTCATATGTGTCTTCCGGCGTTGTTACTGATTTATGCATTGTTGGCATGCTAATCTTGTCGTAACCATGCTGTGCAACCCTGCAATTGTATTCACGAATGCCAAGAAAGGATCAAAGTAACCTCACAAAGCAGTATCTTCAACCAGTATTATATTTACTTTATTTCACTTTTCATGGTTTTCAAACAATATATTACCTTAGCTTAAGAAACATGACATAGAAATGTTAATATTTATTTACGCCGCAATTCCAGGAGGAGAAGTAACCACTGCTGTTGTTTTAGTATCAAAATTGTTTACAAAATCACTGGCACAAAACTTTGCACGCCAAGTTATCCTTTACTTACTTGATGTGGGATCACTTGCTAAAGTTGTATGTAATGCATTGTTGATAGCCTGACAAAGATTCATCCGTCTGGTTTCGCCTGTGAAAAAACATGTTCGGAAGAAACTGATTTTGACGGTAATAACGAATCCACAACTCAGTACGTGGTATGTTATTTCTCTATTGCATAGCAGTGAGACTGGCGTATATAATACAACTAAGTCTAGAATCATGGGGTACAAAAACATTAATTAACCTCAATTACACTATGCATACACAAGAACACCACTTCTGTTAACAACTTTACCTCCATCTTCAAATGTTTTTTCTGGAGAAAAATTAAATTCAATATAACGCTTAGTTACAGACTCATGTAAAATAGCTGGCGATCTCCGTATGACACCACTGCCTAACGTTTGAAACTGAATTCTCACACCAACCCTAACCAAACCCACAAACGCCATTCCTCGATCTGTGTCAGCGCCTATCTCTTACGAATCAGCTCACCATACTGACCACAGATCATTATACTCATGGATCAGTGATTATACTGACACGGGAGACTACGTATGATACAGATTACAGCTTGGTATGTCGCTATTCACTCTTATCCATGATTGCTACTACCCATGAATCGTACTATGAAGACCATTACATGCGGCCATCTGTATTCTGGCCAAATGCCACGGATTACTGACAGGGTGTGCTTGGTACCGGCAGCTTGTATGAATACGGAGCGCCACATGTGAGCTGGTGTTCAGGAGAGAATGAGTTTATCACTTCACGGAATGGCACGCCGTGAAAATGAAATTTCAAGGACAAGATTTGTACCCTGGTTTAATATGTAAGGAAAATAACACCTTAAGGGTATCTGTGTGCATGTTTCCATACAGGATATTTGATCGTAGGTTACATTAAAAATTATGGCCTCCCCAGCAGGATCACTTAGGAAATTAGGATTTACGTTTGTATTATTACAGATTAAGGTGTGTATCTGGGTATCTGTAGCAGTAAATATTAAAGCAGGTTAGTGCACGTAAGTGTTCATTATATCAGAGTTACACATAGAACATATTTTCATCCAAGCTGTTCCTTTTACAGGGCTGAATGGCACCAAGTCTACAGACAGATTTATTCGGCCGACACAGCGGCACAATTGGAGGGTTTTGAACGTTTGGTCGTTTGGAAAGTAAGGTATGCTGTTTTGTTGTCTGTGAAAGATGAATTATGGTGAATATATAAAAATGAAATACACATTTTTTACGAAATGTGAGTGGCCGAAAATGGGCATATGAGTGACTTCTGTCAATCACTTCAAATCTTAGTTACAGCGTATGTGTATATTCTTCTTCTTTTAATCCTTTGTTGCCCCTTCGAGGCATCGTGTCATGTGTGTGTATTCCTGTAGCACCAAACGTCAGTCTACAAGGCCTTCCTTGAAATGTAATTAGCTTGTTCCTCAGCAGGTGAAGAAACCCTGTTTTATTTGAATATGAAGGCTGACTGTCATGTTCACAGAAGCTTGCCATTGGACCACATTCTGAATTATCTGAATTCACTCCTTGTCTTTACTGCTTTCTTCCAAAGCTATACTTCAGCATTATTCTGAATTGTTTCATTTTTATTGTATGTAATCATTGCCTGGTCTAAATCTACATTAAATAATGTGCTGTTGTAGCCAGTGAACCATGTACATTTGTCTCTGAATAATTTCAGATGTCCAGAGGGTATTCCAGTGGGAGTACAGTGCACATTAGACCTCATTCAGATATGCCTGAAAGACAGGGATGTGTGGCCACAGATTGCAAGTGGTGTACTGCCTCCCTACCATGAATGTGATCTGCAATTTATATACTCCATGGCTGTTGTGAGGTTCCTGAATCATCTGAAAGCACTAGATAAGAATAAGGCTCAGAGTCTATATAATATGGCAGCCAAGCTACACATTCCTGACTGGGTTGTCAATATACGCCATGACGCATCACACAGTCACAATCTGCCATCACTCAGCATTCTACGAGAGGCAGCTCATTTCTGTCTGGATTGGATACATGTAACTATGAGAGTAGATGTATACCAGTTGGGATGTAGGGGCACAGTGTACTGAGCTGACAGTATATCAGGACAAAGTTATTTTCAATTTAAGTTTGGAAGAGGGCTATTCTAAGAAGGGATTTTTGTGGTAATTCTCAGTCCCTGCAGTCAAATGCTGGCATGGTATCTTCAGGTTAGACATTACCACTGCCTCAACATTCTCTCTAAATTGCCATTCATAACTGTACCATTTTCTTTTAGGTAATGTAGTTTGTTAACAAACATTAAATAATCCAGTATGTGTTTACTAGTCCTCACTGGGAGTGAATCACTTGAAACTGCAGGTTCAAATGAATCAGCATGGCAAAAACAAGATGCCTGGAGATAAACCTGCCCTCTTGCCATTTCATCAATCACAAATTCCATATGAACTGCCATTTGATTATACTAACACATATGGAGTGAGAGACTGACAACAAACCAAATAACTCTCCTCCATTATGTCCCGTAATGCTACCAGTGTATGTCAGATCTACTTCATATGGAGTATTCTTCGCATATCCATTTCTACTATGGATTCTAATATGTCAAAGTACATCATAAATTGTTGGCCTAATTTTATCTTAATTCTTGTTTTGCACATAACTTATTGGTGTGGTTCTTCCCTGAAGATGATCCATAATGGATTGAAACATGTTGGAGGCATAATTTTTTAAATATGAAATTGTATATTTAAATATTTGTGCATTTTGTTGGATATATTTTATAAACCACATAGGATTGTTTGCAGTGTCAGAGGTCACAATGTCATGCTGAGAAAAGGCATAGGTTCTTGTTTAATAGGACAGATGTTCAGGAAATGGTCTCAGAAAATATGTAACAGTGTGACTTTATGGTCCAAGAAATGTCCCATTAGTGCTAGTTACACGTACAGCACTGCACAGAATAAACATCAACATCATGTAATAGCACTGGATTGGCTGCTGGTCACTGTCTGTTATTCTGAGAGTTCAAGTGTCCATTGAGATTGAACCATTTTTCACTGCTGGACAGAATAAATGTGGGATCTGTTTTTCCCGGATGCAGCTCATGAAGGCACAAATTCACAATGTTCAGTCTTGCTTCTTGATGTATGTCATTGAGATTGTGATTCTTAGTTGTTTTATGTGAGTGCATGTACATGTGCAAATGCAGCAATTTGTGCCACTGACCCAGACATGCACATGTGCTGTGCAAGTTGAGCCAGTAATTTTCTTGGAGATGTCTTACATCTAGCATCAGTTCTGTTCAGTTGTTCCTCAGCGCACATCTTCGGTATTATCTTACTATCTGTAATGGAATCTTCTGCTTGAAACCTTTTTGTGTATTTCTAAATTGTTGTCAGATATGAGCAGGTGTATCAGGAAACTTTCATTGAAATTTATGACTGCGTTCTATTAGCAACTGTATTTAACTTATGAACCATACAGAAATACACATAGCAACTGCAGATGCCGTGTACAGACTTGACAGATCCTATAGCAGTGTGATAAGTGGGCTTACTATATAACATAAGCAACCTGATGCAAATTGACTAGCAATTGTAGACGTATAAAATGTTTGCCTGGTACAAGAACCCTAAGGTAGAGGCAGTAGATTCCTCTGAAACATTGATAATTTCTACAGTTGCACGTTCTAGAAGACAGTAATAGTAATAGTCACCTCCAGGACAGCCTCTAATATTGCAATAAATTCCCCGCTTTAATGCAGACTGATAATTCAGTGCTGTGTTCCAAGAACTCACGAATGGACCTTTTCCTGAACCTTGCATTCTCACAACTTGTTTCTTTAATACTCATTGTAGTATTATCCTGCTAACTACACATAGGTCTTGAACCAAATCCTCTCTGCTCTTTATGTTTGGTAATCCCAGTTTTGTATCCACTCTTGGTTAAATCACTCCAACAGTATGTTATGTAGTACACATTGTGAAATTCCACATTATATCATTTTCTTCATTTTCCTGTTACTTCTTGTTCCTTATGTAAATAATACAAGAAACAGTAATTCTTTGTCTAGACATTCTGAAAGTGAATAAATTCCCAGCTGTTCTGATTTTTGGTTAACATTACCCTTTAGTTCGTGAGTATCCATGTTGTCCCTAGCAAATTAATTATTAATGATCATCCTTCATAATCGGTTCTATTATAGGAACATTATTGGAAGAATGAGGCAGAGATGGCAACAGACTGGGTTGTGGGTAAGGAGCCAGCTGATTACAGTGAAATGATACACCAACTGAAAGAGATTGTTGAAACATGGCAGGCTGTCATGCTTTATTCATCAGCAGGTTTTACAGCCTTCACTGAGATTCCAGATTTAAAATTACGGTCAGTTTTTATAATTGCATTTCGATTGATGTGAGCTGATTATTGGAGTTATAAGGTTTAGAAGATAACAGAAATGTCTTGTTATACTTTCGCAGGAAACTTCTCATTCATGAGAAAGAGAAATACACTGTAAAAAGAATAGGAAAAATGATAAAGAAACTGCGAAGGAGAGGATATGCCTTGCAAAATACTGAGGTAAGTTTTGAATAAATGTCAGTTCAGTGCTTTGTTTTTAGTTTTTAACATCTATAATATGGTTCTGTGGTTTGTGACAAAGTTAAGTACTTTTTCCTATAGACACTGGATAAAAAGAGAGGGATGCGGGACTTGAGGTTCTGTTTGTGATAAATACAAAGATCTTACGAATGTGATATCACAGAGTTCGGTAGATGGGTACCATCATTTCAGTGTAACCTGCTGCCTCCATCTGCAGAGTAAAAGATGGTGGTGGTAGCAAATTCCTCTGAATGCTGGTAAGTAAGCAATTACGTGGTGTTACATTCCATAAAGCTGTAATCATAATGAGTCTGGCATGTTAATGGTGAACAAACTTCTCCCCTGCTGTGACTTGAACCCTGGTTGTTCATCTTGTAGCCAGGTACAGAGTAGTGGTCATTGGCCACAGAAAGTACTAGGATGACAACCAACATTAATTTAATACCATTGATAATTTGTTCCAAGATGGCTGAAGCACAAATCCTCATAATCAATCTTCTGAAATGCTGCATGGAACAAAGTGGCAAGTACGGTGACAGACACGAGATCCTCGTTAATGTTCTGCTGGGCGGAGATGGTTTCATAGCATCACCAGACTTCTTATCAGTATTCAGCAGTGATTTTGGTAAGTCACTGGCCAGCATGAGAGTTTGTTAAACAGCTGTAGAGTGCTCTATACTGTTCCACTGATGGTTTTCTTTTGGGTTTGTCCACTGTATAGTGGTGAAATGTTCTGACATTTCAGAGGAATGTGTTGCCTGCATATTCAAGGTGATGGAATTAGTTAAAAGTGTGCGCTGGAAGTGATACACAAGAAGATGGTGCCTGTGCTTGTGGTTAAGCTGCAACGAGCAAAGATCAGATCACAGTAATCATCCACATTACATTCACATCCCCCACTGTCGAGGCCAGGAAAGAGGGCTGTTCTTGGAATCATATCCCCTTTTCTTTCCTTGTGTACCTGTGATCAGTGATACTCTCTGACACTGTTCTATGTAGCTGACACATTTTATTCCTCCATGTCACTTCAGCATCCACTTAAAACAATTCAGTCACCTGGAAGATGCAGGCTATTGCTACTGTTCCTATGCAGTATTGGAACATTAAACCACTAGATGGTGTACAGTCCAGAAGACGGCCATGAGAAACATGTGCCATGAAAACCTGAAACTTGCACTACTGCTGAATTTTTTATTTACTGTACAGGAAACTATGCTGTTGCTGGATCCATTATCCAGAACAGAGTTGAAGTTCTTAAGCTTTTCTGAACTATAGGATTTTAAATCAGAATCTGTAACTCGGTATTTTCTGAAACACTTAACCACTGATTTGCAGTGTTCTGTGGAGAGGTTGGGAAAGGCTTTGTTATTTTGAAATTTGTGTTGGGATAAATATTCTCTTGTATTTGTTATAGTTGTGACAGCAACACCAACATGTAATAAGAATATTTTTCTCATCATCAGTAAAAGTACAGCTACTTCGACATCTCGTTCCAAGCATCATGTTCTTTTGAGAGTATCTGTTGTTCTTACATTCAGCATCCTATGTCTGAACACTGAGTTAAACAAACAAGTTTTCTCTGTAGATGCTTCAAGATGGACATACAGCAGCCTTCCAGTTAATTTCCGAAATCTGTGGAAAGCCATGTTGAACTTCCTTCATCAGAACAGGGTCATTCCTCTACTTGTGGAGAAGCTTATTCACCTGTCAGGCTCCGAGAATGAGAGTTCTCATCGTCGTAAAATGGCAGCTGTGTGGGTTAGAGAATTGCTCAAGAGTGTTGATAAAAGCAAGAAGACTGCAGAATTGGTGCAGAAATGGGAGAGAGAAGGGTATGGCAGCAAGGAGGGAAAGAAACATAAAGTGTTAAAAGTTGTAAAACTAAGATTGCAAGCCCAGTTAAAGACAAAATGTACTGCCTCACACAGTCATAAACAAATAGTACAGGAAGTTGAGAAACAGAATCCACATCTAAAGAAGGTTATGTCGTTAAGAATCCAGAAATTGCCAAGGAGACTTACTAAACTACAGTTCTTACGTGACACATTGCTGAAACCCAGTGCATCAACAAATATCTTCCTTCCAAGGTAAGTTGTGCATTATTCTGCTTTTGTCTTAACTCTTCTGCTTTTAGTGAGTAACAGGGTGCATTTTTTGCCTTTGTCTGATCCATTACATATCCAAACTGAGTTCCACAAAACAACACTCACAAAGGTCCATACAATACAAATTGAACCTACTCATATTTGGTGCCAGTTAAGCTGCAGTATGATTTATCAACATATTGTGTTTGTGCATATTTGCTCATGTAATTGACATTATATACTGGATTATCATAGAATATAATGGAACTATTTTCAGAGGGAATAAAGGAACTACTAAACTTGAATGCAAGTAAATCATAAGAGTGTGATGTACATAAGCATCCATTACCACATTAATATTCAGAATACATACCTGCAAGATACAAAGCACATTCTGTGTAAATACTTGATGATATTTAACTTTTCAGTCTGATGGAACTTTCGGACCCTCCACTGCCTGAAGATGTTAAAGAAAAGCTGATAAAGTTGGTCAACATCTATACCCAGGAATTACATTTTTCAAATGAGGGAAACATTTCAATAGAACCACAGATCTACACAGTTGATGACTTGAAAATAATGTGTGGAATGCCTCAGAATGACCATGATGAAGAAATGGATGTGGCAGGAGAGTCAGTTAACAGCCAAGTAGACACTCCATCTCCTGCAGTGCAGTCCCATTGGAAGCGTTACGATGGTAATGACTATTTTTAGTAACATTTCATATATCTTGGAAGTTTGGCATGGATGTGAGGGTTAGTAATAAATTCTGCCTTAGAGAACTATACTGCGAAGATGTGACCACGACAGATCTGTAAAATTTGAGCTTTCACAATTCATGCATGCCCTAGATATTCACGGGAGGTCAGTTCCAAGTTGGGTTAAAATCCAACATATCAGTTTGATATTGGGAAGAGCTGTGAGTGCCTGTCTCTGCATCAACAGGTCTTGGAACATTGGTTTTTAACCTGTTTATGCAGCTGACTACCCGAGAAGATTTCAGTGGAGTGAGTTTACCTAAAACAGTGTCATGTCCATGAAAAAAGTATTATTTTCAGGTCTTGAAGCATGGGGTGAATTCCCGCTGGGAAGACTACCATGGAAAATTGGAGGGTCTGTGTCGCAACTTCAACTACCCAGTGACACTATCTGGCGACCTTGCAAACAACTAGATGGTGAGCCGTCTGCGTAGGAGGGCCTGGTTCGAGGCTTCATTTTCTTCCCTTGTAAGGCTATCGCCTGTTGATTGGCCATTGTGGGAAAGTGAAATGCACGGGCGTTGTTTTCCGAGGTTTCCTCTGTGGAAACGTTTTATGTCCCAATCACTCTTGTTTCTACTCCTGTTTGAATGTTATCATCTTGGGTTCAACTGTCCGAATCTACTTCTGCCCGGGGCGGGAGCGAGGAGCTCCTTCATTAGCTATTTGTTCCAAGAGGGATCTGCGGAGACATCGGGACATGTACAGAAGGTATAAGGTTTTGTTTTGGTCTTTGCATTTTGGATTGATGTTTTCGTTTTTTCTTTGAACATATCTCCTGATGTCTGCATAGCGTCACCTCGGATAGGGACTAATACGGGTGTGTTTTCCCGTGAGTAACTATCATTAGTTGTACAAGAGTCAAAACATCCATGTTCAGTTATTGTATTGCTCTTTTTTTTTGTACTCTGTTCACGTACGGCCGTAGATGTGTTTGGCCAACTACTTGGCTTATGGCAACACGTATCTTGTGTCGGCTGTTTTCATGTCACGACATTGTAAGTTTACGAGGGGCCGATGTTAGAATTATTGTGCTGTAAACATGGTGTATTATGACACTTTTACACTAAACATTTATAAACAGTAAGATGTCTAGGATTTTGAAAATCTAATTCAATATAAATTGTTGTTTCTGATTTTGTTTGTCTAATTCATTATGTACTAAGTAACATACTGATGACATTGAAGAAATATTGTAGTTGGTGAGGCTCAAGATGTTCACCTCTCTCCTGATGTACTCCCCTCCATCCCTCTTGCCTGTCTTCCAGCCCACAGTGCTTGTTACCAACAAAGTTTGTGCCATTATCACTACCAGAATTATTCCTCTGTACAGAATAACTATGACAGGTGGAGGGAGAAATGGAGGGGCTTACTCCCTGAGACTTTTTCCATAGCCTCATCGTAGTTAACTTTATCATCATACAAGACCGTATGCTGGTTTTAAAATGTACTGGCAAACGGGCTACCATTTCCTTAAGGTTTTAACCTTAAGGAAATGGATTTAAATTGCTAAAAATTAAGAGCACATGGCATGGTAGCCATTTCCTTAAGGTTAAAACCTTAAGGAAATGGATTTAAATTGCTTGGCTGTGACTGTGCATGTCTGGTTTATATGGATACACACACAAGGGACACTTGGAAAGTTTGTGTGTTATTTTCTAAAGCAACTGACAGTATTACTGAACAAACTATACTTTTCTGCATCGACTCCATGAAGACAGACATGTAGGCTGTATTTTTATATCCTCTGCTCCCAGAAATCTGTGTTTTGTTCACTGCAGTTTCTCTACTGTTATTGGTTTTAAATCCATAATCTCCCAGATGTGGCTTTATCTGTTTTTAGCACTGAAGCAACATTTGAAAAGCCAAAGTTGATGACAGTGTGAATGGTAAATTATAGATGAAAGAACACAACACCTGACTTTTGTGGGGGGTTAAAGTCATGCCTCAGTTACTTTACTCCCAAGTGTGCACTGGATAGGAGACTGGGTGATTTACCATAGTCTGGATGAGGTGACAAACAGAAAAATGTGCCCCCTGTTGGGAACCAAACCCCATTTCCCCGGGCATCCAACCCATATGCCTCTCACTATACTGACTGAGCTACTAGCCTATTAGTTTCCAACAGACTGAATAGAAAAATAGTTTAAAGGTATACAGTGTTGCCATATTATCCATATCAAGATTCTGTGAATCACTTCATTTAGGTGTTGTAAACACCCACTCTGACCACCCTACATAAAAGGTTAAGACAAGCTGGTTACCATGTCATAGCAACAAATGAGAACACTGTTCTGAAATTGATTAATAAGGTAAATCAGTGCCATTACAGGCCTGGAGTGGCCCAGAGAGTTCCAGGAAGTTAAGGTTCCCAGATTTCATGACAACGGCACAGGATGGTGGTAAGGTTGTCAGCCTTACACACCGGCCGCCTTTGCCCCCAGGAAATGCTCCTGGTACTCATTTCTGTTAGAGGCTGAGTCGACCAGGGCCATAGTGCGATCGGAAGGATTTTATGTCAATGAAAAATTCCAATGACACCGGCTTGGATCGAACCAGCGACCTTCCAATTTGTAGCACAGCACCTTAACCACTGTGCTACCGCGGTCTCCCATTGATTAATAAGGACTTACAAAATTAAGTGGCATTGGAGACAAGCTTGAATGGAACTGTAGTATCAAGAAGGCTCTGTGATGGTCCAATACTCCATCCAAGGTGTCCTTCCATGTGTCTTAATAAAGATTTAGAAAATTTCTACACTAGACAGACAAAGGCTTGAAGGCCCCATCCATTATTCTATCATTTGGTTTAAAGATTCACAATCTACAGGAGAACAGCTAAGGCTTCAATTGGGCTGCAGCACCAACATACAGTAGCCAAACAGTTCTGAAACATGAGTTTCAAAGAAGCTTCTCAGTCAGTTTGTTTAAAGTCAACTCAGCTACACTCATCATTCACCACAGTCAGTACATGATAAAATCAGAACTTAGAGTAACTTACTACAGTTTCTGCTGGCTGTTACCTTGCCATAACCAGTTTCTGAATACAGTGTTTGTCCTGAAGTTGAGGTCTGATTAAATTAGAAGCATCTTGAAGCAATGCATCATAGCTTTTACACATTGTACCTTGCTTGTATAGGATTTAGGGAGCATGAATGCTCAGCAGATAACACTGTAGCACTAAGGAACACCACCATCCTGTAATCAAATAATACTGAAACACTGTGAACACAATGAAAATAATTTATTGGTGAACATTATCAACTTTTATCCACAATCCTACATACAATATAATGGTATAAAATACGTTTTCATATAATCTGTTTAACAAGCAAATATAATCTACTGCAGTGTATTTCACTGTAAACACTATGCAACTCATCCATCTGACCATCATTCAGTATGTTACACTGACATAAAACATTCTTCCTGGAAATGTCAGGCTTTTGCCATGGTGTAGTTAACATCTTTGCTCTTCTGGGTTATGGCACAGTGCTGACATTACAGGACAGTGTACTGGTCCCATCTTCAGTGGTACAGATTTTTAGATGACATCTGTCTTGGAACATCAGTAACAAACCAACCTACACTGCACAACAACCCACAAGAACGAGGATCTCAATTGTACTAGAGTTCTACGTTTTTAATGTTCATAAATCAACCTCTATATACATTTGCCAAATGAACTACGTGTAGGTCTACTCCGTTCCTCTTTTCACCAACAAGGCATGAGAAACAAAAAATAAATGATAATGCAGCAGACATACGATACGGTTCTATTAAAATTTTGCATTGATAGAGTCTTCTGCTGGTAATCAGTTACTTTGTTTTTAAAGCATCTGTGCAATCCTTATATTGTTAAAATATTTCTCAACTACACATAATGTTTCCAAATAATAATATCCTAATCCAGTACAAATGCATTACCCATACGATGATCTTAATCAAACCATGTATTCCTGAGAACATGATCTGAATTACCACACTTCATTAACAACATTAGAAGTAAATTAGAAACCAACAAATCTACAGGCTAATCCTGAACAAGATGGTTCAGATAAGTACTGAAAGACAAGAAGAGAGGCATGACCTGGCAAGATATTGAGATGACATTGAGGGAAGACAGAAGAGAGTGAAGATTTCTTGTCCACCAATCTGTATGAAACAGTAATGCTGCTACAAGATGCCTTCTCATCCATTTATGTTCAATGTTCATCTTCAACACGTGTTTCAGTCGTTGCACGCATCAAACACAACTGTGGTCCATCAGATCTAAAAAATGCATTACTCACAAACTAATGTTCTTTCCATACTGAATAAAATAAACGCATAATGAGAGTAACATGCCTGACCATTTACATTCAGGCACTGAAAATGGTAATCAGATGCAAGTTGAAGTGTTTGTACTGGAAGGGACGTGGGTCTCATGCACTATACCACATTGTCCAGCCAGTTTACTTTAACCAGTTTTACATGAAGATGAAACAAAATCATTAAGATTGCTCAAAAATGGCTTGTATAAAATGTCTGTACAGTAACAATTTAGCTTACTTCCCTATCTTTGGGAAAGAAGGCGTGCTGAAGACAGCTCGGCCAGCAGATGTATCAAACCTGCATAAAAGTTTTGGCATAATTTGACAAATCTTTTGGTAATATTTGCTGTAAACATAATACTGGTAATATGAGCAGTCTAAACAGTATGGCAAAGGATTAAACAGGGTTTTAACAATACCCAATCATCATAATGTATCTTGGCCTGGTATTAAGCCTGGCCCATTCTTCATATTTCCAACCACACTCCTACTAACTACAAACTAATTTGAGCACGGGATTGGGAAGACATTCTAAAACGGTAACATACAGAGTTCCTGCCACCTTTTATTCACATATAAGACCTACAAGAAGAAACCAAACAATGTGAAGACCAAAGATGAAGCACTGCATGTGATCATGTGATGTAAAAAAGACTTCCAAAATTGTACATGTGTGAGAAAATTACAAACCTGGAAATCTTCTGACAGATAGGGGGAAAGGAATAATAGCTGTCTCCACTTCACCTAACTTCTACTCTGCTCCATTCTTCTGAACAAAATGTCATGAACCTTTTAAGTTAATTTTCACAAATTATCACATTTCAAACTTTCATTTTCAAATACATATCAATCAACTACTACTATTTTCCTGCCAGTATTCTCCCAACATTTATAAATTTGCAATATCATCCCAATTGCACTACAAATATCTATTTCATGTCTGAATGTGACCTTAACATCAGTTTTTCTTTTTGGCGAGGAGTGATAAAACAGCAGAATAATATGTATGTATTATTTCATGTATAACAGAAAAGCTTAAAAATTTCCAAGTTAAAATACAAAAAATACATGATTCTGTATTGTGTATAGAGGTTTACCACAACCACAGGACATGAAAGTATAAATGTTAGCATAACTCGCTGTATGGAACCAAGGATGTGTTTGTTTTGGCAAGAACTTCAGTAAGAGCCTTGGAAGTATCCATACCAAATGCATCCAAACACTTGCGATCCATAACGGCTACCCTGTAAAAAAAATACAGTATCATATAAGCACTTATGGGAAAAAAAGGGCTTGTTTATTTTACAACACTTTCAGTATCTCAGACTATGTAGTATCGATGGCAGGACTGATATATAAATTAAAATGGACCTGAAATAAAGAGCATGGCTTAACTGAGGTACCATTATTGTATTTGCCTGGAGGGACTGAGAAAGCCCACAAGACACTGGATGATGACTGAGATATTAGCTGTACACCTTCTGAACACAATACTGCTATACCAACCGGTGTGGTCATAAATGAGGAGTGAACCTAGACACAAGAGAAGTCTCAATGGGACAATGGGGGGAGGATCAAAAGTAGTCCCCATGATTTGTTATCTACTGTGAATGCAACATCTGAGTGCAACAATAAGACTTACCGCCCTCCTGAGAGGCTATGCAGGAATTTCCAATATGATGGACGTAGATTCTGGGGCTCAAGAACTCCTGCATGGAACAGAATTGCAGTTGAGAAGGAATACAAAAGGATCGTTCCCCCTGGAAGCTGAGGCACATAACCTTTCTGGATGCTGTCACTGTAGATAATCTACAAAATGAATGTGCAGACATGAACATTGTTTTGACAGTATGCTACAGGAATATGCAGAACCTTGTGACATCTACTTTTATTTGAATGCTTTCACTTTAATGGAAGCTTGCCAGTGAATACTGTAACACAACCCTTTAAAAGTAGTGGTAATTATGCATACCACCTAGTATAATATTAAAAAAATGCATTCTGCTTGCAGTGTATTCATGTGTGTCATACAATCTTTCAATAAACAACAGTAATGAATGGTCTTTGAAATGAAGATACAACATGCTTATGCAAGACTGAAAATGAATTTGTTTTATTTAGAAGAACTGCAGGCTTCAAAGGGATAATAATTATAAATATTTGCATAATTTCCAGTAACAGTTAAGAACACATATTTAAGGTGTCTTGAGTTTAAGGGACTTCATAACTTCTATTCTTCAGATCAGTATATTAATTGGGGGGGGGGCATGTAATATAAATGCAAGAGATAAGAAATGCATACAAAATTTTTGCTGGAGAGCCTGAAGCAGAGAGACCTAAGATGTGGAGGACAGGGTACAAAAGGATCAACATGTTATTTCCTTATAAAATAAGGCATATAAACAATAAACAGGGAAGTTAACACATTAATCACCTGTAAAAGAATCAGAATGCTTACCTGCAAACTTTTCCACATAACATATAAAGCTACTGTGTTATCAGGGAAGAAACCAAATGCCAAGCCAGCCAGCAAACCAGATGGTATTGCATGAAACTTTGAATCTCTATTGAAGACTCGGCGAAGCAAGCAAGACATCAGCTGCAATAGATTTACAATACTTTACATCATAATGAATGCTTCAATAAGTCTCTAACTTGCACCTCTGCTACTGTGGACTAATCACATACTCATTTCCATGGATTTCAGCATGCACTGATTCATTTCCACTGATTGTTTCTGCAGCATGCACTTATCATTAGGCTTAGAATAATAAGCACTTTGCATATTGCAAACTGCATAATATCCTAATCCTACTTATAACATATTCAACTCTGCTGACTGTGTACAAGAGAATCCTGAAATGCCTATCACATAACATACAATTCGATTCAAAATGAAATTTCTAAAAAATAGTTACCTTATAAATGCCAGAGAATCCTCCAAGGAAAGCTCCAAGTCGAAAAGCCTTCCTGTGTATTAGTAGCCTTGGAAACAGATTTGGTTTCCGGATTGATCTTCTCATTTGCATCAACACAAGGAGACACACCTGCAGGCTGTATCCTACAGTAAACAATTTTAATGCACCCTGGAATGCAAAAACAAACATCACCTGAATTCAGTACTGAAAAAGAACTGTTATTTACAGTCCAGTCAGTGTAGGGTTCCAATCCCAGCTGAAGCAAGATTTTTTTTTCTCTTCTCTAGAATGCACAGACTGGCTCTGCGGCCCATCCAATCTCCTATTTATGGGTACCAGGGTTCTTTCCCAGTGGTTCAGCAGTTGGGGCATGAAGCTGACCACTAATTGCCAGCTAGTGCCAACATTAAGAATGAGCAGAGATATACCTGTATTCCCCCTGTACGCCTTCATGGCATTGACAGGTAAAACTTTACCTTTTTACCAAAGAGTAGCTGCAAATACATCCACATAAAGGTAAATCAGTCCCTGTGCAGGCTATTACAGGCCCAGATGGTTCCTGGAGGTTGAGGCTCCCAGATTTTGGGTTAATAAGCACAGCCCTATGCACCAGCCACTTTTACCCCCCAGTAAATATTCCTGGTACTCAATTCTGTTAGATGCTGAGTCAACTCCAGGGCAACAGTGTGTCCAGAAGTTGTCAATGAACAATTCCAATGACACCACTGGGAATCAAACCTGCAACTTTCCAGCTTGTAGCACAGTGCCTCAAACAACTGTGCCACCACATACTCCATATATAGTATATACAGGATGTCCCAGGAGGAATGTG
>Ga0123355_10002940_pt1 | contig 24212 bp, 26 predicted proteins | sample TergutEmb28metaG_3_FD_89872 | JGI IMG/M metagenome (GOLD analysis project Ga0123355, IMG submission 89872) | Embiratermes neotenicus P1 segment gut microbial communities from Petit-Saut dam, French Guiana - Emb289 P1 | ecosystem: Host-associated > Arthropoda: Insects > Digestive system > Gut ... | reverse complement strand
TGGTGGATATGGTTGATTGTTTTTAGCAATCCAATTATACCAAACACCTGTGAGGAGTTCTTTGTTTTTATTACAAAAAAAATCCCGCATTTTTGCGGGTTGTTGCGTTTTGCAAACGCCATAAGCATTTATTTGAGTGAGGAGCACATGATATGATATTCGAGTGGAATCCAAGCAAAAATGAATTTAATAAAATATATATTTCGGGAGGTTCAGAAGAGCGAAGGCGGAATATAGCTTGAATGACTTCAAAGGTGTTATAAAAAATCCATTTTATGACAATGTGTAAATTGAAACAGCCTCATGTTTTCACATGAGGCTGTTCCCGCTGGGTAAGCGACCATACCAGATTAATTTGTATACATATGAAAAACAACGACCGCGCTATTAGTTGTGGCGGTATCCCTACGCGGAGTTGAGGAGGCTCCGTTAGTGCGAAGGGGTACCGCCACTGGTGGGGGGCTGGTTTGCAAATGGCACAAATTAGGCTGATGTGGGTGCGCCTCCCAGTCTTTCTCCATCCGTCCTATACATTAATATTCTGTCCACGGTTAATATAACTGCATGGTAGATTTTTTACAACAGACAAACCATAGATATGACAGGGAGATTCTCTAAGTAAATCGCCGCTCATGCATCAAAATGGATAAAAGATGCAAAAGCCTAGCAATATTGGAACGTATAGTTGCTAAATTTTTTTAGTTTTATTGTTGTATTAGGGGTTGCCGAGACAATTAACTGTTTTATAATCCCACTGCTTAACTTTAATATACCTTCGTCATCCCGGCCTTGAGCCGGAATCCCCTGCCCTTAGTAGAAAGATTGGGGGGACCCCGGGTCAAGCCCGGGGTGACGGGCTTTTGTATTGCATTTTGGCGGGGCAGACTCTTCCTACTAGATGAAAATAAACAAAAAACCTAACGAAATTGGGAGAACCAATAATCGCTAGGTTTTTATGTGTTGCATTTGGGGTTGTCAGTTTAGGTGAATATTTTGTGAGGTGTTATGGCTTACCAACTGGCGGAGGAATAGTTCCATCTACAGGCCCGCGAGCAGCCACAATAGTTGGGAGTTCAATGCAATACTGCATTGGATACTCTGGACAGGGAGATTCATCTATAGACCCGACATATATTGGCATGATAGAGCCAATCACAAATAGTAGGGCTACTAGTACGGCAGTTAAATTTTTCTTCATAATTAGTCATCCCTTCTATGATTTGCTAATATCGTTTATGATGTTATGGATAGCCTCCTGGGGGAGGAAGAGTTCCGCCAACAGGCCCTCCAGTAGCTGTCATGGGTTGGAACTCAATATTATGCTGCATGGGGGGATACACTGGGTAGGGGGACTCATCTATAGACCCAACATATAATGGCATGATAGAGCCAATCACAAAGAGAAAGGTTATTAGTAAGGCAGTTAATTTTTTCTTCATTATTAGTCATCCCCTCCATGGTTGATAAAACATCGCATAAATATATCTTTAATGGCCTTTGCCGCTGACAATGACCTCATTTCGCTTTTTACCTTTTCAAAATGCTGTTCAAGAAGTGTATAATACTCAATCGCTAAAAAATAATCATGTTCTTCGATGAAATGCGGTATTGCAACATCCTCTATATATGCAATGGATTCATAGTTTTTATATGATGTCATTTTATGTTTAATCGTGTAGTAGTGTCCAAGAGCAGTAAAATTTATGACCCACTTTTTATCCAAACAACCCAAGGTTTTTACATAATCCAAATGTTCGCGGGCTTTTACAAAGGTTCTGGCTTGTATGGTGCAGAGGACTTTATGGTATAGAGCTGAGTAGTGGTTATCCGTATTTTCAGGTAAATATCCCAATGCTTTATCAAAATTCTCTATTGCAGATGCCCATTTCTTAGCCTTTTTATGCGCAAGGCCTAAAAACAAGAAAGTCACGCCAATATAAGTATCATTAAAGAGGCTTTCAGCCTTAGTCATGCATTTATTGAGTAATCTTTCAGCATCCTTCAACTGATTCATCTTAATATAGTTTAGTGCAAGTCCTCGGTCTATATTTAATGAAAAATCAGTAATTCTGTTATCCGTATGCGTTTGTTTAGCCTTCATCATAAAAAATATGGCAAGGTGCGGTATTTCTATGTTCGAATAACACCAGGCTATGTAATAATAAAGCCGCTCATCATCTTCTGGCAATAGATTCTTATTATTTTCAGTCAGCTCATATGCCACCAAAAAATAATCTAAAGCCTCTTTATAATGACCCTGATGTCCAAGCAATGCGCCTCTGCAATAATTATAATGATACAGACATTCATCGTTCATTTTTTTAAGATGTTTTTGATAGGCATCAAGCTTTTTCTCAACAGTTGCGCAGTCGCCTTCTGCTTTAAATAACTGGACCTCTATCAGCTTGCACAGCATGGCCATATCAAAATCACAGGGCTCTAGCCTATCAATATGGGCCATTTCTTTTTGTATATCCTTAGCTTCATCTAGCTTTCTGGCCCTTATAAGGTCGCGCACAATATATAGGCGTTCTCTAAATGCAATACATTCCCGCTCCGTCAAGGGTAACCCTACGATGCCAAAACGCTCTTTGGCAGCAGCTATATGGGCCGCAGTATACGTATCTTCCCCTTGTTCTGCGCGTGTAATCCTATCCACTCTTACTCTCATAATCTCGACCAATTCCAACTGAGACACTTTATTATACTTCCGGAGCTTAAGGATTTTTTCGCCCACCGAAAGTTTCGATAAACCTGTTCCTGGTGATAAGCCCCCCATAATTATCGCCTCAAATCTTTAATAACTGGTTGAGAACATAGCGCAATCCTCTGAAATTGCCTCTCAGAGCAATATATTTATGATTTTCAGCTAAACAAACGGTGTCTGTCTTATATGATAATCATATAGCGCAACACGGTTCCTCAAGTTAATTTTCCATAGATTAGCATATATACGTATATATGTCAACACTTCGACATGCATTTCGAGAAAATATTTTTGCGCAAATAGAAAACTGAAAAAAGTTATTTCATGATATACTTTGCATCTATGAAAATAATTGCTCAAGGAGGCTTACATGCCACATCGTAAATTACTTATTCTATTAAGCATCTTCAACGCAACAGTAAACACATTGTATTTAGTCAGGTTTTTTGGGGTACTTCCCCCTGAAGAAGTTGTTTATGGATATGTGCCGTGGTTTATGTCCTTTGCAGTACCCAACTTTGTTTTTACCTTGCTGGCATGGATTCTGGTGTACTCCTTGCTAAAAAAATCTGATATATTGGCAGTGATAGCAGGGCTTTTGAATGCAGGGGGCTTGATTTTTCATGGATTAATCGGTTTAAATTTTGGTTTTTATACGGGCTTTTTAAGGACAATATCATTTAACGCAGTATTCGAAATCATAGTATACGTATACGGTTTAGCTCTTGCCGCGTTTTATATTAGACAATTTTGGAAGGTTATTGCAAGCAAAGGAGAGAACCATGGCAACTATACACTTTAGCGATTTCTTAAGTGCGGCAGGGGCTTCACATGAAGCCTTTATCAATCAATTACAATCTTATCTGCAAGAAAATAATTGCATATGGAAAATCAAAGAAGCGGCAAATGGCTATGTTGTGTCATATATTCATAAGCCCACTAAGAGAACAGTCGCAAACTATGTTTTCCGAAAGAAAATGCCCATGCTACGTGTATATGCGGACAATATTCTTTCTTATGAAGAGAACATATCCAAGTGGCCGGAGACAATGAAGGATACAATCAAAAAAGGCGGGAATTGCAGCAGATTAATCGACCCTACCGCTTGCAATTCTCGTTGTCTGAAAGGCTTTGACTTCATTTTGGATGGTGAGCGTCAGCAAAAATGCCGCTGCCACATGAGTTTTACTTTCTTCTTAGATGATGAAACAAAGCCATATCTCTTAGAAATCATGGAACGTGAAATGCAGGCCAGGAAATAAACATTACGCAGTACAAGCAATTCGCTAGTTGATGGTGAACAAATCATTTATATTAAACCTTGGGAGAAGCGATGGGAATAAAAGGACGTCCTCGTGCTGGCATTTCGTGGAGCGCAATGCGAAAAATATTGGAGCAAGAGAATATCTGTTGTTCTCTTAAAGGACGAATACAGTATTTTCAAACGAGATATCGAGATGCCCATGACCAAACATCGAGAATAGCCATCCGCCTTGATGGAAAAGAGGTTTTTAAGTCTGATTACTTTGATTGGTCAACAAAACAATATGAGGCATCACGGGAATTGCGTGAAAGCGCGGACAATGAAAAAAGCAATATGGCCTTTTATGAAGAAGTAGATTATCTGGTATCAAGTAGGGGTGGGATTCCCTCCTTATTTTGTTCGTTTTACATTTATCACAATAATAATATTGATGAGAGCTTGGCTTCTCCAGATGCAATGGTTCGACTTTTTGCAATACTGGATAAACGGGTCGGGAAGAGGCGTTTGAAAAAACTGTTACCTGAAGTTGAAAATCAGCCAGAGTGGTTGCAGATTTTTTTCAAGCTGCGGCTAGAAGCTGAAGGACTACTCATGAAAACCTAACTGTATTACTGTATTAGTCAGCTAGTACAGTTGGAAGGCAATAGCTTTGTTCCCGCATCTATGAACCCATATAAAATCAAGGGAATTTAATTGAAAATTAAAACACGGGGCTGTCACGTTAAGACGTAATAAAAAGCCCGTCATCCCGGGCTTGACCCGGGATCCCCTTGGTCTTTCGACAGTGGTTATGGGATCCCAGATTAAATCCGGGATGACGAGCCTTGAAATAACGGCATTCTTAACGTGACAGCCCCATCAAAAATTAAACTGACCTGTGAACAGTATAGCAAACGCATTCTCAATCCTTGACAAGGAAAAATCGACAATTTATACTCAACTTACGATAAAGATATTAGTCCCGACTTATAGCGATGTGGCTTGCTATGAATCGGGATTTTTGTTTGCCAAATTTGCCATCATTATGGGAAGGTGAAAATATGAAGGTGTTCATATCAGGGGGCGTCAAGAATGGCAAGTCATTCTACGCCCAGCGTATTGCAAAAAGACAGCAAACAGATTCAAACACTCCTTTATACTATATCGCCACCATGGATTCTACCGACCGGGAAGATGACGAGCGTATTATCAGGCATCGCAACGAGCGAGAAGGCTGGGGATTTACAACAATAGAGCAGCCTAGAAACATAGAAAACATACTGGAAAAATGCGACTATGACGGTTCTTTTTTACTGGATAGCCTAACGGCTCTTTTGGCAAATGAAATGTTTACACCAAGTGGTGACGTAAACCCAGATGCGCATAAGCAAATCGCGGAGGGGCTAATAGAGGTAATAAGCAAGGTAAATCGGATTGTCATTGTATCCGACTATATCTACAGCGATGCCATACTGTATGACCCATTGACAGAGCAGTATAGGCGCATCCTTGCCGCTTTAGATAGCATGGTTGCGCAAAGCTGTGACATAGTGCTGGAAGCGGTGTATTCACAAATGATTATCCATAAAGGTAAGGATGTGGCAGATTTTGCGCTATCTTAAAGGGTTTTACATGGCCTTGGGTATGTTTATTGGGATTCCCCTCCCATATCATTTTTGGGATGAAAAATATACTGCCATAATGGTGGCTAGCATTCCCTTTGTTGGTGCCATTCTAGGTACCCTTTGGTGGCTTGCCGGGGTATTACTTATCACTGCCAATATTCCGGTTATGTTGGCTGCTGCTGTTTTAGCTATGGTACCGTTTTTTATTGCGGGCTTTATTCATTTGGATGGCTATATGGATACCAGCGATGCGGTATTATCCTGGCGTCCATTGGAAGATAAGCTTCGGATATTAAAAGACCCTCATGTCGGCTCCTTTGCTGTGGTAATGCTGGGAATTTTATTCGTTTTTCAATTCGCGGCTATGTATACGATAGCGGAAACAGGACAGTATCTGGCTCTTATTATTGCCATTGCGGTCATTTCCAGATGCTGCTCCGCCATGTCAATATTTTTTTTGCGCCATATGCCGGAAAGTAATTACACCTCTATGCTTTCCCAAAATGTAAAAATATCTCACAGGATATTCGTTGTTGCAGTTACAATCCTTGGGATTGGGGCTGCATTTTTTTATGCCGGTGTCTTTGGCCTTATAGTTGCTGGGGCTGTGATTCTTGGCTATGGAGTAGCCATACGTTTTGTTAGTAAAAACTTAAAGGGTATATCCGGGGATTTGCTTGGGTACGCCATGGTTATAAGCGAAGTATGCGGCCTTGTTGCACTGGCGGCATTGCAGGGAAGATAGCGCAAACACACTGCCCCATTTCTAGATGACAAAGGGAGCGGCGTCGACCAAAGTGACAAAACCGGAAAAGTAACAATTATCGGTTGGTGAGGTCATTGCCTGTATGGGAGGATAGGAGAGCTGTATGATTATAATAATTGGCGGAGCGTATCAGGGAAAGTTGGCGTATGCACTTGAACGCTTTAATTTGACAGAAGAGGATGTTTACGCTTGCAATGATGAGGAAACCGTAATGCCTCAGGGCAAGAGGATTATTAACGGACTTGAAAAATGGTTATTAGCCTTGGTCCGTAATGATGTTGGCATACCTGATAATTTCATAAATAACTGCAAGGATACGATTATCATTTGTAATGATATTTCCTGCGGAGTGGTTCCTGTTGATAGGGTGCTTAGAAGGTGGCGGGAAGCAGTGGGGCGAGCTTTGGGCGCATTAGCCCAGCAGTCAGATGAAGTAGTCAGGCTTTTTTGCGGTATACCCACGAGGATTAAATAATGGTTATCAATATCATCCGCCATGGTAGGACATTGGCCAACGAAAAGAAATTATACTGCGGGGAAACGGATTTACCATTATCTGAGAATGGTATTGCCGCCTTGTTGGAGCTAAAGCACCAAGGAATCTATCCAACGGGTGTAGATATGTTTTTCACCAGCGGGCTTACAAGAACCAATGAAACCCTCAATCTCCTGTATGGCTCTGTACACAGTGAGGCGATACCCGAGTTAGCAGAGTTTCGATTTGGGGATTTTGAAATGAAAAGCTATGAAGAATTAAAGCATCAAACCGATTACCAAGCATGGATAACCGATGAAGCGGGGCATATCTCTTGTCCCGGCGGGGATAATAAAATACAATTTGCCCAGCGGGTTTTAGATGGATTTAACCTGTTGAAAAAGAAATCTCAAAACGCTGATGGAGTATTATTGGTATGCCATGGCGGTGTGATTGTAACAATCATGGAGCATTTATTCCCAGGAGACCGTAATTTTTACGAATGGCAGCCTGAGCCGGGGCGTGGATATTCGTTATGGTATAAGACTGACGAGGTATATCAATACAAGGCGATATAGTGGGGGGCACAGATGAAATTCGTAGCATCATACAGCGGTGGCAAAGATAGTATCCTAGCAATCCATAAGGCAATCCAAAAAGGGCATACGCCTATTTTTTTGTTTACAACCTACAATATTGACGAGGCCCGCTCATTTTTTCATGGCATACCTGAACCAATACTTGACAGTGTCGCAGGCTCACTTGGTATTCCTATTTTATTGGTTAAGACAAAGGGTGAGGATTATCAGCAAAATTTTGAAAAAACCTTGCTCCATGCAAAAACTCTGGGAGCGGAGGCTTGTGTTTTCGGTGACATTGATATTGAAGAACATCGCCGCTGGCCTAGCGAACGTTGTAATAATACCGGGCTGGAGCCGCTATTTCCTCTTTGGGGTGAGGCGCGAGAAAAAGTTGTATATGATTTTATGAAATGAATATGCCATTTTGCCCGTAATCCCAAGTTAATGGACTACCGTATATCCATAATTATGATGTCGGCGCAATAGCTGTAAGGATGACGAGGTTGATGTTTCAGAACTCTTTATGAAGGAGCACACCATGGATTTTATATCAGGAAGCAGAACCCGAAAACTTGTTATGGCAGGGCTTTTTGTAGCAATAGCATATTTAGGCTCAAATATCAGGCTATTTGGGACTACAATTGCCTTTGACTCACTTCCGGGATTTTTGGCGGCACTAATCCTCGGCCCGGCTTACGGAGCCGCCATAGGCTTTCTAGGGCATCTGTTTACGGCACTCATGTCCGGGTTTCCCCTTGGTGCTCCGCTGCATGGAGTTATTGCATTTTCCATGGCAATCGCAATGCTGGGATATGGTCTTGTGTTTAAATTTCTAAAAAATAAATTGCCCCTGATAATTAGCTTAATCATCACCGGCATTGTAGGGGTTATATTAAACGGCCCTGTTTCCCTGGGTATGTCCATTGCCGCAATGACGCTGATGGCAGGGAGGGAGGCAGGTTTGGGCTTGCTTGTTTTGCTTCCGACCCTTATCTTGGGGGCGGCGGCCAATGTTGTGCTAAGCATTTTCCTGTACATCCCATTGGACGTATTGTGGAGTAAAAATAAATGAAAGCATGGACTCGGAGAGACCTAACAATCGTACCAATGGGGCAGCACTCCATGGTAGTAGCATGTGATAGCTGTGGTGGGGTTGGTATAAAAGACGGGGATATCCTAAAACTATCACCGAGACATGTCGCAAAATTTACAACAAGGGTAGCCCTTACCGAGGTGCTATGCTCAGGTGCTATGCCTGTTATGATAACAAACGGCGTAGCCTGTGAAATGAACCCTACCGGTGCTAAAATGATTCTGGGTATAAAAGAAGAGTTGGAGAACGCAGGCATAAAGGACATTGCACTGTCAGGCTCTACGGAAGAGAACTTTCCTACATCAATGACTGCGTTGGCGGTTACGGTGATAGGAATGGGTAGTGAAAACGACCTGAAATTCGGGCATGCCGTTAAAGGGGATAAGCTTATACTCTTGGGTACTCCCAGAGTTGGTGATGAAGTTGACCTAGAGAGCAATGGATTCTATGAAGAGATAAAGCACTTGCGGCCCATCCCCGAAGTTAGGGAGATTGTCCCCGTTGGTTCAAAAGGTGTGGCATATGAGGCTGAAGGCCTTGCATCCTTAAGCGGTATGAATTGCGAGCTGTATAAAACCGGGATAGATTACTCCAAGTCAGCCGGCCCTGTCACTTGCTTGCTGGTTTTATGCGATAGGGCTATTGTTGATTATGTGCTTAACAGTCATCCAACAGGGACAGTTATAGGGGAAATCCACAGAGCATAAATATATTCGTACATTTATGCCAGCAGCAATACCACCGGGATAAAGCCCTTTGTATGCCTCCCATGGGATGTAATTTCTATCAGTAAATCATACCGGTCCTTGCATAAGTCAGTGCCGGTTAAATCAAACTCTATTTCAGTCCAGCCTTTGCTACCAGCATGATAATGCTCCAGGGATATATTAATATTTTTCCCAGGTGAGATTTGGATATTATTAGGGGTATGCCATTTAACATTGAGCCACTGCTGGCGTCCAAGATTATTCTCAATTCTTAATCGGAACTTTCTCGTTTTCCCTTCTTGGATAATGGGCTCGCCTCCATAATCAAGCATTGTATTGAAAATAATAAAGTCATCCCTTACGCCAAAGGGGCTGCATTTTAGTTTCTCACTAAAATCCTGGATATAACGGAACTCGTTTTGACTGCGGTTTGGAGGACACCGTAAGTCATCCTGCACTTGTATTGAATACCCATCAGCAGAATTTACATAATCGCACCACTTGCTGCCCAAGATGAAAGGGGTAACTTTTAGTATTCTGTCGGTTAGTTCGTCTATTGTTTTGGGTGCTATAAAAATCCAGTCTGTTTGGTTAAGGCACATGGTTTTAATGTTCCGGCCTATTGGATTAATCCATTTTTCGGGGATATTATCAATGCCCAGGATAATGCCTAGAGTAGCACCTACGGTTCCTGCTGTGCAATCCGTATCTTCGCCGCAACCTGTGGCTATACATATACTTTTACCAAAATCACCTTCACCGTACATAAGCCCAATAACAACGATTCCGATATTACCGGGAGCATCCCATCCCAATGGCCCTATGGGTACGTCTTTTTCAATAGGGGGCTGAAAGGCAACGCCGAAGCTGCCTGGAACGGCGTTCAATACCTTTTTCCTGGCTTCTAGCCAAGTCAAGCCGCTGTGATAGGCCTCTAATGCAACGGCAACACCTTTGGCTACGCCGCAATCTGTAGGGATATATGACAGTCCTATTTGAATAAGCTCCTCCATATCATCAGTACTGTTTTTGCAAAATGCGGCACTTTGGAGTGCAGCACAAAATATTTCTGAGTAAACCCCTTCATGACTGTGATCGACAATCCCATCTTCATAGGCATACTGTACCGCTATTTCCGGATGGCCTGGTGCTACAGAGGCCCATATTTCGCTCCTAATCCACGCACCGTTTGAATCCCGGAAAGGGTTATTAACATATCCGGAAAGGGGAGGATTTAGCCCTATGCGCATATTGTTTTTCCCTGCGCCATATTCGCACCAATCTGCTGTTATATAGCTATGCCATAGTTCGCCTAGTATTGAGGCATTGACCTGGTTTCCGTATTTCTCAAGGGCGTAAAGCCAGACTAATTGCAAATCAAGGTCGTCATTGGGTAGAGGGTCACCTGAGATATCATGGGTGTAGAAGTCAATATCGAAAGACTTTTGGTAACCTTCGAATGGTGCGCCCAAGGTCCCGCCGATGTTTTTCCCCATCCAGCAGCCTAGGAGTTTTTGCCTGTAGTCATTTAATGTTAAAGTCATATTTTCCTCCTGTCTTTCTGTCACCCCGGATTGACCCAGGCCCCCTAGTCTTTCGAGAAAGGTCGGGGGATTCCGCATCAAGTGCGGGATGACGTGCCTACATATATTCCAGTATCACTACGCCAAAGGGTTCTATATTATCAATATTTCCACCGATTTGCCGCGTTAGTTTATATTTTTCATTGGTGCTTATCACCGGAGATACTCTTTCGCCGGAATAATTCACCAGCACCACATAGCTCTTCTCTTTGCCGAAATGCTGAGTAACGCCGATGTTTTTATTTTCGCAGCATAGGATATGAGAATCGTATTGACTCTTGAAAATTTCATGATAAACCTCGTGACGGCTGTCTTCGAACGCACCGGGCTCGCTAAGCAGCATGGATTCTATAGGATAGTCAAGATAGTATACTGTGCCTTTCCCGTATGAAAACTTTGTGAACACAGGCAGGCCGTCTGCATCTGTTTCCAAAACCTCTGCGCCATTTGCTTTAAAGATACGCTTATTTTGTCGGGAATTTTGTACGGTTAGCCCTGTTAGTGCGTTAAACTCCGACAATATGCATTCATCATTTGAGATATATAGGGTCGCACCGTTTTTGACCTTTTCAATTAGTTCCAAATACCGCTCCCTGGCCATTACAAGATGCCCCTTAACGGAGGGCATAAGATAAACATTTGACTCGGGCAGCTCCCGCTCCCCATAGGCGAAGCGCAAGTTGATTCCGGCCTGTTTTGCCAGAATATACGACATATATCCAACACCCCAATGATCCTGCCCCTTCGTCAAGATGCAAACGCCATCCTCGTTGGCGGGAGGAAGATTAAAGTCGATTTGAGCCATAAACTCCTGGAATTTCTTAAACTCTCGCAAAACAGGCTTTGGTGCACCGTATTTGTCCGTCATACCCAACTCAATTTCACACATATTCCAGGTATATGGCGGCGTGGTCAAGTTTACTTGCTCATGAGCGCACCACCACATGAGACCATATGACCCGTTTACCCAATTTGAGTACAGATTAGCCCGTACAAACCCCGCTGATGTTTCGTCATCGCAGTTCATTGGGCCCATAGTTCCGATTTCTTCTACCATACAGGGCTTGCCACCAATATCACTGTAGAGCTTTGTTTCGCAGGTAGCGTGGAGCAATGTGCGAATATTGGAATAGGAATCTATCCGTGTATGGAAAGCCCAATATGGATATGGATGGGTTGTTAATATATCAGAGCCCTCCCCCTGGTCCTCAATGGTCCAGGTGCCTTCCACAAAGAGATTATGCATCCCTGAGATTACCGGGCGGGAGTTATCGGCAGCACGTATGCAGTTTGAAAGAGTAAGGGTCCAGTTATGAGCTGCGTTTTTATCATCCAGAGGATACATGCAATTGCATTCGTTGCCTAAGTCCCAGGCATAAATTTCGTCTCTATCCTTGAAACGGCTGATAAAGCCCGTGATAAATTTCTGCTGTAATAAAAGGGCGGTATGGTCTGTATAGGGATTTCTGCCATACATTATTGGAGGGATAAAAAGGCGCCCGCTCATCCAACCTGTGATTAGTCCTATTATTAGCTTAAGGCCATATTTTTGTGCGATATTGCAAAATATATTAAATCGCTTAAGGGCAACCTCATCCAGATAATATTTATTTGTGGGCTGCCGCTCTCCGGTCAAGCGGTACTCAACGATTTGGTCGCCGGAATAAAGGGGCATTACAGGCTGGAAGTCTCGCCAGTTTGGGAAAACCCGTAAATACTCCACTCCGTTTTCGAAAAGGGTTTTAAGGTCCCGGTCAATGGATTCTTCGCAGAAATCTACCCACATTTCCGCACCAGCATTGGATGCCCAGTAATTACAGCCTATTAGAAAGTTATTCACACTACCTCCTATCCGCCCATTACGGGCATACTCGTCACTAACCGAGCATGAGATAATCACCACGAAAAACACGAAAGGCACAAAAAATGTTCAGTGATTTTCGTGGTTCATGCAGTTGTTTCATATTATCGTCCTCACGGTCTACAACTGTAACCGCCTTTGTCGATATCATCAAAACCAAGTCTCCTGTCAGTGTATAGATACTACCAAAAAAATGGAATACGGTATTTCACATATTTATTATTGCAATTCAACAGCATTTGCGTAATAATTCAGCCGAACCAATGAAACGGAGGATATTATGGAAACCATGAATCGACGCCAGCGTGTACTCGCGGCTATCAATCATCAGACCCCTGACAGAATGCCCATTGACCTAGGGGTGCATTTTTCTACAGGTATTTCCGCTTTTGCCTATAAACGTCTGCGGGAGCATCTTGGGCTTTACGCAGACATAATCGATGTCCCCGACCCGGTACAAATGCTGGCTCGGGTTGAGAGGGATGTTCTTGAGCGTTTCCGCTGCGATACTATGTTGCTTAATCCTGAGCTTAAAAGCCCTGTCAGATGGGATGTGCGAGGGGATTACTCATTTCTTGTTTCTGACAAAGCAGTACCTACGCAAAAAGAAAATGGGGATTGGATTGTATCTCGGGGTGATAAATCCATGCGTATGCCCAAAGGGGGATACTTCTTTGACGGGGATTGGCTGGGTGTAAGTGACTACGCTTCCGAGGAAGAGGAATTAAAGGCCTACGCCGCCCGAGCCGAGCGGATTTATAAGGAAACCGACTATTTCACCATGCAAATGGGCTTTTACGGCTTTTTTAGCGATTTGGAATTTGCCTGTCTTATGCTGACAGACCCGGATGAGGCAATCCAACAGCAAGAGGAGCACTTGGCTTATTTTCTGGCTCGCGCCGAAAAGGTGTTGCGTATGTATGGGGAGTATATTCAGTGTATAGAGATTAACTCGGATTTAGGCACACAGTCTGCGCCATTTCTGCGCCCCGAGCATTACGAAGAATTTTGTATGCCATATCTTAAAAAATTCAATGACTTTATCCATAGGAATAGCGATATTAAGATATTTATGCATAGCTGCGGCTCTGTTGAGCCTTTGATTCCTTATATTATCGAAGCGGGGGTGGATATTTTAAATCCTGTGCAGATTTCCGCCGACAACATGGACCCTGCTGTATTAAAGGAAAAATACGGGGATAAAATATGTTTCTGGGGCGGAGGCTGTGACACACAGAATATATTGCCCAATGCTACACCGGAGGAGGTAAAGACTCATGTCCGGGAAATGGTGGGTATTTTAAAGCCTGGCGGAGGCTTTGTGTTTAATCAAGTTCATAATATTATGGGGGATGTACCTCCGGAAAATATCGTGGCAATGTTTGATACGGCTTATGAGGAGAGTTTTTATTAAACCCACACACACGTCATTGCGAGGAGCTAAGCGACGAAGCAATCCAGTAAACTTACGGATTCTGCCGTTCTTGGATTGCTTCGGCTTCGCCTCGCAATGACGAGTTGATGTATTTCGTTCGCTACAAGGTCTAACGACGAGAACTAAGGCATATCCAGTCTGGGTATACGAACGCTTACACTGGTTCCTATCCCGGGCTCGCTTTTTATACTAACTCCATATTCCTGTCCATATTGGAGCATAACTCGCTTATTTACATTTATTATCCCATATCCCTGGGATACTTCGTCGTTGAGAATGTTGACTAGCTTATCTCTTGGTATGCCAATCCCATCATCTTGGACGGTAAACAATATATCATCGCCGCAAGCCCGAACCGTGATGTTTATATTGATTGTTGAACCATCGATTTTTATCACATGCTCAAAAATATTCTCCACAAAGGGCTGTAAAATAATTTTCAGGGTTTGGTACATAAGGACAGTATCCTCAACGTCAAATACTACATTGAAAGTTTCGCCCTTGCGGATGCGGAACACTTCCAGGTATGCCTTAATTTGCGAGAGTTCATCGTCGATTGAAATAATCTCAGACCCTCTGTTCAAGGTCATGCGATAAAACTTCGCCAGAGCCCTGACCATATTTGTGATGTCAGCAGTTTCCCCAAGCTCTGCCAGCCGGCTGATGGAGGACAGGGAGTTATACAAAATATGCGGGTTAATTTGCGCTTGCAACGCCTTGAGCTGGGCATCTTTTTTCTCAATATCGGATATATAATTATCGTAAATTAGAGTGGATATCTGCTCGGACATATCATTGAATACATTGCCCAAAAAACCAATTTCATCATGGCCGAACCCAGTAATTCTCATACCAGGTTCCCCAGACGAAAAATCCTGCATTTTTGTGGCAATGGCATTGATTCGCTTTGAAAATGATTTTGACAGCACAAAGGTTAGCAAAAACATTAATGTGCCTGCAATGGCAAATGTAAAAACGGTGATTATGGCAATCCGGTTTACATTTTCCGTGATAAATCTGGTGGGATAGATACTGACAATATGCCAGTTATCACCAAATTCGCCGCTTCTTATTAGGGTTATCCCTTGGTCTCTAAGGAGCATTTGACTATCATCCCCGGATAAAAATCCATAGAAAATGTCTCTGTTCATCTCGTAGAAATCAACCTTATACCCCTCCGCAGAGAGCAGCCGGTGCCCGGTGTCAAACACTAAGTTAAAGCTGCCGTCCGTTCCGTTAAAATTATCTGTATAAATCGTATCAAACATTATCGTGAGCCTAAGGAGCCCGATTACCTCGATTCTTGGGGTAGACATATCCGTAATTTCCTGTAAAAAAGAAATATAGCCATAGTCTCTGTCATTCCCCACCTGCGCCCATATACCACCGCGAGTATTAACCTCTTCCATGGCAAAGCTGGTCCAATGCAAATCCCTGATGCGGCTGTAATTTAAAACTTGGAATTGCCTCCGCCGCCCGGTAAGCCTAAAATCAATGGAGCGGGGATAGGCCAGAAGACTCCCAATCCCCCCGGTAATGATTTCGCTATTAATATCGTTGTACCGGATTAACTGAATATTAATCCCGGATTCCGAGGCATCTAAAAAAGAATGAATTGTGGGATTAAGCACATTTCTGACAATCTCATATTCACGTAATGGGGTTATATAATTGGGTGCGATAAATGTTTGGATAGTGGTATTGCCGGTGATGGTTTGGGCGATTAGCTCATAGCGATTCATATTTCTGATAATCCCGGCAATAGTGCTTTGCTGATGCTCATAAATAATGTCATAGCCCTGTCGCCTAAGTGCATCCGTCGAGGATAAAAAGGTTGCAAAGCCAATGGAAAGCACAAGTATCACAGGAATAACAAAAAATGAAAGCAGTAGCTTATGCCTAATCTGTAGGTTGTGGAACCATTGTGAAATTCTCATACAAACTTCCTATATTCCGATGGGGTTACCCCAAAGACGGATTTAAAGTTTTTGATAAATGTGGACATATTTTTATAGCCCACGGACATAGACGCTTCCAATACCTTTACGTTACGGTCCTGAAGGAGTACCGCTGATTGTCTAATCCGGTATTCCATTAGGTATTTGCTGAAATTTTGATTGGTTTCCTGTTTGAAAACATTCCCGAGATAATTGGGGGTGTAATAGATTGATTTTGCTATCTTCTCAAGAGAAATATTATCCATATAGTGGGATTCCACATAGGAAATGACTTTGTCCACCGCCGCCTTTCTCATACTCTTTCTTTTGCTGTCCAAAAGGTCAATGGCGGTCCAGATAATGCCCTTTAGCCATTCATATATATTTGAAATGGTTTCTAACCGCAACATATGCTGAATCAGATTGCCGGTGCTGCCCAGCAAATCCTCGGCCTTTATATTAAAATCTCCCAGGGCAAGCTCTGTCTGATTGATGATATTGACGCAATAATACTGGATAGACTGAGGGCTGCTGTCGGTATTTTTTTCAAAACCCTTGAACAGATAGTCGAGAAGATGCATCGCCTTGACGGAATCCAGCTGCTTTACACAGTCGGCGATTTCATATTCAATTTTATTGAACGATGAATTATCATCTTGTGCAGACTCGCTAAGCAATACCTTACCCTTGCCACCTGGCTGTTTGCTAAGGAGAGCCTGGACGCTTTTATTATACGAACCGCTCAGCTCTCTGTAATTGCCAACAATGCCGCCAATGCCGACGGATACACTGAAAGAAGGGGTTATACGTGCAAGGATTTCCTTGGAAAAATCTACGATTGCCTCTTCCATGATATGAGGTATTGCATCCGAGGACGCACTAATCACCAATCCCAGACGGCTCTCTTCGATTTGAACCAGCTCTATGTCATAATCAAATGCAAGGCTTCCTATGGTTTTTTGTAGGTCTTCCATTTTTTTTGTGTTTTCATTGGGTGCAATATGATAATCATCTAGCTCAATAAGAAGCACTGCAAGCCACCCGACCCCTTGCAGTACATTCATATCCTTCAGTCTACTTTCAATATTATTGTAAGCACCAAACAATAAATCCAGCATGAGCTTGCTCCGCAAAAGGGGCATACCTTCACTGGCTACCCGAATAAGTATCCCTTGCTGCTCCTGCTCCCGTTTCTGCTCTTTGACCCTTTCCACCAGATTAGTAACACAGGCGGCGAGCTCTTCTGTGTCCACAGGTTTTAGGATATATTCATACACATTTATTTTGATTGCCATTTTCGCATACATAAAATCATCATATCCGCTGACAAAGACAATCTGGATTGATGGATGAATTTGCCTAGCGTATTGAGCCAGCTCGATACCGGACATAAGGGGCATCTTTATATCCGAGAGGAGTATGTCGATTTTGTTTTTTCTGAGAATCTCCAAGGCAGAAGGCCCGTCTTTGGCTTTGTACACCTCGCCTATGGAGTAGTCTTCCCAATTGAGCTGTCTAGCAAGGCCTTCCCGGTCCAGAGTCTCGTCATCGGTGATGAGGAGGTTTAAAGTCATGCGGCATCTCCCCTTTGTATATATTTTACAGATTGCTATATGTATGGTGATTTGCATTGTTATGTAAACATAACTGCCTAATGAAGTCAAATTAGTGGAATATTATAGCGAATTAAATGAGAAACAGTCCAGACCGAGTCGAAAATAGCGGACGCCTCAACGCTTTTTCGGCGACAGGCTGGACTGATTTCGAATTAATTCGCTATATCAATATTTTATACTTGACAATTCAAGAACACATCTCGTATAGTGAATTAATGAATATAATTAATATATAATTCATTAATTCACTCATTGATTCCTGAAGAAGAGATAGAGGTATTTTTTTATGATTCCAAAGAGGCTTTGTTTTGCGATGTTATGGACGATTTCCAAAAAAGCACAAGACAGATGTACGATGAAACTCTCTCCTCACCGCCAACAAAAATGGAAATCTGCCAAGTGCTAAAAAAGCTGTATCTCGAATATACAGAGAACAACATAATCACAAAAAGGCATAGCCCAGACTACCAGGCCCTTTTAAACAAATTGCCAAAGGAATGGAGAGCAAAGCATAGTAAAAACAGTGAGGATGGTCTTGCGGCTACACTTTTCGCTCCAAATATAAAAATGAAGGTAAGTAAAGATAGAGCTCATGGAATAATCGATACACTCTTATTGACCGTGGTAAATAAGGAGCTTATAAAGGACCATTACGAAATATTTTGTACGTTGCTGGATTGTGTTATTGATGAGATATATGAATAGTTGGAGGTATAAAATGGAAAAGAAAGAAGTGTTATTTTTATTAACTGAACATTGGGCTGATTGGTATATAGGTCAAGCAATGGCCCAAGTAAGCTTTGCTGATGACTATGTTTCAAAGACAATCAGCATAGACAAACACCCCAAAACTTCAATAGGCGGCTTGAAAGCTGAAATCGATTACTCTATTGAAGAATATCAAAGCCTTGATAATCTTGCTTTGATAGTTTTGGTTGGTGGTGGTTCGTGGCGGAATAATCGTTATGATGAAATCGCCGATTTTGTGAGCAAAGCCAATAATAGCAACATTCCTGTTGCTGCCATTTGTGGTGCTACTGTTTTCTTAGCAAAACATGGTTTTCTCAATAATGTAATGCATACCAGCAATGGACTAGATTTCTTCAAAGAAAGACTCGAGGATGAAAAGAACTATACGGGTTGGGATCATTTTACATTCTCACAATCCATAAATGATGGTGGTTTTATCACTGCAAATGAAACGGCGGCTTTAGAGTTTGCTCGTGAGATAATGCTCGTTTTGGCAGAGGATGAAGCTGATTTTGTTGAGTATATAAATGACTGGTACAAAAAACATAAACATGGTTCTGCCCCACATGCAATATAAAGAAATATGTGGAATCGCCATAACCGGTGTTTTAAAGAAAGGATGAAGGTATGAACAAGGTAATACAACAAGCCCACGAGTTATTCAAAAAAGCAGGTTTTGATTATGCAATATGCGGCGGCTATGCACTTGATATGTTTGCGGGTAAAGAAATTCGAGAACATGGCGATTTTGACATCTTAGTGTACAGAGAGGATAAGCACCGCGCCGTTCAGTTTATGATAGACATGGGCTGGGATGTTTTCGGCAGATTTGGGGAAAATGGTGCCGTGTGGCAGTTTTTATTTTACAAGGTTGAGGACATTAAAGATAGCTTTTGGGATGCATGTGGTGGTGTTTGGGCTATCGCACCGGGCTGCTTGCCGAATGTACTTGCTAAAATAGACCGCTTGCAAGGCGGCAAGCATGAAGTCTACACCTACAAATCCCGTAAATGGCATGTGCAAGATGAACTTGAATTTATAGAGATTGCCTTTGATGGAAAAGATGGCAATGAATATGTAGCATCAGAAAACCCAAGGATTACACGCCTCCTTGATAAAACAATTCTGTACCGTGACGGCGTACCATATCTGGCCCCAGAGATAGTGCTGTATTACAAATCTGGCAAAGGCTCTATGGATAGCGCGTATGCGAAGCCTAGAACGATAGCCGATTTTGAGGCAGTTATGCCAATGCTATCAGACGAAAGCAAAAAGTGGCTTTTGGAGGCCATAGATACGACTTGGCCTGATGGGTATGAATGGCTTGATGGATTGTTGAGCTAATTCGAGGATAGGATATAGCGTAGCAATGTGTCGGCTAATAATTGATAATTATAGCTGTGAGAAATTAATGGCATAGCTCAATAATATAGCGTAGGGACGATGTTGTAATAACATTATCACCTACGCCTAATTTACATAAGTAAAGTTTGGCCATACAACCCCGTTGTTTTGCACAACTAATCATTGATTTGCAATATTGAATTCGGCTGATTTATCCATGATAATTTCCCTTATAGTCAAATAACTTGGAAACGAACAAACTAAGGTGGATGTTGTTATGGCTCAGTCAATGTCAGCTAAGAAAAAATCACCTCTCAAGAAAAGATTATGGGAGCAGCGCGAGTTGCAGCTCATGGTTATCCCTGGGATTATATTTGTTTTCATTTTTGCATATTTGCCTATGTATGGCATAATTATGGGATTTCAGCACTTTCGGTTAGGGGATTTTCCTGGTTTTAGTGAATGGGTTGGGCTTAGGTTTTTTCGTGAATTTCTGACTTCACGTGAGTTCCCCCTGGTAATGAGAAATACTTTTGTTTTGGCATTTTATAAGCTTTTGTTTAATTTTACGTTGCCAATCGGCTTTGCACTGCTTATTAATGAAGTAAGGCATAGCTTGTTCAAGCGTTCTATTCAAACGGTTTCGTATCTGCCTCACTTTATTTCTTGGGTAGTTGTTGCGGGTATTACCTTCGACTTTCTTTCTATAGATGGAGGTGCCCTTAACGGCATCTTGATGTGGCTTAATATAATCGACCGTCCAATTATGTTTATGGGTGAGGCCCGTTACTTCAGGGCTATTCTTGTTATCACCGAGTTATGGAAAGACATGGGTTGGAACTCGATTATATATATTGCCGCAATGGCATCTATTGACCCCGGCCAATATGAGTCGGCGAGTATTGACGGTGCCAATCGCTTGAAAAAGGCATGGTATATCACACTTCCTGGTATTAAGCCAACTATAACAATTTTGCTGATACTGGCTATTGGTAATCTTATGAATAGCGGATTTGAGCAGATTCTACTACTTACAAATAATCTTAATAACACCATGGTCGCCAGCGTTTCCAATGTACTTGATATCTTTACGTTTAATACGGGAATTAGGCATGGCCGAATATCCTATGCGACAGCAATAGGGACCTTTAGGTCGGCTATAAGTATTGTGTTGTTGTTGAGTGCCAATTTTGTGGCAAAGCGGCTTAATGGCGAGAGTTTATTCTAGGAACAAGGTGATTGTAGATGAGACAAAAGTTCAATATCTTTGATGTAACAATTTATCTGGTATTGATTATCATTGCCTGCGCCACGCTGTATCCTTTTTTAAACGCAGTGGCAATATCCTTTAACGAGGCCAATGATACTATCAGGGGCGGTATAACGATTTTCCCCAGACAACCTACCTTGGCAAACTATCGCGTAATTTTTTCTGATCAAAATCTTCTTAATTCATATTGGATTTCTATTGCACGGACCATTATCGGCACTACTAGCGGTGTATTGTTTACGGCATTGGTGGCATATGGGATGTCTAAGCGTTCTTTAATCGGCAGAAATATATATATGAAGATATTCTTAGTAACAATGTTTGTAAGCGGCGGGTTGATTCCATACTATATGTTAATCCGGCAGCTTGGGCTTATGAATAACTTTCTTGTATTTATTATCCCACCTATGTTTAGTGTTTGGAATATGATTATTATGCGTACTTATTTTGCAAACTCCGTCCCTGCCGCCTTGGAGGAGTCTGCTTTGATAGATGGTGCGGGATATTATCGGATATTTTTCTCTATCATACTGCATATTTCAAAGCCTATAATTGCCACTATGGTTTTATTCACCGGGGTATTTCATTGGAACTCCTGGTTTGACGCGGCTATTTTTATAACAAATCCAAGGCTCAGGCCAGCGCAAAATGTCCTTATCGCTGTTATCAACGCAAACCGCTTTGAAGAGGCTATGAGCGCAGTGGGCCATGCGGCCTTTGTTTTGAGCCAGCAAAGGATAGTAAATGTACGTTCTATTACTATGGCAACTATGGTGGCTACGATTATACCGATTATTTTGGTGTATCCCTTTGTGCAAAAGTATTTTGTGAAGGGTATTATGATTGGCTCCTTGAAGGAGTAATAGTATGGACTTGGTTTATGACGAACATACTCCGTAATGGAGTGATAATAAGGAGGAAATCTATGAAAAAAGGTAGTATAAAAATGTCAGTTATGATTAAGCTGACCGCATTATTGGTTGTTTCTGTTTTTCTTCTATTTTCATTTGCAGGATGCAGCAACGATGATGATGACCAGGTGCAAGAAACTGTTGTCGGTGCCGATGGTGTCGAACGCGAGTTTTTTCATTTTGTAATGTACATGAACTATGAGTGGTTCGATGTATCCCCTGTATGGGGTGAAGATGAGACATCCGCATATCTGATGGAGCGATTCAACATCAGCTTAGAATTGCAAAGACCAGATACTGACCCGGATATCCAGATGAATCTGCTTATCGCCGCCGGGGATTTACCCGACGCAATGATGCTGGACAGGGGCAGCCATTACTTTACAATGGCTCAAACTGGAATGCTGTATGCCCTGGATGATTTGATTAACGCCGGTTCCAATTACCAGCGGCTGCTGTCCCAGGATGTTCGTAACTCAGCCAAAATCAACGACGTAACATATGGGATACTTAACTGGCCTACAGACGAAACATCACCCACCGGTAATAACGGCTTCACACTCAACACCCGCATATATGAAATGCTGGGTAGCCCATCCATTACCAATCTTGACGAGCTTTATGCTTATTTGCTCATGGTACAAGAGCAGGTACCAACACTTGACGGTGCCCCTATTATCCCAATAAATGTAACATTTGATGATATTTATAGTCTTCATGGGGGATACAGGGGACTGTACAGCGGATTCGGACTTTTTCGGACCGATGATGGACTTAGTCTTGTTTATCATGACCCTATATTTGTAGAAGCGGCGCATTTTATGAACAGACTCTTTAACGAGGATTTACTGACCAGGGATATCTTTATCCAAACCAACGATCAATTCTTGGAAAGATTGGCAACAGGCCGTGTCGCTGCATTCATGGGTAATATGGCAGGGCATATAGCCCCATCCCGTATCAGGCTACAGGAAATTGACCCATTAAGTGATTTTACGATTATTTCACCTCCGGGAGCACCAGGAAGAGATATATTCTTGGATTACTTCCACACAATTGGCTGGAATGTACTGGTCATAAATGACGAGACCCAAAAGCCCGATAGGATTTTCGAACTCTTCGACTTCCTCTTTTCAGAAGAAGGTACAGTAGTTATGTATCATGGCCCAAGGGGCCATATATGGGAAGAAACCGATGCATATGGATTCCCGTATCTGACAATAGATGTTAATGACTTATCCGAGCAAGAGCGCGGTAATCTTGGTTTGTTTGTATGGTCCTTCCCTGGCAATTCTATTGTTGCCAACACGATGGGCAAGGTAATGAACGAAAGAATGCCACGAGAAGAATGGGATTGGGGTACTGCCTACCAACATGATATTATATGGCCACATTCCATGCCATTTACTGAGTTTTTCCCGATTGTTAACGATATTACCCTCAACGACCCTGATGATCCTTTATCAATTACCCGGGGCAGGTGGCAATCTTTTAACGATGAGTTAATCCCACGCTTGGTAATGGCTGGTAGCCCAGAAGAATTGGATGGGATATTGGCGCAGGCTATTGATGAAGTAATGGCAATGGGGTTTGCGGCATATGAGGAACATGCTACGGAGTTATGGCGTAGTCGTTAGTAATCATAAAGTGTGTTTGAACGTCGAGGTCACTACAATAAAACAAAACGGCTCCGCCGCTTTTGTTTTTGATAGGCAGCAGCGAAATTGCGAATGCAATTTCTTAGCATAGAACTAAGGGGCTGTCACGTTAAGAATGCCGTAACTTCAAGGCTCGTCATCCTGGATTTAATCCGGAATCCCACTATCATTGTCGAAAGACTAAGGGGATCCCGGGTCAAGCCCGGGATGACGGGCTTTTTATTACGTTTCTTAGTCAATATATCTTTATGAACGTCGTGGTGTACGACTTCCGTCGAGATAACAGTCTCTCATAACATCAAAATTTCAAATCGCTATGCGAAGCTACGCGTATCAAAGATAGAAACAAGCCTCCATCCGAAGTCTTTTTGTAAATAAGCAGCCAATCTGGTGAAACGTGACACTCTCTATGCCCATTCCAGTTGCCGGACAAAGCATGGTCTCGATATTTTTCTGACAAAGGTTCGTCATTGGCTAATTTAACTATAAGTTCATCCAACAAACTTATATCCTTACCCTGTTTGTATGCAAGGCGCACATCCTTGCGGAATTGGGCAGAGCGACGAACTTCGCGTTTAGTCATCGTCATCACCTTCTAGGCAGTCCGCAAGCAAATCAGATACATTGTAATAGCCCTTATATGCACTTGG
>Ga0123355_10002939_pt1 | contig 24223 bp, 22 predicted proteins | sample TergutEmb28metaG_3_FD_89872 | JGI IMG/M metagenome (GOLD analysis project Ga0123355, IMG submission 89872) | Embiratermes neotenicus P1 segment gut microbial communities from Petit-Saut dam, French Guiana - Emb289 P1 | ecosystem: Host-associated > Arthropoda: Insects > Digestive system > Gut ... | reverse complement strand
TTTAGTGTTAGTGCTCACTGTATGATGCAACAATTGTATATGACTATGTCCATATCCACATGGATTTTGCTATCCTGTATGGATCTACGGACTGTGAATAAAATTACAATTACAATTACAATAGCCATAAACCTGGTACTCCAGCATCTGCAATTATTTGAAGGAGAGATTACAATTATCAATAACCACTGGAATGCATCAGCTTTTGCCAGTGATAATGCTTTGATATCTAACACAATTGACCAAATGCAACATATTATTTGAATTTCAGAATGCAGTTTGAATGAAATCGACCTTCAGGTACTGGTGACCAAATGTGCATCTTTCCTAGTTATTAACATAGGACTGGGCAGGAAAAGATCGACTTCAGTGTGAGAATGTAGCTATTCTGTTCACTGGACCTAACATATGTTGGCATATCCGAGGGTTAATATTAACCCCGGGAGTAAGAAATCAAACTGTTGTGTCAACAAGAAACTAACTTTGGTGGTACACAGAATTTTAAAGCTGAAGATGAAACCATATAAAAGATCCATCTTTTTAACTTATCTTCATTCCAAATTGTTGGTAAATTCTAGTATTGGATCCTTTCTTGCTGATGCAACACCTCTCTGTTGATGTTGAAGTATGGCATATCTTGTGCTGATAAATACCATATGATGCATATACATATGGTATTCATCATGTTAATAAATACCATATGCTGCATGTACAGTAAACTACCTCCTGATGATGAATAGTTAATCTATTTGAAACATGTAGATGTTGATTATTGAAATAAATTATGAGAAAAAGTATATCTTGTTGGTCCTTATTATGCAAAAAAAGTTTAAAGGAGGACTTTGTACATCTGTTTACCTTTTCTAATGTTTGAAACACAAATTTTTATTTCCATTTTTACCTGGCTGTTCCAAAACCCATACTTCTGGATGTTTTAATTTTAGTAATTGCAATATTAAAATAAAAATGAACAAGAACAGTGTGATATATTTTTAAAGGGCATCAGTTTTTTGCAATTATCTCCTGCTGAGAAGACTGAGATTAAGAATTCAGGTCATGCAACATCTGGTTTAGTTCTCGATTGTCAAGCAAATACACCCTTAAGTGAGAAAATTTAACACTGCTATATATGCTAAACATAAGTGGTTGAGTGGCTGTGCTGAAAGAAATGCTCTATTAGGCCTTCTCATTAATCATATATAATCCTAGCCCCAGCCCTGTCATAAGAAAGGAGCATGAACTGCCACTTGCCTTTTTGACACAAGTGCAGGGGTACATAAATCCCAGACACCAGGTAGCACAGACTAAATGTGGTATGGTAGTACCTAATATTTTTGGGTTTTCAGCATGGAACTTGCTTCATATCACTGCACTGGCATCTACAATTTTGAGGCAACTCTTAGATTTTTGGAAAATTTGTACACCTCTGGTCTAGGGTAACATACAAGAAATGGCAAGAAATGCAACAGAGAAGCTTGTGGGAACTCTACAAAGCACAGGCTTTCACCAAAAACTGTTTCAACTTGTAACGTTGCATGGATGGTGTCATGAAAAGAAGCACAAGCCCTGGAATTACTTGTCACTAATTTTAAATTTGCTGTAAAACACAGGTGATTTTCAGACCATTCCAGATACCAGAACAACAGATAAATGATCCCATACCATACAAGGAACAGAAGGAAAGGACATAAATGTGGAGTTTGATCAGAATGATAGCATTAAGTTTAACACGTGTGTATATAATAAACATATTGTTTGTGCACAGTTCAGTTTTAATAGCAAAATAATATATGCAATTTTTGCAGATATTTTAATGTCCTTTCATTCATTCAAACTACTCTGGGAAGAAAGTTAGTGCTCATCACTAAATATACAATTATGTACACAGAACACTGTGTAAGTACAATTTATGTTAAGTCTGTTTTGTCACCTGATAAACATAGGGCCCTGCACTCTGTGGATGTAATTTTGTGAACATATCTTGCAAAGGAAAGTAAATTCTTATCAGTCACAATAAAATCAAATGCCAACTACAGAAATGCTAATTTAAGTATTTCATGCAGATTGACATGCAGCCTAACACAGTCTACATCATTCACAAGATCTAAAAATGATGACTAATCATGGCTGTGTACAAACTGCAAACTAATGTGTGCTGCAATAATTATTAAGTTTACATAACGAATGCTGATGAAAGAAGAAAAAGAGCCTTATATTTTTCAGGTATGTACATCTTAGGTGTCTATGATAACATGGCAACTTTTGCATGAGAACGCTGTCTAGTGGAGGCACAAACTGAAGCACTAGACACAAGAACAAACTGAACATTCCATGTAACATTCAGTTGCCCTATCACTACAACTTTAAAAAATATAACTCCGTCCATAATAATTACATCAGCTGTAAGTCTCCAGAATTTTTTATATGAAATGTGGGTTAAAGAATGAAAGACAACTACATTATGGAAAAAAACAATGAAAACATCACTGAAGACTAAAATCTTTCTTGGATCCTATTTTCCCTTTAACCATCCATAAAGGTCTAGTAATTCATTATATGAACCATGCAGACTAGAAAAACTTCTCAACTATTTAGTCTTGTTTCAGTAACACTTTCCTTTGTTGTGACAGACAGTGTAAATAATGATGCTCTTAATGATATACTTGCAACTGCATTTCTTCCAACTGACAGAGGCATAGATGATATAGAAACATAACTGGAAAAGGTTCAATTGACACACTGATGGTGGAAGACTTCTACAGGCATTTTACAACTTGAAGAAATAGATAAAATATTGATAATAAAAATTTGACAGAATAGCTTCTGTGCTGTCTGCTACCCCCAGAATAACTTAGACCTTAGTAGCTCTCTGTGCTTAAATACCACCCATTTTACATATCACACTAATGTAATATGAATTATTTCAGTTTTTAAAATTATAGTATTGGGGGGAAAATCAGAGAATTACCTGGAATACACTCATACAGATATAAAAGAAGCAAAATAATGTGTGAACTAAACATTCATATGTAAGTGATTACATCCAAAATTGTACTAAATTGCAGTCCTTTTCTGTATATCAAATTTGCATTTTTCCAGCATGAATCAACTGCACAGGAAACCAACTGTCATTACACAGGTATCAGTAAAGATCTCTCAGTGGGTAAGAAATAAAGGGTTTGAAAAACTTTTCACGGGTTCAGTCACAACACAATTACCGTCTAACAAAAATAAGAATAAATTCTCTTACAAATAAAAAGATATTCTAACAATTCAAGACTAAAACATCAAGCAGCAGTAGTTTCCAGTACTGGACAGTGCAGGTACCAGTTACAGAACTCCTTTAATCTGGCACGAATGGGGCTGGACAAGTTTTGGATTACCAATTATCCCAGATGATCAAACAATAACTGTACTGACCTCATTTCTTACAGTTTATTTTTTATTTTTTTATTTTTTGCTTTGCAGCCAGCCATCAGAGAGTGTGAACATGATAGTTATTTTCATTTCACCATACAGACTTAGCTTATGAATTATCATAGGTCCCATCATGGGTTTTCCTCCAGAATGCACTGCCATAAACCAGTTATACAACACCATGTCCAACTGCCAAGTATCAGGATTTCCAGAGTAAGAGCACCCTGATTTAAGGAATTCTGCTGTATTTTGAAATGAAATGAAACTTCAATGCCAAGAGAGTAATAAATTGTTAACCATAAACCAATTCTGAATACACGTAAAATAAAATTATAAATCCTATTACTAGTACATCCAACTAAAGGAAGTGAGATGTGTGAAACCTTTTCAAGGGCTCTCTCATCATTACTTACCTACATTACTACATTGCTGTAAGAAGACAAGAAATGGCACCTTACTGCATGTAACTGTGGTAAGCCAGTAGTTGATTCTGCTGACATGACCATTATAGGCCTGGACAGGCCCTGAGGGTTCCAGGAGGTTGAGGTTCCCAAATTTCAAGACAATCAACACATGAAGGTGGTAAGGTTGTCAGCCCTATGCAGCAGCTGTCTTTACCCCCCAGGAAATATTCCTGGTACTCATTTCTGTTAGAGTGTGAGTCAACCCCAGGGCAACAGTGTGGCCAGAAAGATTATGTCAATGAAAAATTCCAATGACACCATCAGGAATCGAACCCATGACCTTCCAGCTTGTAGTGCAGTGCCTCAACCAATTGCGCCACTGCATGCCCCTACACAATGAAACAGCATACCAAAATCAATCTCCCCAAAATTCCAAAGGACTTTTTCAAACTGTTCTCCTGCACTTCAAGTTTCAAATGACAAAATGTAACAAATACAACATCCACATTTCTTACCATACTATTTTAATTTACAAAGTGTTTTCAACTTAAGACACACATCATTATGAACTCTTATTATGACAAAATAAAAAAAGAGGGTTCAGTCAGTGGAAGAGCATTCACCTTTCTCCTACAAGACTATTGAATCGTTTCTGTAGTCATATATCACTGTGTACTAAAAGTGCCATGCTACAATCAGAAATGAAGTAAGATTTCGTAGTTTGTTTAGTTACAAGTTCTGTGTATGCAGATGGAAGATTTGGAAGGACAGGTAGGATTATGCATAAAAGACAAAGAAAACAGTATGTCACAATTGCTTATTTGACAGGGTATACTGAAAATAAACAGCCCAGAAGTTTCATTTCCCTATTTATAAAAGGACCAAAATTTGTTAATCCTTATGGGATGAAAGGAAAATCACAAAGGAAAGATTCTGAGATTCACATTTTAAAGCATAACATCACAAATTCTTTTACAAACTCAGTGCACTACCTGTAGTAAACAACAAACTAAATCCCCTTCATCCCACCCGCTACCCCCAAAAAGAACGCTTGAAGCAAGACACAACCACAACTGTATCTGCTTGATATACATTATGAGAAAAATATTCACACAAACAAAACTGAAACAAATCTCAAACCAGGTACAAAATAAAGTAACACATATATAGCATACTTCTTTGTGGCTGGATGAAACTATGCACAACACAATTACAGGTCTACATATTACATAACTCAGTCCCTTTGTAATTACATAAACCACAACCACTACACACTTAGCTGGGCATGCAAGAAGATTTCAGTTTTAACTGCATAAGTTTTTATGTTTTAAATTCTTCCTCAATTCAGCGTGACTGTAATAGTAACATAATTTTGGATCATATTTTAAAACAAGCAAATATAGCTTAATGTACAAAATATATCAAAAGATCAACAAATGCACTGGGTTTTATGGATATAACTTTATTGTATAATGGTCACATGTTTAAGCCACTCATGTGGCCATCTTCAGGGTGGTGAGAACAAGAACATAAATAAAATTAAAATGTGTCTAAATCACTCCATAGTTTTAAAAATCATGTAGTTTTTGGTTAAAATTAATGGTTGAACAATAGCAATAAGTATGAAATATCAGAAGTTAAAAGTGTTGTTTGAAGTATCACGTGGAGATTTTGAAAAAGGTGAAACAGTACTTGATAAAGGTACATCCAAATGGGATGTATTAACATACATATACATACACAAACATATTTTACTACAGGATCATAATTCACCACATGCACTTTCTATGTACATCATTCACAGAACCATGCTTCAACTCCTGATATTGTATTCTCATTGCTTTTTCATTATTCAACCGTAAATTTTAACCAAATGCTACATGATTTTTAAAACTTAGACATATTTTAATTATATTTGTATTCTTGTTCTCACCACCCTGAAGATGGCCATATGAGTGGCTGAAACATGTTGGTGACCACTATACAATAAAATTATATCCTTACAATCAAGCACATCTGTTGGTCTTTTAACATACTTTATGCTTCTAATTAATGCAAGGAATACGGAACATATCAAATAGCTTAATGTAATTCCTTATACAGAATGGACTTAAACCAAATATTCTGGTTTAACTGACGTAACATCTAGAATTCACAGGGATAATTCTGGACAAGCCTCAAATACAAAGTGAAATAGCAGGAGACTTAGCCTGTTAAGGGTAGTGGCATAATAAGCATTGCTTATGAACTACACAACAAGCAGTATATATAAAATAAAAATGTACTTACAAACATAATATTTTATCACAAGAATGAATGTACAGAGTGCCAAAGCAACAGTAGGTGAACCTATATCACAGCATGAGATAAAAATATTTTGTGAACAAAGGCCTTCTGAAGCATGGTATCCAAGTCATGGCCTCCTGACAATGAAAGAAACTGATCAAATTGTCAACTTGATTTTGGCATTACAGAAGACAGACTTCTGGGACCCTACTTTCTTTGACCACATCTGACTGCGGCTATTTACAACGGTTTCCTATGAAAGGTCCTTCCAGAGCCATTACAAGACATGGATCTGCAAACTAGGATTCAGTTATGGTTCATGCATGATAATGTTCCACCACATTTTCTTCCTGCAGTTTGGGAATTCTTGAATGCATTGCTAGAACAACTGACAGCACGAGGTGGACCATCAGCATGGCCTAGTCGTTTCCTGATTTAAATCCCTCAGATTTTATGTCTGGGGACACTTAAGCCTACTTTTTATGCTACACAAGTCTGTGATGTCCAGGGCTCGCAACAACACTAGAGAATGGATTTGAGATGATTCATATGACACTTGGATTTTTCCAGCAAGTCAGTTAATAATTGTTCAGATGCACAACATGCTGCACTGGAGCTCAGGCACTTTGAACATTTTAGAGGCCATAACTTGGATGCCATGCTATAGTAGGTCTATGTTCATAAACCTTTATTTTTCCCACAATGTGTAGATCCACCTTCTGTAGGTTTCTACATCCCTTTACTTTAATTACTCATTCATTGCAGTACCATCAACTGGTTGTTAAGTAGCTGTAATTTAACATATTATGCCTTTATTTGCTTTTTATAGCTTGTAATTCTTTATTTTCTGATGTCACAATAGTTACTGAGGTACAGCAGATCTATGTTGACCTTGTTTCAGTAAATTTTCTTGTTTACTGGACATGTAGGGACATGGAAGCCAACTAAACACAGTAAATGACTATTACAGCTATGATGAGCAAGAGCTGTCCTTGTTTGTAAAATATTATCCCAAGGAACATATACCCTTACACAAAGAACACTGCCAAATATATAGAGCATACACAATGACATCCTTCATCTGTTTTACCAACACTAACAAACAAAATATAAATATCAGCATTTTTTTAACAATATGTAACGCTGCTGTCTCTTACAAATCAAGTCATTAGAATAAATTACTATATGAATGTCACACTCCAGGCAAAACATTTTTGGTTAGTGAATAAATGAAAACATCCCTGATCACAAAAACTAACATTTTGGCCTGTAATGAACAATTTCTTCCTTTCTGTTAAATGGCCCACTCATATTTCCATATTAATGATGTATAACAACACGATAAACGCACTCTTCCCTGGTATAATTAATTGCTCTGACAGCAGTAGCCCATATAACACAAACTTATCATCCACTTACACAGACTATTTCCAAATATTTTGGTGTTTAAATTGCGAGGATGAAAAAAGTTGTAGAAAACACAGCTTCAAGATGCAAAAGTGTTGGAAGAGTTGCTGCTATAAGCCGCACTTTGTGTCATATAGTGAAACAACATCATGAGGAAGATACCACATATAATTTTTAAGCCCATAATTTCCTTACCGACCATGCACTGAGGAGACACATAGAAACTGTGTCTACAATCTGGACCACATAGTGACAATGATGACATCGTACTACACCTTCATTAGCTCAATCATTTTGTTCACCAACCACTAAAAAAAGAAATACCACTGTTACATAATCAGCAAAAAAATACATGCACAAAAGAAAAGCATCATCCAGACTTTTCCAAAATAAAACACATTATTGGTACCTAACAAAAGTTGGAGAAAGGAAGATAAAATAATATCTAAACACAAACTGTTAGGGTGTCTTCAATGCCCCCACAGTAACCTGCTGGAGTATCAGTGTTTCATGAAGTAACCATCGTAAGTATGCACATTTACTCTAAACATGGAGGCAATGGGGTATGCTACATGTTAGTTACCACCAAGGAGGCTGCCTCATGTCAGAACACAGCAGACCACCAGCAGAGGTTTTGCTGCTATGGAAACCATAACTCTCACATTCAGATCAGTACACAAGTGATGGGAAAAATAAATAAAGAGGTTTCCTGTAAAAAATGGATATCAACATGTACTATGCACATACACATATTATGCATGCACAGTCTTGTATACATGTACACACACCAACACAGAGTTATACTGCACATAGAAATGGTCTCTATAAACAACTGTAGGTATACACAGTGTAAAAATTATGACATGTTTACTGCCTGTAGACTGTAAAAAATCTTTTGTTTCATTTTCTAAAAATGTACAATGAACAGTAAATGGATACTCATCATTTCTGTTTACAAATGACATTCAAAATATATTTAATTGTGATACACATCTGAGCAAGTGGCATTCAAAATGCAGGCAGAAAGGCAAAGTGTCACAAAGTGTCTTTTAATGAGCCTGACTGTAATCAAACCTGGGATGTATAGATAAATTTCAGTAAAACTCTGCAATAACAAATTTTAATTAATTAATAAATTTAATTTAATAGTTCATATAAACTACTACACAAAATTCACCTTAGCTGTATATTGCCATGGGTTGCTAGATGTGGGTGGTTTCTATGTCAAAATAAAATTATACACAATGCACACATTCAGAAGAAAATTTAAAGTGCACTTCAACATTCTTTCACAGTGTCCAAGTCATAAGACACATTTCTTCTGGTCATTCATATTGACAACACCCATGCATTTTGTATAGTTTATTATCAGTTATAGGCACAATATAACGACTTCCTGGCCATATCTACCACTTTACTGGATGTCGTCTCATAAATTAGAATGTTCCAGTAGCGGGAAGAAGAAACATAACACAGTTATCTTGTTATGGTACACACATGACAGCTTCATTTTGAAGTAACTGCCTTTTATTCAATTTAAAATTTCTTGGCTTTTTTTAATTCACTCAGTCATCTCATTCTCCATGCCCAGAATTTCCACAGACTATTGGTTTAAAAAAAGGTAATTAAATCTATGCATTCTAGAGATAAGCAGTTAACAATTTAAAAACCATTATGATGAAATAAGGAATGGGGCAAGAAAAAAAAAAAACTACTCACCTCTTTTTTGTCTTTTGACTGAATTAGAATCACCTTGCCAGACTCTCCATGTCCAAACAAACCAAGCACTTTCTTCTTCTGTTCTCCTGTTGAGAGGAAAATACCCTTCTCCACAATTCGGGGTGGTGCATTTAGTGATTCCCAGGTATAGTCCCACTCCACCTAACCACAAAATTAAAAAGTAAAACAAAAGGAAAGACAAAACAAACAGAATTTCCAGGATGGTCAACTTTCAGTTTATTACCATAAAAAATGACCAATTTCATGCCTGTCTGCTTCATCAGGTGGTACATCCTCTTATCCTCTCTCCTTAAGCCAAGCACCTAATCTATATGGTGGATGATAGGATAATCAGCACAGCTATTATACTTGCATGGTTCTAGACTGAATGATAAGAACAGCAGATGGAGTGGCAGTAACAGCAACAGCAGCAGCACTGCTGCCACTACTAACAATAAAAACACTAGTAAAGGGTAAATGCCATGCAGGCACAGAGCGGGAGGAGAGGTACAGTTCTACTCATTCATAACCTTGGTGTTTGATGAGAGTAGGTGGTCAATGCCACACCCTAGCCACTTTATGCCCACAAATAAGCCCTGGTACTCATTGTACAGAAGGCTGGGCATGGAGAAGACAAAATCTGTCCCCACTGGGGTTTGAACCCTGAACCATCTAGCCTGTAGCAAGGCACTATCCTGGCCCCCTCAAAACAATACTACCTAGTAATAACAATGATGTCAGTATATCAGTATCAATTCCCCATCCACACTGCCATGGCCTTTATATCTGGATGTTGCTACGACTCATCGTAAGTGGTACAGACATGTGGGTTTAAGTGGCCATCTATCATGCACCTGTCCGTATAACCTGACATACATCACTGCCCTACTCATTCATCCCTAACAATGGAGGCAACACAACCCACCAAGATATTGTGTAAGACTACAAGATGTCACAACTGAGAAGACCATAACCTCAATACAAAAAACAGCAGTCCTCTAGTGTGACCAAAAATACAAGCATTGGCTTCTTTGACCCAAAGTTTGATACCCATATCCTCACTAGCAATGCTGGATGGGTTGTAAATAACAGGGAGAAATATCTACAAGTACCTGCCATCCACCAAAGATGTCACTGTGCACAATGTACATAACACGTTTATCTGTCAACATGAGAATATCTTTGGTGCTTGGTACAATGGCCAAATGGTGAACATACACATCAGTAGTGCTGTAACGGCCCTTTTCCAGTTCCTGAAGCAGAAAAACATTCAAATTAATACATCTTACCAAATTACATACATGGCATATAAAAAAATGTTATTTTATATTGTGTATTATTTGTATTGTAGCAACAGTTCTTTCTTTATTCTCACAATTTGACCACAATCTACAGTACATGTACTGGTGGCAATTACATTTTCACTTAGCTGTCATATTGTCATTTTTTACCTTCTAAAGAATATTACCTTAAAAAAAGTTGAAAATTTTTCCAATGGCTACAAACATAAAAGAACCTACAAGTAACTTATGCCACTGTAACTTCCACCTTACAAGTTTGTGTGTCTGCCATTTTGTTATTACTGATAGTAAGAACTTAAAAAGTACAATGTTGGGGTATTCTACAATGGCATACTGTTCACGCAAAGTTTCATGAAAATACGTCAAATTGTTCAACAACAAATGCTGCAAGGTTATTTTGTTGTTAGGGAGAAAATTAAAGTAAAAATGAATTAAAACCATCAGTTCATAATAAAAATGTTAATAATAAGAGCTGGGGTATGATGGCTAATGTTTTGAGTCAAGCTGTGCTTTCATCTTCAGGTTAATGTAATTACTCTGTTAGGGTACTTGCTGAATTCACAAACCATACTGGAAGATGTAATGTAAAATGCAGAAGAGTGTAATGCAGCTGATTATAAATTCTGCAGCATAAATTTCAGGAAGTCAATATAGCAAGATTCATCATTATGTTTTAAAAACACAAAAATGTGTTCAATTATCTACTAAAATTCCAAAAACATACCTGAAGCAATTTGCTGCCTTCTGCCTCTATGCGTACATAAGGGCGCACAAGACCATCTTGCTGAAAGAAGCGTGGTGGTCGTAGCCTTGTTACCTCATCACTCATCTCAGCTGCTCTGAAAGCCATGAACAAGCACTCAAAACTTGTAAAAACAGGTTGGAATCTCAAAAAGGGCAGTAGTGGACATCTGCTGTAGAGATTATTCTATTGCTCTATATAGGATTCAACTAAACCAGCCATTATTGAATGACAATTGAACAGATATTACAATTCTGCAAATAAACTTGAAGCTATGCAGTTTTAGGCTTTTGCAGTGGAGTACTTAAGGTCTCCGTTCTTCTGGAATGTGGCACCGTGTCACTGGATAATTGGTGCCTAATACTTTTAGATAATTATTTTGACATTATTTATTCCATGTATTTTGACTGAATTAAATATTTCACACTTGACACCAACAAATGCATGCTTGACACATACAAATATAGTTCTATATCACTTCTACATGTTTTGGCACCATTTATGCCATCCTCAGGGAGTTCCACACCAAGATCTAAAACTTACTAAAATATAATAAATAATTAAATTAATTCACATTACATTTCAGTATTCTTGCAGCTGATGTTAACTTTGTAGGCTTCACAAACAGTGATTAAAACATAATATATTAATATATATATAAATACTGTAATATAATATAAATTACTTTTGTAATTTATTTTATTTTAGTAAGTTTTAAATCTTGGTGTGGAGTGCCCTGAGTATGATGTAAATGATTCTGAAACATGCAGAAGTGATACAGAACTGCATTTTTATGTATCAAGGATGCATTTGTTGGTGTCACAAAGGATATATTTATTTTGAGACAATGTAGCAGTCCCATCTTCAAGGGTCAAAAATCCCCAGATCTTAGTGAAGATTTCAACCTTTCCAGATGACAGCACTATGTTGTCTCAAAATGCTGGGCACAAACTATCCAGCAACATGGCCCCACATACATGAAGAACAGAGAATGGAGCTTGAAGTTCTTCAAAAGTCCATACTGAACATGACATGATTTCTGGATAGAACCCATTTCTGTGTGAGTGGACATACATAAAAAAACACCACACCAAAAAGGAACAATGAAAAATACTAAGTAAATATCATATTCTTAGCTACAATTTTCAGTTACAAGTTATAGATCAAGCACATGAATATATCATCATCAATCATTTGAGTTTGCCTTCATGTACTACCTGTACCCTAATTTATCAAATTATTTCATACAGACAGATCCAGGTGTTCATAAGAAATGCAAACAAGCATTTATATTTGCACAATGCTACAAAAAAAAAGTCTTACCCATCTCACAAATTGATTCATCCGCTGTGATGTTAAACAGCTGTGGCAAACTAAATGACAAATATGAGGTTTAAAATCCCAAAGGGGATGGACAGAGAGATGCAAACATGCATGCGCACGTACACACACACACACAAACACAGGGATGGAGAGTGATAGACAGCATTCGCATCTCAGAACTTTCATATTGCATTTTCAGAGGTAATAAATTTAGTAATATATCACAAAATGCAGACAATACATACCTCTTCACTGCATCAAATGAGCCACTGGCAAAATCAATGACCCCAGCTGTTGGTCGAGTTACCAGTCCCATAACACCCTTACCCACTCCCTTGAAAAATCCTTCCACACCCTCTTGTTTTGCTCCAGATATTGGTTTCAGGATCACTCCTGATACTCCATCCACAACACCCTATATGATAAAATGCAAAAACAAATTATTATTACCTATTGCATCGTATGTTGGTAAAATTACTGAGTATAAGTGTGCATTGATTGTTTTAACATTTCCAAGAACTGAAAAATATTAAGGGCGAAATCATGACAGCTGATGATGTGTTTTGACCCTGGACCCCACTAAGCCCTGATCAGAACCCTTGTCATAAATTCAAATGTGGAATAAGACAGAGTAAATGTGACTGTAACCTACATGAAGGTGAACTTGTCCCTATCATTACATCAGCATCCCATCATGAAGGCCTATGGAAAGGAGACACAGCTCCACACATTCTTAAATTCAGTACTAGATGATGGTGAGTGTTCAGTTCCAAGCCTTCATCACTTCATTCCCAGGGAAATAGCTCCAGATACTAATTGAACAGGAGGGTGGGCAGGCCCCACAACTGGCTTCAGCCTCATTTATATTTGTATATGGCGTATAAAGATCTGGCCATCCTTCTTTGGCATTCACCAATGAATATTCTTTTCTGTTTCCTGAAAAATTTCACAGATTTCTAACACAGAAGAAAGGGGAATTAATTCAAAATTGCTTCAGGCATGAAAAACTGGATAAACTTAAATTTGTTAATTTAATTTAAAATGGCAATTAAACTGTATGTATAAAACAGCAACCATTTGAAAACTCACACCAAATAGAAAGTCTAAAAATTACGCATGAATATGTCAAACTATGCCTTAATGAGCACAACCCACACTGATGCTTCAGTACAAATTATCAAGAGAATTGTGTATTTGATCATATAACACAAGCACAGAAAATGGGCCACACTTCTGCAGTCATCTGAAGATATACACAACAGTATAAACACACACAGGTTTATATATAACAAAGTTAACACAATGGCCTTCTTATCAACCTCCTACCATCTCTTTTACACTTAAAATAATGGTAGAATCCACAGCATGGACAGAGCTATAAACATGAGTACTATGACACAACTGACTCTGACACAAATTATTTAAAGATGTGAACAAAGAAAGCTCATCCAAAATGAACATTACAGTGTGACAGGCACCGCTCAACATAAACTCTAGCTATGAAATTCTTACAATAAAGCAAATATTAAATTTCACCACGTTACTGAATAACTGAATATAGAATATGCAGGAGAATCTTACTAACCATAACAAGACCCTTGCCACTCTGTGCAAGTCCAGTCTGTACATTAGATGGACGCTGGTTCAGTGCTTCACGTCTCTTGCGCTGATAATCCTTGTCAAATGATAGTGCAGCAATGCCTTTCCCTTTAAGAGAAACCAGCAGTATTCATCAAATTATGTAAGTAAATACCATTACTGTAGTCAACACAGTAAAATAAAATTAATATAAAACATACACAAAATGTAAGACAGTTTTAGTCACAGTTCATGGCACATCTTATCTCCTCCTCACAATAACACTGAAGAGCAAAGAGAAAGTTTTGTGCAAGGTGCTTGTACTTTAAAGGGTGGCTCTTCTGCCCATTTAGGTGCAATGCAACCAGTGAACCTCATGTATTTCACCCTGACTGTTCAGCTACCATGCTCCACCCGGCCACTCCAGTCACATGCATAAAAAAAGAGCAGCATACAGTCATCAAATTTTTGAGAACTGCCGTGTAAAAGGTGCCGACAATTCATCAGTGATCACCTGTACGCTAGGGCCACAGTGTTTGATATTTTGCTGAAACAAAGGGCCCAACAAGTATCAATGATGCAAAAAAAGTTATGGCACATTGACGATTGAAGTGCAAAATAAAATGAAGAAATCTGCGTAATTTTTCATCACTAAGGGGCCAAGTACCAATGAAGTTGCCACCCACTTGAAGACTAACCAAGGTCCTGTTTATTAAATCATTCACAGCAGACTTCACTTCCATAAACATTGTGTAAAAGTGAACAGAAATGAATGCAACTGAAAACAATATGTAACTGCCCTCTGATTTGGTATCATGAGGAAATGACCACAGTTGTGGTCATACTATCACTGGTAACAAAGTGTAGTTCATTACTGTATGCCTGAGAGCAAACATCAAAATACGGTAAAGAAATGCACATCAGCTACCATAAAAGAAGTTTAAATCTCTGCCAACAATAGAAAAAGTACCTGTCTGATACTTGCAAGGACCTAATCTTGAACACTGTGAAGAATGAAGGCATAACAGTGAACAGTGCATTTTACTGTGAGATGATGTCTGGTTGGATGAAGCCAGAAGTTCTGAAGAAATGTGTTGTAAAGCCACTGAAAAGTGTTCTGTTGCTGCCCTAAATTCCTGTTCATACTACTGAAACAGTCCAAGGTCAACAATCCAGCATATAACCTTGAACATGTACTATCTGAACACCACAAAGGCAGTCTACAGTGTTGCTGTGTCACCAGTGACCAAATGGAAGTAACTTTTATTCCGCAATATGCAAAAGCTGCAACAAGTGTGTCCAAAATGGGAAGATTCATGTACTACAGTATTAAGCTTCATGCTGCTGTTGTGTAGATTTTATAGGAACAGATGCTGAATATTTTTCTTATTTGACCATGTACACAGTGCACAGAGGGCGATGACTGATCTGGAAGTCACTGATCAGTCTAAAGTCTTAGATTATTCTCTAAGAATGTGTAGAATGGAAGAATTATCATATCTTACATTAAAACATGATGGGTGAAATGCCAAATACTGTTCAAATTATTACAACAGGGTCATGAAGTTCTATCACAATTTATTATCAGCCAGTAAACATTACTGGACAGCATAACATTACAGCTTACATAGTTTTTCCTACCATGCTACTCATATGATTACAAATACAAGGGCAAGGTTAAACAAGATCTCACCCATAGCTCCAGTTATGCGAGAAACAGCACCAGCAGCACCACCAACTGTGTGTCCAAACAAACTGCGTACACCTAAGACCAAACCCTCTGCAAATTCACCTGGTCCCTGGATGGCTCCCTGAAAACAAACCCTATTTCTCATACCAAGATAACACAGTTAAGGCCGACTTTCAATATACTATAACATTTTGTAACTAGAACGTACGACATCCTCGTTTTCACAGTGGTAAATCATTAGGAAAAATTATTGCATCAGTTACTCATAGAAACTTCTTATGTGTAATTATCCTTCACAAACTTAACTTTCATTCCTATCTTGTTATATACCATATTTTAGGTCCACATTATAGTTCAGCACTAACTTGCACATAAAAATTGTCCTTTGTCCTTCTACCACATTGATGCATATCTGCTTCAGAAATTATGTCCTTCCTCAATGACCTGCAATTATTATTTTCTTTGGCATGTCTCCTAACCATTAACATCAAAGCGTCTTAATACAAATTTTGCAAGAATGAATGAGTGAAGCTGTATTGCAAGTTTTTTTTTCTTCGCTGTGGTCTATAATTAGTACTGAATGTGATTACTGAAACTTCATTTAATAGGCACAATTATCACAAACACTTTAAGATAAAAATCATTCCAAATAAATGACAGTGAAGATGTACAAACGTACAATACTAGCACCAATGCCATATACCATAACTTAACATGTTTGCAGAAGAAATATTTTAATCATTATGTCTGCAGTGACTGAATACACCAAGCAGCATACTTCTCTTAGTCTACCATGATCCATTCATATGCACTCAGTTTTCAGTGTTTCCTGAAAAAGCAGGAACATGATTTGCTGTTGTGTGGAAGGAGTGCACCTTTTCAGTAATACTGTCAGACAGAAACTTATACTTCATACCTGGAAGGGTTCATAGAAGAGATCTTCTACACCCTGAGTGAATCCCAGCACCAGGCCATATGGGTTTCCTATAACATCTAGACCCAGCACCAGGACATACAGCTGTTTGACAGACTGCCCTACATAGTGCATTGTAACTTCTGAGATGAGTTGGTTCCGAGTCAGGAATGTGTACTGCCGCTCAAAGTATGCCAACCTAAAGACAGAGCCAGGCCTTTTAGTCATCAAATGCAATCATGCAATATACTGCAAAATTATGACTTTATAATCATTTGCAGTTTTTCACAATTTCAGGTGTAGATACACTCATTAATGCCAATGAGAATTCCACAAGAAAAATATTTAATTTTCCTTAAACCTAAGTCTGCAGTTATTTCCTTTACACTAACTTTGCACTTTGATTCCAACCCAGTTATCAATACAGGCCATTATGTACTGCTGTGTACCTTCAAGAGGAGTTAAAACATAAAATCTATGCATATACAGAACAGAATAAGAACTGTGGGCATAAGTGACACTTATATTGGAGCCAGTTACAATCTAGTGCACTTGTGTATCCAACTAACTTTCAAACAATTCTGTACCCTTAATAACATGCAGAACTCTGCTTATGGGGCTCTTATTGCATACAATGGTACTGATAAAGTGAGCTCCTAAGTGATGATGTCAATGTCTTACCAGGACATTGCAATTACATAGTACAAATGAAGCCATTTTCTCCTTATTCAGGTACCTACTATAAATGGGATTATCTATTGACCCCAGTTTGGACAGGTACTACCTGAAGAAGTGACAGTTCTGTCAATAATCCTAGTACACTCACAGAACAGTGTCATTTCCCCACTTGAACTATCCTTTAAACCATGCTGAGTGATGAGAAAATGAAAGATTTTTCTATAAAAGAAAAGGTGTGTATTTCAGCTCAAGTACAACCTACAACTGTGATGCCAATAGCCTTGATACATTACACTAAACCAACAGCAAAAGGTAGGCATGAAGAATTATTTGGCTGAATACAGTAAGTTTTCTCAAATAAGACAGAGCTTGAAACAACCACCAACACAAGTATTCAAGAGCATGTTCAAACAAGCCAAAGTCAGTAATACTGTTGTCAATTGAGAAATGATGAAAGGAAATGCACTTTTTATAAGTAATCAGTGTGAAGAAAGAATAAAGGTACTTTTCCTGCAACAGTGAATGAATGAAAGGCACAACAGCTACTCAGAACTACTGACCATTACGACAATATGGACATCTACAGTGTGAATACTTCTTATTCAAGGGTTCACCCTACCCAGGTATGTACATTCTAAAGTGACATCCACTATAAATACACACATACACACACATTCCATGGATCCAAAATATAGTCAAGGTAAAAATAAGGTGTGGAGTAAGTTGCAACAAGGGGTCAAAGGGAGTTGGCCGGGCCGTACCGGGGTGACTAGGTTGCTGAGGAGTGACACTGGTGGCCTGATGGGGGGCTCTAGCTACTCCCCAGGGATGGTAGATGCAGATTATAGCCTCCCTCTGCCCAAGACCGTCTGTGTGTGGTGAAAAGCCACATCCTATGAGTGGTGACCATGTTGCGCAGAACACAGTGGATCTAAAGGAGTAAACCTTGAAAAACAATCCTCAATCCTACAGTGTGAGTGCTGTGCCTAAGGGATGAATGGCAGTGGTGAGTCTGTCTTCAACGGTACCCTCTGGGATACCGGGCGACTTCCCAGTTGTATTTGGCCTTGCCAAGTATAGGGGCTCTGCTTAGTGGACCAAATATTTCCCCAGATCCTGTGGGATCGAGATTAGAATAACTCAAGAATTTAAGGAGACCTCCACAACAGGGGACTTCAGTAAAAACTCTGAGATTGAGAGTAATTCTGAGTTTAAGGAGAGCTCCGCAACAGGGGACTCCAGTAAGGATTCTATGCAGGGCTCCAGTCAGGTGGCACTCCAGTAGAAGGCAACTATACATAGTAACTTTGACATACCTGGGTTCCTTGTTCTAGACCCGGAGGTTTTCCCCTGATCCTGCGGGATTGAGATTGAGAGTCATTCAGAGTGCAAGGAGAGCTCCACAACAGGAGACTCCAGTAAGGATTTTATGGAGGGCTCCAGTTAGGTAGAACTCCAGTAGAAGGCAACTGTACATAGTAACTTTGCCATTTATACCTGGGTTCCTTTTCTTTTGGATCCAGAGGTAAGTAGGAATTAGGTATGGGGTGCCATCTGGAACTTTGTTGAAGGAACAGGGCTCCTTTTAACTTAATATAGAATACGGGGCACAAAGGGCCTGTCTTAAGGCCTAGGTGCATAAGGCCCAGAAGGGCCTGAACCCGATTATTAATCTATTCTATTTTATTCTAAGTCGCAACAAATCCAAAACATACAGAGTTAGTACAACATAAAAATACAATTCAGAATTCCACATAAGTTATCTTTCTACTGTTAGATGAATTACACTCTTACAACTATTCTGTGTCCCACTATAGAGTGAAAATAGACAAAATCAGCTGTTTTCAGAGCGTTGATGTAGCTGACCTGAAACACCAACCTAATAACACAACATGTTTCACATAACTTAGGAATCATTAGATCAACATGATTCTTCCAGTTCAGGTGGTTATAAATCTGCAAACTAAGACTTTTGCATTTACAGTCTATATATTTTTCATTATATCCAATACTTGCATACGATGCAGAATTGCTCAATATAAATTTTATTATATTTGTTTCATCCATATTTAGGGCCAACTTACTGGCGGTAAACTATCAACACTAAATAGAAATCATCAAACTTCTTACCAGAAACTGCGAATGTGGTGTCATCTTTTAATATTACTGGTTCTGGTAGGATTATTCATTCTGTAGGAAGGTCATTTATGTAATTATGGAAAGTAAGGATCCTGGAATTGACCCCTGGGGAACCATGTTTTATTGTTCTCAAGTTTCACAAAAAATTCTGACAGAAAAGTTCAAGAATAGTCTTGTGTCTGCACATACATAATACTTGTAGGACAGACAAACTTCCATCAGACTGGAGTGTCTCCTGTTGTTTTATTATGTTCAGAAGATGTTACTACACAAACGTTGTACAGGAGGGTGAGTTACTATATGACCAAGCTAAATGTGCCATGAAGCAAAAACTGATATAGGTAGTGAGCTGGGGTGGCAGGAAGGGGCAATGAGGGTACGGCTCACAGACCAACCAGCTAAAAACCTGAAGGGGAATGAAAAGGGGGCAGCAGAAGTTCACATGCTTTCCACCCACACACTTAGACCTGGCAAACTCAATGCAGTCTTTGGCCCAAAAGTGCACTGAAAGTTTAGTGATAATTTAGGTCCACTAATTGCCTTACTGGAGATAGACATGAAATGACATAAAACTTACGTGAGACATCATAACTAAAATATCACTCTCCATGTTACAAATAAACATGCAATATCCACTTACTTGAACACAACATCCTGTACGTCAGTCAGTGTAACTCCAAGACTCTGTAGCAGTACATTCATGAAGCGGGGTGTTTCCTGCCCTGGGGCCTTTGGTCCTGACCCTCCACTCAGAGAAAAGCTTAGATGTATCTAGGCAACAAAATGTACAATATGCAGAGCCTCTGTTTTATTGTCTCCCTAAGCATGGCAACTATATTGCACAGCAGGTCTGCATCCACCAAGTCATACTGTGACACCTGCAGTGCTCAAGACAAAATCTGTACTTGTGTACAACATTTTGAAAGGTACATAAATTTTCCAAAAACCTAACAGCCACATAAAAATTTTAGGTGCCAGATGGGTGCATTAAGCAAGTTATACAATGAGGACCCACACATATTAGGTCCCACCGTAAAAATTTAGTCGCCATGGTGACTTGGCATCCAGGATTTGTGCATCCATGATTTCAACAGTAACAAAAGATGAGTGTGGGCATGCTTTCTATTTTAGTACAGTGAAGCTTCATAAATTGAAAGAATGTGGGGCTTAAATAATAAGGCTCTAATTACATAATTTCAAATTGTCCAATTCTACACATCAAATTATGTGTTAGATATTTACCAAATTAACTACTTAACATGCTACACAAACTCTGATTTAAGGGTGGGTGAATGCAGTTTTATCATTACACATATTTAGATTTAAATTAATCAAATCACAAATACTACACAAGCACAACAATTTATGCCAATCAAAACTTTGTTTTAAGACACTTGTTCTAAAAATATTAACCAACTGGTCTTTGTTTCAAAGGGTTCTTGCATTCCACATACACGAACTATTGTGTAACATCAACTCTTTCCACAGTCTCGTTATCTGCATCAGATGAACTAATACTATTAAGGGCAACAGAGAATCTATTTGCTTATTTACATGTAGGATGTGATGGCAATGGATTATCTCCACCCTGTCCAGTTCTTCTTCCCACTTGTTCTCTGCCTTTCTGCTGTCAGAGATAACCACACTTTCTTCCACCCTATGAGCACCAATCACTGCTGTCAAGTTGAACATCTTTATAAAATGTTCAAAGTTGCTTCTTGGCTAATCCACTTGACCTAACAGTCCTGTCCATTTTCTGTCATCCAAGTACTCCTCTACCTCAATATCAATTGCACCAACTTTGTCAAAGCTGCATTTAGAGAAACAGTTCTGTATATTCATACATGAACAAACTCCTATGCCACAGCAAAACCTCTCATGGCATTCTTCCTCCACCAGGACAGTTCTTCCTGTTTTCCCCAACAGAAAGTGCATCTGAGATTCTTCTAGCACAAATACTTCACACAACAGACAATTCCTTGATCTTGTAATGGCAGATAATTGGTAGTATTAGATGTAAACATAGAACTCTTAACATGCTTACGCTGCAGCACTTGGCGACTGTGTGCACATTTTCAATCAGCAGCAACCAAACCTTTGTGTTCTTGCATACCATTCTCCTGCCTAACAGGCACTCACTTTCTAAATACTTCAGCAGTTACCCATGCATTATTACTTCCTCTAAGCCACAAAGAAACTGGTCACACACTTCATGAATGGTATATTTTAAAATTTTCTCAAACTAAGTTTCCCATTTTCATCTGCATTACAGCACAACAGCAAATTCATCTACAGCAGAACCCTCACCAACAGGATCTTTTAAATAACCATCATCAGCAGTATCTTTTAAATACTGCAAGACCTTGTGCACACAGCAAGTTATGGTCTGTCTTCTGGCAGATGGTTGATTTTCTCCCCACCCTCAATGCTCTTTCAACAGATAGCTGCTCCTCTGGTTATAGCTCCTCAAAATCAACAGGGGTATACAAAGTATTTGTAAATAACAGTTTATAGTACATGTAGGTAATAACTTCAATAATATTTGAAGTTTACTACCCAGAGAACTTGAATACTGCTGTGTATTATAAACTGACCACACTTAAAATCAACCACAACAAAAATCTTACTCTCAATGATGCAGAATGACACTACAAATTAACCTGTATTTTGGATCAACCAATATAAAATTAATAGGTTTTATTGTACTGAAGAAAGGTAAATCTATATTATACTGAACAGACTTCTATTATGGAGGCAAGGAGTATAAAATCTATCTATATTTTTACTACTGGTAGATACAAGAATTAAATAACAAACCTTCAGTGGAGAAAAGTGAAGGAGGTCATAGAAATTCTTCTGCTCCTGGGTAGATACAAGGGTCACATGTGACAGAAGTGGCTTATCCACCAACTGCCGGTCTTCCTCAAAGAGTCGTGTCTGCAATATCATTTATGTACATTTATGAGCATAATTTGATTATATTTGTACTTCTTGTGGTAGGATATAGTGAGACATAGCAAAATCTCTCTTCAACTGGGAAAGCACAGACAACACACTTGATTCTGTGTAAACTTGTACTGCCCAAAAAAATTAAATGAGAGTGCTGAGAGCTCCAATTTAAAAACATCTTACTATTTTGTTGGTAATCTCAATTTTATATGTTCAACCACCAATAATATTTGGTAGTACATTTCTAAGACTGACTCAATATTATATTTTGAATGCTACATATCATAACTATCCTCCACCCCGCCTGGAAATGGACCCAACAATTCTAGCAGTGTTGAAACTGTCAAATCTACAAATTCAATAGTGAACAGTAACACCTGTATGCTATGCATACTCACCTCTTCTTTTTCAGACACTTCCTCAGATTGAAACATCTCGAGGAAAGCATTTATAAAGCCCATATCCACCTTGACATGGAATTCCTGGATTAGGACCTTGAAATATTTGAACTGCTGCACATTACTGTGTGGCATTATACGCTGCACAATACTCAGTTCTGCAAAAGGCTTCAGTGCTGCCAACAGAAACATAACATACATTTTTGAATTTATAAGATCTTACAGAAATATGTAAAGGCAACAAGTGGATTTAAGTGGTGTGGAATAGGTAAAGGTGAACTTTGTCATGATGGTGACAAATCTCGTGGTACCGTAACACCAGTATAAAATGGAATTGCTTGTTCATACCAACATCTTTACTGCTCATGGCAGACACTGTACTGTAGAGTTATTCTGTCAGTCATCATGGTTGAATAATAATTTTGAAGATAGTAAGAATATATATGTAATACAATTGTTTCAGAAAAAATATCTGTAAGGGGTAAGTATTGAAAAAACAATTCCTGTTTAGCTCTGCCACTGACAGCAGAAAAACACGGCACACTTCAACACAAGAAATGCCACATTACACTAAAATGTTCACTGTGTAAAAGTGCACTGGTGGAAATGTTCAGCATTTTCTTCTGATTGTTGGCTTTAAGCCTGAAATATATTTCATACGACATGATCAGTCTCTTCATAAATGTACAATCTTATTCAAACACCCACAAAGTTTTACAAAATTCCATCCATTTCTCATACGCTCTGGAATCATACGGGTTTGTAGGGACTAGTATTAATCATCATTCTCAAATGGGTGTTCCCTGTGGCTATGAGTTTACTTCTCCAGCAAGGAACATGCCGGACAGCTCTGTGCACAAATGCAATATATACATTCAGGTAACGAGACACTTTGAATTTTTCTGCAAGATACACAGCTTGTGTACTAGAAGTTTTAAAATTTGCCTCTGGTGTAGAAATGTGCTGTGTTCCTAGATGGATATTTGTTAACACTGTACAAATTCTTTTCAGTTTCTCTGTGAGCCTGAAATGTTGAACAGGACTTCAAATACAGCCCCTTAGGAGGACAGGAGATTAACCTTTTGGCACCGGAATTATTTTTTTAATTTTAGCACACCCTGTATATAAAATGTTAATAAACAGGAACCAAATACGCTAGAATTATGAAACAAACTGCATTTTGAAGAGAAAAAAACGGAGAGTATATACCATGTTTAAAATATTCAGTAACTATATTTGTTATATTTGTTGAATAAATACATTAAATGCAACGTTTGGA
>Ga0123355_10002938_pt1 | contig 24239 bp, 15 predicted proteins | sample TergutEmb28metaG_3_FD_89872 | JGI IMG/M metagenome (GOLD analysis project Ga0123355, IMG submission 89872) | Embiratermes neotenicus P1 segment gut microbial communities from Petit-Saut dam, French Guiana - Emb289 P1 | ecosystem: Host-associated > Arthropoda: Insects > Digestive system > Gut ... | reverse complement strand
TCCCCTCCCCCTCTAAACGCTCTAAAGCGTTTCTGGTATAGTACGTAAATTTAAATGTCCCGTGAAAAAACTCGACTCTTCTGCCCAGGCACTAGCGATTTGAATGGAACGGGGAAAGGGTTAAACAGTTAATCAAGGCACAGATATAAATGATAGTCATGAAGGTAATGAATGTCCTCTAACACATGCTGCTGAAGGTTGTATGACTCACTGCAGATTAATCTGTATATGAAAGCAAAGTACTGGTATATAATGCATTATCAGACATATACTTGTGAAGAACTACCTCATGACTATCAACATGTTTATAAGCTTGACCTTTGCAAAGTCAGCAGGTCTGTCATTAAAAGGAAACACACAGAACTTTTCATAAAAGGGCACTGCTGTTCAGTTAAGAAGTACACAAATAATGCCTTCTGATTTATATATGTGGCACAAATTATGCCACATAACATATTAGTAGATGTAACTAAGTTTGTATATGCATTTAATTATATTCCTTTTTAGTAAGTAATTTTATCAGTGTCCTATTCTAGTTCACAGACCATCCTTTTCATCTAGTGTTTGGCTTTTTTCAGTTCTTTTACTTAAAGTACCCTAGATATGGTACAATACTTGTAACATACTCCACATTAGTTTTACTTGGATATGTGTGTTAAATAAATGATGGAAACAACAACAGTAGTAGTAGTATTAGTAATAGTTCAAATGAATGGGAAGTGCTGAGGTATTATGCATTATATTTTAGCTAGCACTGTTAAGTAAGAGTGTCATGATGTATGAGACTTGAAGCACATGGATTGTTAGGTGGAATATAATTTCTAGTGCTTAGTACATCCAATTCTTTGCACAGAAAATCTGAAAAATGGTTATCATTTGAAATTAATATGGCTCCCATATAGGTTATGGTGACAAGTACTTCAGGGGAATTCCATGCAGTACATAAAGGAATGCCTAGGCCAGCATAAATGTTAACATGGATAGAAAACTGGAAGATTTTTACAGTAGTTGGAGGGAGTAGTTTCACAATTTGTATTTTCCTGACTCTGCCATGCATATGCCTGTTCAAAAAAACTACTGAGCAAAGAATGTTTTAATACTTTTTCAGGGCAAATATTTGGCAAGGGGAGTTTCCTAATACCAACACAGCAGAAGATGGTTACAAAGGCACTTGCCCTGTCACAGAATTCCCTACGAATGCATTTCATCTTCACAACATTGTTGGCAATGTCTGGGAATGGACAGCAGACTGGTGGAACGTAAAACACACAAACACACCCGCTGTAGATCCTGTAGGTTACATTATGTTATACACATGTCTATCTATCAGTGTTAAATCTACCCGTGTTTCAACACCTTGCTGCACTGGTAACTCCTAAGCTGTTGGCTGTGCATGTCATGCTTGTACTCAGAAATGACATTGAAAATTCATAGTGCAGATAAAACTTTCAGTTGAAAATGGCCTAGCTTTGGACACTGGGAATTTGTACTAATGTCTAGAGCATGGTTATGCAAATGTCTTTGAGGTGTAGTAGTCGTTCGAAAATGCTGTGTATATCACTTTGTTACGAATACACAGAAATAATCCATCAGTAATTTCCTCATTGTCTTTTATGACCAGATTTGAATTTATAGACATCTGTAGTTTGCAAACAAAAGGTTATTTTCAAATGTAAAGTGTGACTGACTACTGTCTGACCAATCTGATAGCCTACCTGTAAGAAACAAACTTACATTCACATAAATATTCCCAATTCAACTTCCATCTGTTACATCCTAATGCAAATAGATGATACAAATTTCATAAGCAACTGGATACACATTTCACTGGCTGTAAAAAAAAGTGGAAATGTCTTCCAAACTAAGAGTACACATGAAGATTATGGATCTACTAGGATGTGACACAGTGTGATTTGTTAGCAGCACCATTACTGTTGATACAGATCTTCTAACAGGACAGTTAAAATTTGTATATTTTTATAACATAAAGTCTCTAATATCATTAATGTCAATAACAGGCAGATATCTCCTGGGTTTGATTGTAAACTGCTTTTGCCTTTTGGTTGCTCTGCCCCACCATAATTTTCATGATATATGGGTACTTCAAGTCATGTGTGAAGCTCAGCTAAATTAGACTGGCATCAGTTAATATCATTCGTTTTAAATCAAACTGCTTGCTGACTGACAGTGAGTTGGGATGAATGGGAGTAGAGGATTATGTGGGTGGTGGAAGTGGAAATGAGGGAGAAAGGGGGAAAATATGGCCCAGCCACAAAACTTCTTCAGCTTGCACTCTGTAAGGAGATAAGGACATATTCTGTACTAGGTGCTCTTCAGAAGTACTGAGCACTAATATTCTTGTGCCATTTTTGTATTTTATTTCGTGATTAGCCCTTTAAGTACAAGGGGGTGCTGATATGTCCTTAGCCCGACCAGGAAGGAAACAAGCTACAGTGACCATACTCGGGATTTATTCAACATACTTCACATGAAACTCACTACACTTCTTAACCCGTTGCCCTAACTTTTGCAAGCCACTCAAAAAAATTCAGAAGGTTGTACATCCAACCAGGTCTCTACAGCAGCAATGACCTACGCGTCGGATGAAAAATGGCAACCTTTCAATTGTTTTTGCAGTCCAGGGAACAGGTGGTAGTCCAATGGGGCTACATCCGGCGAATAGGGTGGGTGATCAAGACATTGGAAGCCAAGGTAGGCCAGTTTCTTCTGGGTTGCAAGTGCCTGGTGAGCCGGGCCATTGTCGTGCAAGAACAAGACCCCCTTGGTGACCTTACCACGGCGTTTTTTCTTCAAAACGTCCTTCAATTGCACCAGCAGAGATGCGTAATACTCTGCGTTGATAGTTTGGCCCTTTGGAAGATAATCAATGGGAGGATGCTGTCTTGATCCCAAGAAATCGAGGCAAGAACTTTCCCACCGAATTTTTGAAATTGGAGTTTTTTGGGACGGGTTGAGCCACTATGCCGCCACTCCATTGAGTGTTGCTTTGTCTCTGCATCATAGTAATGTAACCAGGTTTCGTCCATGGTCACCATTCACGACAGGAAATCATTTGGATCGCGCCGAAAAAATTCCAAAAGTTCCTCAGATGACTGGCAGCGTTGACATTTTTGATCTGCGTTCAGGCATTGCGGGACCCCACTTCGCAGAGAGCTTCCGCATGTCCACATCTTCAAGAATGATGCCCAGTTGCTCAGCTATTGATTTATCCGAAATCCGGCGGTCTTCCAAGATTAGCTTGTGGATTTGATCAATAATCTCCGGGGTGGTCACTGTTTTGGGTCGTCCAAGATGAGGCGCATCACAGATGGAAAAATCACCACGTTGAAACTGGGCCACCCAGTTTTTGACGGTGGCGTACGATGGTGCATGCTCCCCTAATGTATCTATCAGAATGTCATGAATCTCCTTCAGCGCCTTGCCTTGCAGGGAGAAAAAAAAAACTTCATGACAGCTCGCGTCTCCATGTTATTAAAATGGCGCATCGCCTGAAATGCTTCCTTTCAGCTTCTGTAACAAGAAAAGACTTGCAATTTGGCACATGAACAGACCCCTCTTTCCAGCGACACTATCAATTCCGTCCGACAGGAAGTAGGTCGGGCTAAGGACTTATCAGCACCCCCTCTTGATTCCACACTAATGAGTGAAAAATGTAAGTAGAATCCTGTCAGTGGTCAGAAAGACCCAGGAGCAAAGAGAGCAAGAAAATCAATAAATCTCTATTTGTTGTTATGAAAGAAATGAGAAAATGGCATAATTTTCTCCCTAGGAATCCACGAACTTAATACTGGCTAATGTTCCTAATACTGTGGCAGAAACAACATCTAGCAGTGCATATGGTACTAGAACAGAACAGCAGAGATATTCTGATGCTTACTGTAAGAAGTCTCAGTGATGGTGCTGGTGTTCGACTTGCGTGATTTCACCCTCTGCAATATTTCTTTAACCCTTTGACGCCTAACGACCACTATAGTGGTCGTACCACACCGCTAAACTCTAAACGTTGCATTTTATATATTTATTCAACAAATACAAGTACTGAATATTTTAAACAAATTATATACTCTCCGTTTTTTTCTCTTCAAAATGCAGTTTGTTTCATAATTCTAACATATTTGGTTCCTGTTTTATTCACATTTTATATACAGGTGTGATAAAATTTAAAAAAATAATTCCGTCGCCAAAAGGTTAATACAGCTGTAACAAAAATTGAGCAATATCCATAATATGTATATCTTTAATGAAAGATAGGGTATGTGTATTGGTTATCAGTGCTTTTCAGTACAGTTTACTCCATTTACAAACATCAGTTACTGTTTACTGTCTTCTTTAGTTTACTCTTCATGTTTCTCTCATAACTTTCTTTCAATGTTGTAAAAAAGTGTTTACTTAAAAAAAACCGGATAGAAAAACAAATACAAATAATCTCTTCCATTACATTGCTGATTACAGATATGTTACTAACAGTAATAAAGTACATTTGAAATGAAAGTTGTTGATGTAAGTGAAATCTATTAGATGTATTACACAGAGATATTTATGTGATGAACCATTTTTTAATCACTGAAGGTGATTTGATCTCATGCAAAGGACATGTTATTTTTAACCAGTAAAACTAAAATTTTTGTAATAACATTTACGGTACTCATAGCTGTCCCACACTTTAAGCAAAGGCTCAGAATGATACAAGACATATATACCTGCATCATCACATTCTTTGTTTAGCAAGGACCAGAGTCTGGGAAAGACCATGTGAAGAAGGGTGGCTCGTACTTGTGTCACAAGAGTTACTGCTACAGATACCGCTGTGCTGCCCGGAGTCAGAACACACCTGATAGTTCTGCTGGAAATCTGGGCTTCCGCTGTGCCAGTACAAACATTCCTGAGTACCTGGCAGAACATCCGTAAACCATCATTACATACTGGATGCAATTAGTTGGTTACTGAGCATACCTTACATTTTTAACAGTGCACTGTTCACTTTTGGTATGCTGCATTCTGAATTTTGGTTACAGGAATCAAATCAAAGTTCAGATGTCCACATGGTACATGAAACACATGTTGTGTTATAGTTGGTACTTACTGGATGAAGTGAGTTTAGTCTCAAAGAGAAAGAAGTTCATATTGTATTGTTCTTAATTCACTTTGTATATTCCTGTCTTTGTGATAATTGAGGTAAATAGGGTTACTGATGTTATATGAAACTTTTATTGATAAACTGCTGTTTCAATTAACTTAATTTTTATGCACATTTTAAACAGTCACTGCTATTCTAACAACAAATTATGTGAAAAACAGGAACTTTAAAATAATATACATTTCAGACTGACTTCCTTAGTGATATATTGTACAGAAGAGCAGGTTTTAGAATTTGTTACCAGAATGATACAGCAAAGGTAATGGGGCAGCTTTAAAGAAAGTTCATAACCTGACCTCCTGTCTACAACTGACAGTTATTGGGCACAGTTTTTATTTCATGTCCAATTGTGATCTGAAATAATGTCCATTTGGAATATGGTAGCCCATATAACATGCAATGCTAGTGTCAGTGGCACAATAATATCTGGTCATTAGTATCATTTGGTAGTAATTATCACAAATCAACTTACAGCATGCATGACAAAATAACAGTCTGGGATGGTTGGCAAGAAATCTTTTTGATCAGCTAACTATATAAAGTATATTCAACTTAAAATCTCAAAACCAAACATTTCCACAAATTTGGTTCTGTCCTGTACAGTATACTGCATATCCTTACATTTGTTCTTGCTTGGTGCATTAACCTTTAGGAGGCGGATTTAGATACCAAGTGTGTTTCCGGACATTCTGAGTTTTTCTTACTTAGCATGGACATTTAAATTGCTGCCAAGTAAACATAAAGACCAGCCTATGGCACGCTGGACCATTGACCAATAAACTAGAGACCAGCATATGGTCTCTTAGGACAATAAAGGTTAAGTATATAAAAAATTCTGGTTTCATGTTGTATTCATATTTGCTGATACGCCCTCATAATTAGTAGGAGAGTAACATTACCAACATACCGACAGAAGAGTACTCCAAATGTGTGTTTCTGAGCCGTATGTAATAACACAGTAATGCATAGGCTTATCTTTGAAAAGTCCATTTGAGCTAGGCTAATCATAACAGACTTCATAATTGATGAGAATTTTATGGTAGTGAAACTTGAGATTGTAGTTATGACACCATGAACGGAATGAAAATGTAAAAATACATGTCATGGGCTACAACTACTAGTGGTATACTGCGTGTATCACGTAACAGTCTTGGTAATTTTGAAGTATCAGCCAGGTTTAAATTATTGTGTCCCTGTTGGCACTTTCACTTTGAAAATGATCAACTTCCACATAGCTACAACCACAACATAATGTTATCAGGACAGAAATTGCAATTTTAATTCAAGTACTGTTTCAAAAATCAAAATGATAATTGTGATTACAGAAAAGTAAACATTTAGATTACTTTTTGGACTCCTTGTGACACATTTTTGTGAAATGAAGTCATAAGGCCTGTATGTTATCTGGAAGAGTATGGACGATGAAAATGGCCTGCACAAGACATTTCATTGGCACAGCAAATGCCACTAAAAGATAACCTTGCTCTAAACTTTTGCCTTATATCAACTGCTGGAATTCAGTCTTTTACAGCTAAGAATTTTACAGTTATGGACATACTATTCTTTGTTTGAATGTGACTTCCGATAAACAGTTGTATGAGTGACAACTCCAAAAAGTCAAATCTCAGCAGAAAGACTTTCATCACACTTCAAAGTTGAGAGTACTGATAAACTGTTATTGTAACAGTGATTAGGTTTTGATGAGATTTATGGCAATTTGACAGATTATTCCTGAGTTACATACTTTCCCTATTAAGGTTTTTCACTTCAGTTGTTTTCTTTAATTTCAATGACTTCATATACATCTAATTTATTAAAACAAAAATATATTTTAGTTTGAACCTCTTGTCATGTAAAAGGCAAAAGCCAGTTAACTGAAATTAATGGTTTCTTTCTTCTACATTAACTCTGGACTGCTGTTTCTTACATCAGATATCATATGCAGAAAGATTAAGGAAATTAAAATTAACTTTTGCCTTACAAAAGTCAGAAAAGGAAGACATCAAGCCATGAAATATTTCTTTAAATGGCTTCTTCATTTCCCTTACAGCTTTAAAGATCAGCTATGAAGCAGTCAGTGGCATCTTCCTTACAGATACACAATTCTGAAGTGACATAACTTGAGATGTTCTTTGAGAAAGGAACAATTTCCTCTTCTGCTGCTAACTTAACTAGCATACTGCACTCTGTGCTTTCAAGCCATTTGATAGTGGTTTCTGTTACTTTTTGCCAAATGAAAGACCATACTGTTCTAGGTAACATATAACACAAATCTAAGCAGGATTTTTTTTTTCTTTGCAGTCATTGTAAATAAGATGTACAACAGACTGGCATTTCCCTTGATTATAAGGGTTCATTGTACTTAGTGATTTTCCTGCAGTTTTATAATTTTTTTTTAATTACCCTTTCTGGTAATAGCCAAAACATTTTCACACTTTATTTCTTACAAAGAATAAATATTTTGGGTAATTACTGTTCACAGTATAAAAGACTATTAAATGTTTAGAACATCCTTTTCCAGATATACATAATTTTGTACTTACATAAAATGTTGCAATACTTAACCATGTCAGGAGCACAAACTTTGAAGTTCCTAATGTATAATGAAGATCACAAGCAAAAGTCTTCCAATTGTATATCATAAGTGGTGTAGGTCACATACTATTGTATGAAGTGAAATAAATTTTATAGCTGTGATCAAACATGAGTTTTCATGATAAGACATTGTCCTTATTAAACCCAGTACACTTGTTCCTTTGCATACAAATGACACATTTGAAAAGCTTATTTGAAATAGATGTTTCTGGCAAGAGCATTCTTCCCTATTCATTCATTCATTAGTACTCAGCCTTGAAGGCCAGGCTTGGCAGGAACTAGAGCCCAGTTATGTGACCGGTATGGCTCTGGCACACTGCATCCTGGGAAAGTTCTTGGGGGTAGTTTGCCATTGCTTTCCCCCATTCTTCCCTATAATATGACATAAAAGTTCCCTAGGTAATAAAAATTAAATGCCTAAGTCATTACAACATCAAATTTACCTCACTTATTCCACATCAGTTTTCATCACAACCCCCAAACTCAGTGACACATCTTTCCTCTCCTGGTACAGGTTTAAAATTCCATCATGGAATCAACAGCTCAAGGAAAAATGGTGTCCTCAAGACTTCCTGATGGACACTTCTACTGTGTAATGTGTATTTTAAACTTATATCAACTTGAATTTACTTACATGTAAGAACCAAGAAACTAAAGGTCTCCTGGATGCCACTTCATGTTTTGGAACAAAGCTGATGCAGTATTCAATGGAGTCCCACACCAGAATCTGCAACCTCTTTGTTGATGTTAATGTCATGTTTGGAAACAAAGCAAGCGCAGTATTAAATGCAGTCCCACACCAAAATTTACATCCTTTCTGTTGATGTTTCGAAAGAAGAGTGCCAGCTGATGCAATGGTAGTCGTGTGGCTAGAAGAAAAATTAAAATGACCACCACAATGCGGGCACTATCATAAGACAACTGGAAGAAAAAGAGTATGAAATTTGAGAAGGTATTTGGAAATGAAGACTACTGTCTTCTAGGAAAACACCACCTAGTCTGTTAGATGTGTACCAACATTTATCACCCTGTGACCCCCAAGTCTCATTAGGCACTTCCAGTTTTTAAAACTAAAATATATTAGCAGCATGTCCAACTGACTTGGAAAGAACAAAAATAATTCATGGTATTTGGGTAAAAATGGGAAAACTGCAACTAGTTTAAGGGTGAGAGAGGAGAAGTACTGTATGTGACTAGGGTGCAAGATTAGAAAAGAATGTGATATCTGTATTTCACCATTAAGTATGGAAGGTAGTACAGATATCTGGTAAAACATTACAAAATGAAGGCTTAAGGGGGCATGGATATAAAGTTCTTTACACCACCTGTAAGATATGAATACCAGAGTGAACTTGCTCAGCCGAGGACATTTCATTACAAACATCTGGAATAAAGCAAACCATCATGAAGGCACAGCTCCTTAAATGAAACAAGAGTATGAGGGCATAACTAATTCCATGCTACAGATTCTCCTCGAATGCCGTAGTGTTACCCAGCTGATCCAGAAAAAGCCTGCCTTCTGATTTTACTCAGAGCCAGTTCCATACAGTTCATATCTCCATTACCTAATTCTCTAAAATCCACTTTAATATTAGGCTACTTTTTTATATGTGGCACAGAACACTGAACAAGAATCGGGGCGATGTCAGTAGTTTAGGATCATAGCGTGACATTATACGTACCTTATGTAACATCACGAAGACCAGGTGTCATCTGTACTCCAATTTTGAGAAAGAAAATACTGATCAAAATTCTTCCTACAAAAATTTCCTCATTTATGTGCAAGGTACCCTCCCAAAAGGTGAGCTGCTCACTGGAACTCAGGCATACACAATCTATACTGCTGAAATAAACTGTTGGGATAAATGAAGAAAATGTGAGGACCAGGAACTGGCAGAAAGTAATCACTCAAAATAAAACCGGGTACCCAGAAATTATGGGAATGTTCCTACAATAATGTCACTGATAGTATAGTTTCTTCCAGCTACATGGTGATAAAGTACACCTCTGTGGGTAGTTTGTACACACCATTCTATATTGCATCAGTCCCACACATGAACAGTTTAGTGAAACTGTGTACACTCTACTCTGACTTCTTGTAAGCTGTTCTACAGAACACATTTTACATCAAGTTTTATTTCAAGCTGTGTTCTTGTAAGTTGTGTATCTCAGTTTCTGCAACATAAAACATGTTACGGACAACCTTCCGAGAAGACTTACAAGCAGTAGAGCTTTTCAACGATGAAAAACATCAGTCACCACATCCAAAAGTTAATGAGGTTTGGTTACATATCTTAGAGTAAATAAAGTTTTCTTTTTTAATCTGATGATGTTGGGCATCACATATACATCCACCCAGTCCATACCATCAGAAGTACTATACTAATGTTCTACAGCATTTATATGAAAACATCTTCAAAAAATTGTTATGAGAAATGATAGAATGGAGATGTGCCCACTTAAATTGGGCTGGCTGTCCAACAGCTTGTGGTCAAGAACAAAATCCTCCTTGCTTGTCAGAATTGCTCCATGCAATGTCTTGAATGTTTCATACACTAAACTGAAGTGGTTTTGATTAAGGTTTGCAGATTCAACAAAATTTGTGTGTAATGAATGTTAAGACAGGAAATGAGTTTGAAACATGCTTCCAACAAACAACAATAACTGGACCCATTATGTTAAAAATGAAACTTACTTAAGTCTAAATATTTCTCATCGTGTTGTTACAATAAACATGACTATCATTTTGGATGTTGTTGAATGTACTGGGAGGTTTTTAAACACAACCTCTAGGAAACTGCATCTGTTTCTGTCATCAGGTAAACATGTCCCTCCACTCAGCTGGACCCCAGAGTTAATCTGCATCACTGGTTGGCAAAGGAGGCCTTACAAGTAGGAACCTGTGCACCTAACAATGGAAACACTCAGCTGCCAAAATGTGTCTGAAGAAATCCAAGATGACAGTATCCAAAATACAGTATTAGTCATGACCAAAGAGGAGAACTTTGAAGAGGCCATGATATAGAATTTCAGTCATTTAAACCAACCTTTGCTTCACAAAGATCTAAAAAATCTCCAGTCACAACTAACACACTTTTAAGAATACGTTTATTAAGCGGCAACTAGTTTCAGCCCAAGCTTGAGCCATCATCACGCTAATACAACAAAGTGAATAAATATGTGCATGTTTGCTTGACTGTGAAAAAACCAGTAGCAAACACACCAGATCCTCTGATAGCCCAACAACTGCATAAGAAATCCATTTATGTTTTAACTCTCATTGATCCTCATTAGAACATAAAACAGGTAAGTCATTAATATATATACAAATCTTCACAAACTGTATTTCATCTCCAACATAATTCTTCTGCCAATGAATTCACATCCTATTTTTGTAAAAACAGCAATAAAGAGGACCTATCATAAAGAGCCCGTGGCATGCACTGTAACAGTATATTGTAATCTTCTTAATATGTTTATTATGAATTTATACAGTTGACATATTAACTTTATTTTTTGAAATTCTTGGAATTGGTATTTCAAATAAGTATTTTTAATACTGTTTTATACCAAAATATTTTTAGCACATCTTTGGGGCTTTTGTATTTTTTGTACCATTTTTACCTTGCATTTTTGGCGTATGTTTTTAATGTATCTTGATGTTAAAGAGGAGATCTGCCCTTTAATGATTATTAGTTTCTATGTGTATTCATTTTCTTGTATTATTATGGCTTGATGATGGCCCAAGCTCGGGCCGAAACTAGTTGCCGCTTAATAAACATATTCATAAAAGTGTGTTGGTTGTGACTGGAGATTCTTTACATCTTTGAGATTGATACACCAACAGGGATGTTCCATTTAATGCAATCTTTGTTTACAATATTTTATCATAACTTTGGGTACACCACATACAAGGTTAGGCTCAGGTTTCATATATAATAAAACCATTCAAACACTAAAATACACTTTTATATTAGTCCAAGCAGTAAAATATTACTTAAAAGAATCAACAAACACTTTACAAACATTACAATAGGGTCTCATCATAGGGCAAATATTGTTTACATGCTTCTGCTCCACAACAACAAGCCTTCCTCTCTGTCAGCCTTGTCTGTAAAGGGCACCTGTCCTTACTGTTACCACCACCATAATCAAATGTGATCTCATCACCAAGATGTATCACTTTTAATGCAAAAATACAAAGTTTTGGGACAGGACTGTTAGTTCGTACTGGAACAACTACTGCATTAGGTTGGCAGGAATGGTTGATGTATCGCCCAATATTACCAATTGTGGTTGGATCCACATAAGTTTTCAAGACACAGCCTTCTGAAATATATTCATTCAAAACAAATATATAATTCATTTTCCCATTATTTGCCTGAGTGCGGTGCTTTGCCTCCTCCATGCTCAAAACTTCACCTGCATACTCACATACAAATTCACCTTTCAAAATTTCAGTTTCTGACTTTAAGCCAAATCCTTTACTTTGGCCTGTTTCAAAAATCTGCAGTCCATCTCTTGGGCCAAACTGGACCACACGATTCCCACACCTTCCCTGACCTACACAACCACACAAAGAATTGCATTCAACAATTGGACCACCAAATTTTGAATCCAACAGTCTACCATTCTTATCGTAATTCACACCATACTTTCCAACACATGGGCAACTGTTTTCTGCATAACATCTTCCTTCTTCACAAACACAACCACCAACAAACTGTGTGTTAAAATCTTCAAGATTTGCTCCAGGACCTGGAATATTGGTTGCTGTGTAAAAGATGTGTGGTGAAATGTGATCATAATTATCGTTTATGTAATCTTCAACATCTGAACAATGAGTACTTGCGTTACTTTCTTCCATGTTAGAAATTTATAATATAATGTCTTACAAACTTCTTCAAGCTCCAACTTTATATAAAATAACAATAATAAATTTTGTTTCTTTCACAGTCTCAAACGTAATGCTTCTCTTGTTCCTGTAATTGTGATTCTTCAATTTCTCTACACTCCAAAAACCATGCAAACAATTTTAAAATTTCTTTTCTCTTTAAAAGACACAGCACAAATAAGTCCGATTGTCAGTAAAAATACTTCCTGCTGGAAACTATGACTACTGGTAATCACAGTCAGATGCAACCAGCAACAATACCAGTTTCTACAACTCTGCAAGCAATTATCAGTCCACACTATTTTCAGCTGTTCTTATGAACAATTTTGATTCCGAAGATACAATCACTGAAAAGAAAATAAGCAACACAATATTTCTCTGTAAACACGAAAAAATGGACTGTGACAATACTCCAATATTCCAGTTGTTTCAAGTGGATGCTTAAGTAATGCAGCTGAAAAAAATGTGTCAATTATACAGTACAGTCTGAGGAAATATGACTGACCTATATGACCAATACATTTTCTTACATCACACCACTCTAGTTTCTACTTGAACCCATTCCATCACTCTAAATATGCAGGCAGTAGGTACCTCAAAGATCACTTCACAGTGTAGAAGCCCAAAGGACCCATAAATTTGTGACATGTTGTAATGAACACAATAAATGTCTTAGATTATCTGGAGTATTCAATTATACTTGCATCTATACCCTCTGCTGGCCCAAAAAACTGAGAGTTTACTGTGACATGATATCGCCACAGAATTTGGCAATTTATTGTTTTTCAAACACTTTTTACTGGACTATTTTGGCAAGAACAATTACAACACTTTATTACTATTACCAACACTAGTCAGAAACATCAAGTTAAAATCTGGTTGCCATCCTTGTAGTATGACAAGATTCCTATACAATAAACTAAACATTTCACTAAGATTATATGAAAATGTGTGATAACAACCAAACAACAGGTACTACAAAGAAGTTTCCCCCCCCCCCCCCCCCCCCCTCTTATAAATTATACAATCTACCTAAACTCATGTAACACATTTTTTATTCTTCTTTTTTAACAAAATCAAAATAAAAAAAAATGGGTGAAAAAAACCAAACAACAAGGACAAAAAAAAAGGTTCCCCCCCCCCCCCCTCATTATATGCAGAATTCTCCAATAACTCAGTTCACACTAACCTTATTCTTTGTAACAAATATCTACAATGTAAAGAAATACCCTCCTATTTGCTGGTTACTGCTTCCTGCCATGTGTCCAATTTAACCCCTGGACCAGATGAGGCAGTCAACTTAAAAGACACAGAATGTGACAGCACGCTGCTTGGCCCAGGCTGCTACACACTTCAGGGCATGTTCATAGTTCCTTGTGAAGTAATGGTGGAATGATGATTTACAGAGACAGTCAAAAGATACTGGGAGAAAAATTTGCACAGTGCCACTTTGTCCACAATGAACCTCAAATGAAGCCACCCACAAACCAACCAAACTATTCTGTGATGAGAAGCCAGTGACTAAACACCTGACCTACAGTATCCCTAACAATAAAGATAAAAATCACAAAATCCTGTTCTGGTTAAATAATCAGTTTCATAGTTTTGAAATTCATACAAAATAAACTGAATTTTGTGAACCACAATTTTCTAGGTTATTATGCAGCGAGTAGTGATAATTCCTTACTGACATTTTGGGACAACCTATTGGTCCCATCTTCAAGGGTCAATGAGAACGAAAGGTTGTCCCAAAATGTCAGCAAGGAATTATATCGCTACTCACTATGTAATAACCCAGAACAGTGCAGTTCTTCTACTTCATGGCGGAAGCCTTAAATCACGCAAACTGAAGTGTGACGTACAAGAGTCAAATGACAAAATCTTAGCTATCTTTGTTCATTTTGAAGGATTAATACTCACCAGAATAGTTTCACTAACCAATCGTGTCCTATTAGCCTTAAAATCTTCCTTGACCAGTACCTCCGATACTAAAAAAATCATGTACGCTTGTCCGAATCATATCAATGCTGTTTGGAAGGAATTTAGGTAATGGTACAATTCGGAACACAACCCACACAGCCAGACCAAATAGGGAAGCTTTCACTGACAGCTTTAGTACTCGAGTAGAAAGAGCTGGTGGCGGCACCCTCATGATGGGGGGAATGTCTGCAGCAGTCACTTTACCCCAGTTCTGTACTATTCCTGGGACATGGCCCATTCCAACTACTCCTACTACACGCACTGGTACAACACCTGTAACAAACATATGAATTTATGTCCACTTTCATTTACATACTGGTTCCCCAGTTAACATAATGCACTATGTGCTATATCATTTTCAGGATATTTCATGTTCACTGCATCAGGAATCACATTCAGTTTCACTACTCCTGAAATTAACTTGCAAGTCTGTTTCCTCAAGGTATTTTAAAGTATTTTTACCTACAATGCATCACACAGACATCATGATGCAAATCGATGAAAACATAAAACAGATAAAAATGCTTATCTCTAAGTGACCAAAATGTGATGCAACAGAGTAGAAACTATTCTTAAAAAGGCGAAACATGCATAAGGGTTAACTTTAGAAAGGTACATTAAACGTAACTTGGAAGTGAATACGCAAGTCCAAGCAGTATCCTGTGGTACCCCACTTGCCATTGTTGCAGCCAAGTATCTCTGTCTCTATCTGTGCCTCTGTCTGCCAGCTTGTGTGCTGGTTACTTTAGGAACTGAATACAGAACAAGAATAACAAATTAAATGTGGAATACTTTGTAAGTTCCACTGGAAAATACAGTACAAAGAAATTACAGAAAAAGATGGAAACAGATCATATGGCTTAACACATTCTTTTAGAATTATAATCATATGAGATGCTAAATCTGGAAATTGCCAGTTCTGTACAGGGCCCAACCTGTAGGAGTAAGGTGTGGTTGAGCTGCCATCTGTAGTGAGTGGGTTAGGAACACATCACGTTCATTTAAAAATACAGTCCCAAGGGCAGGAAACTCCTCAGACATTAGCGCCAACATTTCTTCTAGGAGATCCTGTCGTTTGCAGAGTTCTACCTCTTCCTTACTGCAAATTAACAACGGCAGGTTAAGAGCAAAACCTTGAAAATGGTTGTAGTAGTCTACTCTAAAATGTAGTATGTGTAAGCCTCTGTGAATGCTAAAATTCCAGGTGGAAGTTGTAACACTTCCATCTTGGTGCAGCTGAGGTCTCTGTTCTTCTAGAATATGGTACTGTATCCCCAGGTGATAGGTTCCAAACATCTTGAGACAGAGCAGTGGTCTTGAAACATCAGGCACCGGTCACCCAGCAATGTGGCACCACATCCTAGCAGGACAGGACCTCAAAATACCAGATATTTGTAAATTCAAGGTTTATTCTATTCAGTTCAAGATGTGACAATATGATACACAGTAAAATAAAACATTCTGATCACCACAAACTGGTAGGACCTGGACAGTATCAACTTTTACATTTTGATTTCCACGACCACTATGCTTTCCTGATAAAAATGTCTGCAAAGAGTAATAACAGTTTTCATTTTCTGTCCTTTCTAGCAGTCATGATATATAAAGGAACATCCAGTTAGTTTGTCACAGCAGATACACGTGTCTAAAGACAGCTAAGAAACATGGACTAGAGAACACAGACACCGTACTTGCATTACATAAATGAGGATTTCCTGCTACAAACTGGCCAGTGCTTTACCTTGTTGTAGTAAGAGAGCCTGTGCCTCTCAGTAACCCCAAGATTTAATATTGGCATGGGCTTAAACACTTCATAGGTCCAACCAAGCCATTAAGGTCAAAGAACAGAGGCCGAACTATAGCAGGACCAGCTAGTGGGTCCAGAAGCTTCAGGTTCCACTCCCACCACTGGGCTTACCCTGTGAAACGTTAGTAGCCTATCCACAGGATTAGATACAGCTCAACATAAAATGGACAGAATTAAAGTGTAACACCTCAAGCTTCACAGGAACAGGTTCCAGGGCCTAAACCTGAGAAAAATTACTACTACTACTACTACTACTGGGACACGCAGTGGCGTAGTTGGTTGAGGCACTGCACTACAAGTGGGAAGGACACGGGGTCGATTCCCAATAGTGACATTGGAATTGTTTATTGACATAATCCTTCTGGCCGCATTGTGGCCCTGTGGTTGACTCAGCCTCTAAAAGAAATGAATGCCAGGAATATTTCCTTGGGGGTAAAGGTGGCCAGTGTGTAGGGATGACAACCTTACCACCTTCATGTGCCAACTGTCTTGAAATCTGGGAGTCTCAATGTCCTGGAACCCTCAAGGCCTATCTAGGCCTGTAATGGGATTGCTTTAGCTTATAATGTACATTACAATGTCAATTTATGATTATATTTCACTTCACTCCACTTCATTCAGTCGAACCTCTTCTACTGGTAGGTGTAGTGGGTTCCGTCTCTCATGGTCTTGAGATATAGCTCTTACATAGCTCCATTCAATTCTTGATTCATTCAAAATCTTCTGTATCCCTTCTTCCCAGGTCCGTCAGGATCTTCCTTTGGGTCTCTTTACATGTATTCTAGCTTGCCAGGCCATTTTGGGGTACCTCCATCTCCTATTCTTACAACATGCCCAAACCGTCTTAGTTGTGCTAATTCTATCACTTCTTTGAGGGTAATTACAAATAATTCCATTTTTATTGTCCGACTCCTGATCCTGTCTCATTTAGTTTTCCCTTTTATATTCATGATCATACTAGGACCCCAGTATGAGTCAACGTCACTGAAGATCAGATTGGCCCACCAACTTTTACTGAAAGCCTTCCCATACTAAATGTTTAAAAATCTACCTAATGGTTTATGATTAATACTAGACCACAGACACATAAAGAGCTGGATGCAAAGACATGAACAAATTCTGTTTTTATGTGCAGAAATGTTCAGTAATTGTAAATGTTCATGGTGAAATACAGAGTTCAAACTAAATTTAATGTATACTTACCTAATGGGTTCTTTGAACACTAACAGGTGCCACATAAGACGTATGGTCTGCCACCATGACAGTGAAGCCAGAGCTCTCTGGAGTGTGATGTGTAAAGGTCGATCACCCAAGTGTATAAGGCACATAGGCACCTGTTGAGCCTGCAATCAATTAATTCTGTGCAGGATGTAAATTTAAGCAAAAATCATGCTTTCAGGGTCTTTAAAAGACCTGAGGCACAAATATGGAACTATGAGAGATGAAGTACGGTAATACACCATGGATTCTCAAACCCAGGGTCATGACCAAACCCGGTTTGCAAAAGCCTTCTGGTGGGTCATGAACTCCCAGAACAATCAAGTGAACTTCATGTTTTAAAATGGGTACTGAACACCTGGTACTGCTTGGGTCATAACACCAATGTGATTTACAATTCTGGGTCATCGGCAAAAAAGTGTGAGAATCACTGTGGTAAAGCACGAGTGTCAAACTCATAGACCACAGCCACAGCCATATTTGTCAACCTTACATATACCAGAAAAAGTATGCAGTAATTTTGGAAGTTAGGTACACTATTCTTTGTGGCTTAAATATATGTCCCACAAACCAACCTACAATAATGGTTATGGCCCTTTGCTATAAAAAGGTTGGACACCCCTGTAACAGAGAACTTAAGTACATTAAGAGCAGCTTCACAACTTTTACTCTGTTCTAATATTTTTGGGGGTTATTAAACCAAGAATTAGATGGGCAGGACACTTGGCACTCGTTGAATAAATTCAACATTACTGTATTCTGGGTTATGAGGCTGTGTACTGATAGAAATTAAGCAATGTTTTGGACAAACCTACTCAGGAAAGTGCCAAACCAAGTAACAAACTCTTCAGTTCTGTAAAAGTAATAAATTTCTTTCTCACCTGATTAACTAACAACTAATCATGGATGACACTGTACTTCACTTTACCTTTCACAGTGTATGAACCTAGCCACTGTCCATACAAGTACTGACTAGCCATGCCAACTGACAAAAGCTAGGGTGATAAGCAGGACTAGTTACAATATTCTATGAACATACACAACAAACATCTTCATTCATGCTGCATAAGAACTCAAAAAATCTCATGTATGACAACTAACCTCAGCAAATGCCCTTCGGAACTCTCCACCTGGAGCCATACCCAACTGCTTGGTAAGATGTGCCGACATACTGAACAGAAGGATGTACATAAGACCATGGAATAGTCCATTCTGCTTGATGGTTGACTGCACTTTCTCTGTTTGCAAAATCAGTGCTATTATATACCTAGTATTTCACACAATGTTCATAAATAGCAAAGAGTGAGAAGGCAGTCTCCAACTTTTGGCCTGTAGGATACCAAAGACATGACTGTGTGGCTCAGCCACATTTTAAAGTTTGTAATGCATTTATATCTGTATCTGGTTAGTAAATGTAAAGAGAACTAAGGTAACAGTCATAATGACAAGCAAAATGTTATCTAATTTGGTGGGACAGGATTGAAGGAACCATGGTATTTTAAAATGGAAAACCCATGCAGAAATATGTGGATGTACTGACACTATTATGGCTAATTTTCTTTAAAAAATGGCACTGCAGATTGCTAACCTGATCAGCATATAAAAACTTTTTTTTTTAAGTTATTAAATCTTACATGATTTACCCAATAAATATCAAACTATTAATGCAAAAATGCAAGCTGATCATTGGTTTGCATGTACTAAAGTCAGGGAAAAATATCTTTTATATGAATCAATACAGCAAAATCATCTTCCTTGGTCATGTAATACCCAATTAAAATTTCATTAATTTTTTTCTCTGCATTTATGACAGCAAAATTTACAAACCAAAATTAATGCTCTTGGCCTCTTCCAAGATAGTTTTCTCATCCAGCTGCAAAATATTCACTCTTGCTTTACACAGTTCAACCAGCACTATGTGAGGTTGCACAGCCTGGATTATCTGTAACAAAAAGGTGTTGGGATACACCACATGATATGCAATGAACGGCACATTCACATGTTTTCCAAAATCTAACTTATATCTTACCATCCAATGGTTAACCGATCTATCTGGAGATGACACAGCTGTGGTAGTTACATACACAACAACAGTGGCCACAACAAAATTAGATGTTTCCAGGTTACATTAAAGTAATTATACTGCAATACCAACAGTAGCCCATAGTTTCAGAGGAGCTAAATTTTTTATGGAACTTCTCACTTCATTCTGCCTTTAACATTTTCACTTTCATTAAAATCAATGAAATATTTTGACCACAGTATTCTTCAGTTTTGTTCCACAATATATCCTTACTGTGCGCTAGTGGAACACAGATTCCATCAACACCTGTGGTTTCCACCAATAACCCTTCCAATGATCCACTTATACATCACAACCAATCAACTGCACTATCATTCTTCCATTAAACATGTGTTCTGTGAACTTAAAAAGTTATGCAAAGATATTTTGACAATCACAATGATGATGATGATGATGATAATGATGATGACATCGATGACAATCCAGGGCACCTTTTTCCAACAGAGAAACACTGTTGTTTCATCCACTGCTACTTGTATTTGATCTGGGTTTATTTCATTTTCTCTCCTAACACACACTACATGCTTAAACCACCGAAAATGGCTTCCTCACAAGAGTCTACAAATAACCTACCAGAACAACGGTGCTGCTGTGTGATCTAAACGTTTTCCAGCAATAGTCAACACAACTGTTTCTATTAAAATGTGCACTCCAGTGTCATTTATTACTACCATCCAGCAGTACCTTCATAAGTAACTGAGGTTTCCATTTGGTTTCTGTGACATCAAGCAAAAGAATGACAAACCAGCAGGCAAAACAAATAATGTCCAGCTAAAGAATTACATACCTTTATCCTGTGCTATGTCACCACTGATTTAATAAATGAAAAATCTTCCCCTGCCAAGTAACTATTCCACATGTGGGTGAAAATGTATGCTGTTATCAATTTACCTTTATGGCCTTTCCCACCTACACTTGGCTATAAAATGTGGTCCAAGGTTCAGACTACTTCTTCAGCAAACGAACTACACTCAATCTTTTACTTTAGGACAGACAGTATCTCTTTGTGTGCTATGAATATGTGGTGATTGTGACACAACTGAGATAGTTTTGTTACCAATATGTTGAGAATTCTCAGTACCAGTTTGAGAAACCATACACACTGTAAATTACTGGTTATTCTGACATCTGGTGTTAAGTTTTCCCTATTCGCCCAGCTTCATACTGTTATTGTAACTCAGGATGCTTCAGATTAATCTCCCACATACCCAACTCACAGTCAAGAATTTAATGCATGATAAACAGCTAGATATGATGAACTTCTGAAAAACAAATAACATTAAAATTCACCAGACAACAATGAAATGACTCACAATTCTGCTAGCTAATGAGTGCAAGCAAACTACAACCTGCAGCTGGAAATGCAATACTGATAACATGGAGCTGTTCAGTAATGGGTATGAAATCATTCCATGGCCTTGACACATCTTATTTGGTGAAAGCTACTATAGCTGGTTATCACAAAATCCTGTCAAATGAAGCATATAAACTCAAAAAACTTGATTAGAACTGAATTAACTTCTGTAAAGAAACACTGATGTAAAAGAGTTATGCAAGATCACAATAAACCACTTGAATAATGTGAATATTGTACACATATAGGGTGGACAGCAAGCCCTTCAAAGCCAGTAAACAGTCACTCCTCCAAAACACCTGTATTTACCAGACAGTGTGCTGTAATACCCCAGCATACCTGCATCTTCATCATCACCACTGCAACAATTGCAAATCTTACACCCCAGCATCAACTGAACAGGAGATTGTTCGCTAGATCTTCCATCCCCAGTTTTTCACAAACTAGAAAGAAAATACTTGTAGCTGGTATGAGTTTCGTTCTGCTCATGCACCTTACCTTAGCAACATCCTCCTGACTCTCCATGCTGAAATGTGCTGTACCAACAAGATAAACTTTCCCTCCATCTGGAGTTGTCAGTAATGACACTGTGTCAGGAAGTTTTGTGTCAATGGTTGGATCATAGTGACGTAATGGGGTCTGCGCTTTTAATGGCTCATTTGGCTTCTCTTCAGAAGTTGTGTCATCAATGTCTGATTCAGCACCAGAGCCAAGGCTTTCTTCTGAAAGAAATTAATATCTTCAACCAGTTGTAACTACCCACTTACTTCTTACCAATAAATACCCATACACTGTCCCTCACTGGTAAAGTCATCACACAGCAAAGACATATTGCCTACATTTTTCATTTAGAAGTAAAAGTGGAAAATGTAGAAAGGTGTTTGACTTACAGATCAGAAGCATGGATCCAAAATAAAATGTGCTAACTGACATAATTTCGGTATCAAAGGATTACGATATATAGAAACATTTTTCGGACAACTAATTTCACTCTGCAACCCCAACCATGCAATGCAGCAGTGCTCAATGCCAGTCTGAGTCAGAGTCCATACAATATATTACAGTTAATAAGAAGATTTTAGTCACCATATTTAATGAGTGCTAGAAACATTTTCCTTCTGCTTGCAGACATGCAGAACATCACAACATTCAAGGTCAAATGAGGCTCTGGTGATAAAGCAATTGTACACCCAGTTATTTGGAACCTCAATGGAAACAGCATTTCATTAACTTTCAAATAAGGCCAAACTCAGTTCTCAAACTTCAGTACAGCTTGACTTTTGCAAGTTGTGTCATGTCAAAAACTACAATTTGTCTCACATTCTTTAATCCTGCTAAAAATATCTACTTCACATGTACAGCAAAATTCTGGCAATTTCATTAATTTCTACAGAGTCTATGAGCTCGCCAAATTTGAAGTTCGATGGGGTTATGTTGAAAATTGATTATCTTTGTGTTCATCTGAAATGAAATGACTCAGTCACAGGCCACACTGTAGTTAAGAGCCTAAAACATATTCCGCAATTCAACACAACCTTCCCTGTATACTGTCACAGTTACGTACCTTCGTCATCTTGGACAAAACTACAGCTGTCAGGGCTAACATCCCGCTTCCTTTTGGTGCTGCAATTATTCTGTAGCATATCTGAACGTTCATTCACTATGAAATCTTGTGAACTTTGTGTCCCCGACTTTTGAAAAGGGTTGAGATTCGAATCACCACCACTCAACAACGAATTGTCCAATATAACCTGTTTCTGATTTAATCCAATTAGTGAATCCTCCGCGCTCACATTTAAACCATCTGAAACTGTGGATGAACAATCTGTACGAGAGCCCAGAGTTTCGTTTAACGTACTGTCGCTATGGGACGTGTCTGCCATGATTTACCTGTAAAACAATAGACATAACCACACAACATGAATTTAACTGCAGAGTTTAAACTCCACTTTGGCAGCCCTCTCCTACAACGTTAGTGCATGTACATCTGTATTATCCCCTATTCATTTCAGTGATACTGAAATGTCTATTCACTTACGTCTTTATTTCACAACAGAATTTTGGGAAGCAATCTATGATTCACACGTACTACTGTAATTCGAAACGGATATTTCGTCTGCATCCACGTTGCCTTCGATTACTTCAAGCCTCATTCACAAGGCCCTGTATCCATAGGCAGTCGACTTTGATGTCACTAAAAATAAAAAAAGGTGTAGCCGCGGCCCCATTGAGAGAAAAAGCAACTGCATGTCGAATAGCAGATCTGATGGGACAGAAGGGGGATTAAATATTCCATACATTTCAGGTGTTGGCCCAGAAGGTAGTGAAGTCTATTTAAAACATCTCACGTCAGTGGAAAAGACCGACAAATTATTAACTACGATAATGCCGAAGTTCAAATCAACTAAGCACAATATCTTGTATTCAACCTCAGATGTCAACTTTAGGAACCTACAGTCGTGTAATATTTACACTTCGTAAGAACCCGTCAGCTTGTTAGAACCACACTAATTCCCTCACAAAGCCATTATTATGTCATACTTCGTCTTCTTCGACTATATTTTCTTTTATTTACTGGCTTAGTATAGCTTCCAACACTTTTCTTTCAAAATCCAACCTGCAGTTAATCCTTCAATGTTTAGCTCAAGTAGTTTTTCTACCTCTTAATGTGTCGTATTTCTATCCCAGCTTTCAACATTTCCTAATGTTTTGTTTATCATGCACGTCACAAAATAGGCAATGTCGTACTGTATTTTCTTTCAAACGTTCACAAATAACAAACATAATAATAATATCTCTGCCTGTGTATACTTCTAGTAGCACATTTGCAACGTTTCATACTTAACGAGAATCACACCTTCCTTGCCCACTCTTTTCGCGTTGCTCTCGGCGACTTGACTATTGTAAATGAGGCTTTAATCGCAATTACTGTCGACATAACTTCGAGACCTTAGAAATATATCGATAACCATGTGTGCTGTGATCATGGATTACGGATCTGTCCGCATGGAACAATTCGTTTGTGTAGACCACCCCCCAGAAACTGGGATAGGACGAGTGGGAAACAAAAAAGTGACATCTAAACGTGATTCCAAGTACTAGCGACTGGATCACAGAGACTGGATGGAGAGGCAAGTATTTCCTATCGCT
>Ga0123355_10002937_pt1 | contig 24241 bp, 25 predicted proteins | sample TergutEmb28metaG_3_FD_89872 | JGI IMG/M metagenome (GOLD analysis project Ga0123355, IMG submission 89872) | Embiratermes neotenicus P1 segment gut microbial communities from Petit-Saut dam, French Guiana - Emb289 P1 | ecosystem: Host-associated > Arthropoda: Insects > Digestive system > Gut ... | reverse complement strand
TGCGTGAGGACTTGACAGGGGGCGGTCGGCGTTGCTCCGTGCACTCAGGACTTATAGGCTCATCCGATTCCGCTCTTATATGTGTTCTTATTTCCCCTAAGGTACTTTGTCCACATTTCCCTGTTTCTTCTTTTTCGATAATTCCGGCCACAAATGGATGAATTGTTATAGTCATAAACTCACAACCTTTTCCCCAGGGACATACAGCTGTCGGTCTTCGCGCCTTTTTTTTGAGATCGTCCTGCTGACCGAGTCCTTTGGAGTAACCCGGCTATCCTCGATGTAGCTCATTAGCTTCGATCGATTGAAAAGCAGCCTCCCCGCAGGCTTGTATGCCGGAACTTTTCCAGCGTCAACCAGTCTATAGAGCTGGTTCGCCGACACACAAAGAAGCTTCTGCGCCTCTTTTGATGAGATGTACATTACGACTCCCCCCATTTCGCAGGATCAAACCCATGCTCATTCCCCAAGAGCGTATTTATCCATTGCGTAACATATATTTTTGCAGAAAGCCGTTTCCCAATTGCGGCTTTGCTGTGTTTTACAAAGTCGATAAGCAGTGGCAAGTCGGCTTCACACAATTCGCCATCTTCTAAGGCTGCTATGATTGCCTCTTCCGCTTTTTGTCCATCACGTGTTGCCATAATGGTCTGCATCGCCGCATCCGAATGCGTATGCGTCGGGAAGACGTCGGGCAAAAACTTACGTGCAAGCTCGTTTGTGGACTTTAAATGCTGTATAGGCAAGTGCTCAGTTTTATATAGCTTTGCCATACGCCCAACAACGTCATCAGGGACTTTCGCATGCCCGTTTTCGTAATTCGAAAGCTGCCGAACCTCAACGCCTAGCACAGGCGCAGCTTGTTCCTGAGATAATCCAGCAAGCTTTCTGCATGTTTTGTAAACGTTCTGGTATCTGGTAGACATGGTTTCTGCGCCCTCCTTGTTGTACACTATTTAAGGTCAATCTTTGTGAATTAGTGAATCAACCGGCACCTCGAAATAATCTGCGATTCGAGTAAGCCCAGCAACGCTAGTTTGTTTTAGCCCAGACTCAATATCATGCAAGTTGCCTGCGCTTAACCGCACAGCATCTGAAAACTCAGGAAACGTTATTCCTCGTTCAGTGCGCAAGGACTTTATCTTTGCGCCATTAATAACCCCTCTCATGTACACTTCCTTTCTTGACAACCCTATCTGCGTAGGGTAAAATGTTTGTTGATTTACGTGGGAGTCCGCAACCAGAATTCCCATGCAGAAAGTATATTTCTCAAATTTGCGAATGTCAACAATTTTCTGCTCATATATGCGAATATTGTAACTTCGTCTAGTTTGTTATGCCCTTTACTGTATACCGTTACAGTAAAAAGCGAATCTTTTGATCAATGTCATCGTGCATCATCTTGTTTGCGAGCGATAATGCTTCGATTTTTTGATTAAGGTGCAGGAGTGCTTTTATTGCAACTGATACTCCCGTGACCATCGCCACAAGCTTCACTATCCTCATTTTCCCTCCGGCTTTCCCAGCGTGAAATAGTATGGGGTAATAATAATACAGAAGTTTCTGTAAAGTCAATGTTTATTTACAGATATTTCTGCATTTTGTAACATTATACAATTGGCGGTGCATTTATTGTGAACAGTCTACAATCATCAGAGAGAATAAAAGGTCTGTGTAAGCGCAAAGGCATCTCCATATCAGGAATGCTTGGGGCTTGCGGCATTAGCAGGAATTTAATTTATGACATGGAGAGGCGTAATATAACGCCATCTACGGAAACTATGCTAAAGATTGCAAACTACCTTGATTGCACAGTGGACTATCTTGCTGGGAGAACCAGCTACCTCAGCACTGCACTCCCAGCGCAGGGGCTTCCAGAAGACGCAATAGCGATTGTGAATGACTATCTGACCCTTAACGCTGAGGGCAAAGCATGGATTCGCAAGTGTGTTGATGTGGCCCTGCAACTAAATGACCCCCACCGTCACGAGACGGAATAAACATAAAAGAGGTAAGCCAAAATGAAGAAAATCATGTTTTTACTGCTCGCAACTATCCTGTGTATATCCATATTTGCGTGCGGCACTACCCCGGCCGCACAGCCAACACCGCAACCAGCCCAATCCGCTGAGTCTAGCGCCGAGCCCACTGCCGCCGTTCCTGAAAGCCCTCCGCCAGCAGCAGACGTAGAATCATACGAAATAACGCATATGAGTGCAGTAACGTGGGCAACTACTATTGGCACAGTTTGGGCGCAGGTAATCGTTGAAGTTGAAAATACCGGAACCGTGCCGCTATTTTTACGTTCAGGCGCTTTTGATGTCGAGGATGCTTCTGGGGCTTTGATCGCAAGCCAAACAATGGTGTCTGCACATCCAAATGTTATCGCTCCTGGAGAAAAAGGTTATTACTATGATGAATTTACGCTTAATGTAGACACGCCGCTTGATTTGGTTGTTATCCCGAGATTGGACGTAAGACGCGCAACCGTCGAAAACATACGCTTTGCGGTTTCTGACTTTTCATTGTCCGATGGGCAGTTCGGAGACGTTCGAATGATAGGCAGAGTTGAAAATACTCACGATGAAGAACACGGAATGGTCTACATCTCAGTCATCCTTTTTGATGATGGCGGCACCCCAATTGGAGCATTATTTACGATTCTAATAGAGGATTTTGCCCCCGGAGATAGAATCGGATTCGAGGGCAGCTCGTTCTCATTGCCAACCGACATTACCGCAGATGACATTTCAAGTTATGCTGTTTTCGCATACCCGCTGCAGATGCAGTTTTAAAAAGGGATGCCGCAGACCTCAGAAAAGGTGGGAGCAGGAGTGTACGAAGATTTAATTGCACGAATAGATGCGTTGATTAAGCGAAAAGGCGAAACGCCTACAGCTGCATTTAGAGGCGCGGGAGTAGGAAAAGACTTTTTTTATCATTTGAGGAGCGGAGTAAAGCCATCCTTTGACAAGATAAAAAAGCTTGCAGAATACTTTAATGTTTCGGCTGACTATCTTATGGGTATAGAAAATTCGAGCACCCCGTTTGGAGTGCCCGATATTGAAGCGCTGAAAACCGCTGAAAGGATAGTTAATTTACCTGATGACCAAAAGCGTCTATTGCTTGGTCTCTTGGATTCGTTAGAGAATCCAAGGCGGAAATAATTGTTGACCGATCCTCTTCCGAAAGGCTCATGATTCGCTTTGCAATTATTGCAACTTCATCTTCTTCCATTTCTGATTCTCCTTAACTGTAATCTCAATTTAAGTTGAGTGCTGAAAACTATATCACGTTTACGTCATGCGAGTCCATATAATTTAGTGATTTTGCACAAAATGGAGGTCAATTATGTCAACACGCCCAGAAATGAGCTGGATTGAGAGTCGGAAAAAATGGCGAAAAAGAAAAACAATTGGTGGCGCTCAGCATGAAATATATGGCGACACAAAAGAGGATGTCCGCAATCAACTCAAAGCAATTGAGCGCGAATATGAAAAAGGGTTAATATTTGGCGACGAAACTACGCTGCATGAATTTACTAAAAAATGGTTTCCGATAAAAGTTGCAGGGCTTAGGCCTAAGAGCGCCGCCATCTATGTTAATGCGATTAATGTTCACATTATGCCATTTTTCAAAAATGCCAAACTAAAGGACATAACGGCTCTTGACGTGAAGCAATTAATGGCAGAAAAGCCCGAGTTATCAAAGTCTCAGCAATCAAAAATTCTGATGACTCTATCTCAGATACTAGACGAGGCGGTAGACAGCGGACTTATTGCCAGCAATCCATGCCGAGACGGCAGCGGACGAAAAAAAATTAAAGCTGGGGGATATGATTCGCGCCCCAAAGTGCCGCTATCAAGGCGTCAGCAAGCGGAGCTCGTTGGTGCGGCAAGCGGAACGCGCGCACTGCTGTTTGTGTTGCTCTGCCTTTATTCCGGGTTGCGCCGAGAAGAAGCCTTAGGGTTAACTTGGGCAAACGTACATTTGGATTGCGATGCGCCTTATATTGATGTTCGCGGAACTGTGACTTTTGATAAAGGTCGAGCTGTGCACTCCGATGATTTGAAAACCCCTGCCGCATACAGAAGCATTCCCATCCCTCGCATACTTGAAGACGCATTGAGGCGAGCGAAAAGCTTATCTGGAAGCCCTATGGTTGTTCCTGCTGCAAAAACCGGAGAAGCAATGAGCGAATCTGCTTTTTCACGCATGTGGGAGATTGTTTCTGGATGCGAATATAACGTTGCTTGCAGAGATAGTCATGGAAAAATCATAAAGGACAATTTTGGGAAATCCGTTATGACAAAAAAGAGAAGAGCGCCCCTTGTAAGCTTTCCGGTAGAGCCACACCGGTTAAGGCATACCTACATCACTGAACTTTGTGCATCAGGAATGGATATAAAAAAGATTCAATATCTTGCCGGACATTCAGACGCTAGAATGACTTTAAAGATATATGCACACGCAATAGAAAATTCACCACAAGAACTTTCGGGCAAAATTATTGATATTTTCAAAACGCTGCCCCCGGAATTGCCCCCGAAAGATTATGAAAAGTAGGGCGCTTTGTGGGCTTTTTGCGGACATAACCAACTGCTTAAAATTCTCATACAATTAGAAAAACGCCTGATTCTGCAAGGAGTTCCGGCGTTTTTGCTTTGCATTAAATTGTCTGGCAATTTGCTTGACGTGCGGAAGGTCAGCGGTTCAAGTCCGTTATCGTCCACCATAGATGACCGCAGAAAGCCCTGAAGTTATAAAGCTTTAGGGCTTTCTGCTATTTAAGCTGACGGGGTTTTACTCCCGCCGGTTCGACTCCCGTTAGCTTCTACTACAAATTAAAAACTCAGACTATTCGTTGCCTGCACCAAAATAGTTGTTCCTGAACCGCTTTGGTGAAACACCGGTCTCCTTCTTGAAAACCTTTGTAAAATAACTCTGATCCTTAAATCCACATTGACTGGAGATATGCGACAAGCTTGCACTGTCTTCAAGAAGTAGTTTCTTGCTCTTTTCAACACGAACTTTCGTAATATATGCAGTCAGGCTCATTCCAGTTTCTTTTTTGAAAATGCTGCTCAAATATGACTTGCTGAGAAAAACTTCCCTTGCAAGCGAATCGAGCGATAATTTCTCTGCGCAATTTCGCTTAATATAATTTGTCGTTTTAAACACAACATCTGAATGCTTTATCTGTGCAAGATCAAAAGCCTGCACAACAAATCTGCGCACAATATCCGAAATCCAAAGTGCGAGTTGATCCACATCTGAATATTGAGCGATTTGTGAAATAAAATCTTCTGACAACCGAAATGTATCGGCAGGATCGGCACCCGCTTCAATGGTTGCTCTGGATAGGATAACAAGCAACTCCAGAAGCCGCGCTTTTATTGCCCTGACATCAAAGTTGCTGTACACATGAATATGTGCCAACACTTCGTTGAGCATCTGGAGCGCAGCGCTCTTTTCACCGCGCAGCATTGCAAAGTGAAGCTCTTTCTCAAATTTAAGCAGCATCTCTGCGCTCTTATCATCCCCATCAGAATAGTGGTCTTTTGCAACGCTGATTTCGTAAAGCAGTTTTTCTTGATTCGCACGCGGATTGTCACGTTTCTGTTTTTCGGCATCCGAAATGCGCCCTGTAACTGCGGATAATATCTCGGAAATATGCCGAACTTTATTTGTCGAAAATACCTGAAGCTGAGATACAGCCCAAGCCATATCCGGAGCCGGTATATCATATATCACATCCTGCAAATCCCCCATGACAATAGGCCCAACAACTATTCCGCCCGTCATGGCGCCGCGATTATCGGAAATTGCCGCCGAAACGAAAGTCAACCCAAGCGGGCAATAATAGATATATTTACCATTCCACCTGGCAGCCTCATGACATCCGTACAAATGCGTAGTGAGACCTTTATTGTTTCCATGAGTGCAATGAGTGCAAAAGTCTTTTAAATCATCTTTTGGAGACAGGCAAGCTGGTGCGTTTTCCGGAATATTCACGATTTTACACCCTATTTCCAGCAAATCCGCAAAATGCGTACGGTATTTTTCACATTCTTCCAATAATTCCGGTGTCATATTCATCCCCCTGATTACTCTTCTGTATTTAAAGCAGTTAAATCAAATCCACTCGCTGGGTTTGACCTTGTTTGTTTAGTTTAAAAAGTCCTTTAACTTCTTACTGCGACTTGGATGTCGCAGCTTTCTAAGCGCCTTAGCTTCGATTTGACGGATGCGCTCTCTGGTGACATTAAATTCTTTACCCACTTCTTCGAGCGTCCTTGTTCTGCCATCCTCAATTCCAAACCGGAGCCTCAAAACTTTTTCCTCACGTGGTGTGAGCGTTCCTAAAACCTCAGACAATTGCTCTTTAAGCAAAGTGAAAGATGCAGCTTCCGCGGGCTCTGACGCGTCCTCATCAGGGATGAAATCCCCTAGGTGACTATCTTCTTCCTCACCGATGGGCGTTTCAAGAGAAACCGGTTCTTGCGCAATTTTAAGAATCTCTCTGACTTTCTCCACAGGCATACCCATATCGGCCGCTATCTCTTCAGGAGTCGGATCATGCCCCAGTTCCTGCAATAATTGACGTGAAATCCTCATAACCTTGTTTATGGTTTCAACCATGTGTACCGGGATTCTGATGGTACGCGCTTGATCGGCAATGGCTCGAGTAATCGCTTGGCGTATCCACCAGGTTGCATATGTTGAAAACTTGTAGCCCTTTGTATAGTCAAATTTTTCAACAGCCTTGATAAGCCCAAGATTTCCCTCTTGGATGAGGTCTAAAAAAAGCATTCCGCGGCCAACATAACGCTTGGCTATGCTGACGACCAGGCGTAGGTTTGCTTCGGCCATCTTTCTCTTTGCATTCTTATCACCCTCGGCCATAAGTTTTGCAAGCTCTATTTCAGCTTCAGTTGACAGAAGACTAACCTTGCCTATTTCTTTCAGATACATCCTGACCGGGTCATCAACGCTAAAGTTATCAACCAGCGTTTCAGGGTCGATTAACTCGTCCTCTGCAAGCGTTTCTATTTCTTGGAGTTCCTCTATTTCAGGTGCAACCTCATCAGGAGGAAGAAAACCAACCTCATCAACCTCTGTAGTATCAATATTCAGATTCTCAAGCGTGTCGTAAAACCGGTCAATTTGCTCCTGTTCAAGGTTCATATCTTCAAGAACATCAAGCAACTCTTTAGAACTTAGACTGCCTCTCCGCTTACCTTCTTCCACAAGAGCGTTTAGTCTTTCTTCATTATCTTGTTCCCGTGTCTTTTCAGTGCCCTCTTCTTCTATTGGTGCAGCCTCATTTGGCACAACTGTTACGGCTTCTTCTGCCGCTTCACCTTTGGCTTTGATTTTCTCTTCCATATTTACGCTCATCCTCTCTATGATAACCCGTTTTGCTCACGAAATTTCTTTATCTCCAGAAGCATGTGGCTGTCCGGAACGACAGATCTAAATTTTTCTGACCTTATCTTGCTTATGTATTCACGAATCGATTGCTCGCTATATGGCAACGCTTCGGGTTTCTCAAGGATGTTGGTCAACCTTGCCGCACCTGCCGCGTCAAATTCAGACAACAAAAGCGACGCTCTTGTATCCCTTGATTCCAAAATGCGCTTTGTAAGCTTCTCATAGGTCTCTGCAAGAAAAGTAGATGTAAACTCTGTATGAGAAAAACCCATATCCTGTGCTATGCTTATCAGCATCGGGTCGCGTGCCAAACATCTTATAACACCCTCTTCTGCAACTGCCGAAACTACATTCGCCTCCCTTTGTTGTCTGTCAGTTTGTTGAAATGCTTCTCTGGGTCTTGTCACTTTCTTTTCAAAATCTTTGCGCGCTCTCGTTTTTCTGGATTTAAATTTCTTTGCTATTTCCATCTGAATTGATTCGGGAGACACACCGGTTTCCTTTGCAACTCTCCCACCATAAACCTCTCTTTCAGGCTTGCTTTCAAGCTCAGACAAAACTGCTGTTGCAGCACTTATATATCCAATCCGCCCCTCATCAGTACTCAAGTCATAATTGTTTCTAACCGACATAAGTTTGTAGCTAATATGATTTTCGCTACGCTGAAGCAATATCTTAAATGCATCTGCCCCTTGTTTTTTAAGAAACTCATCGGGATCCTTGCTTACCCCCATGTCAACCAGCTTTACAGCCATTCCGGTTTTTTCCAGAAGCGGTATTGCCCTAAGCGCAGCCCTTTTTCCTGCTTCATCAGAGTCAAAGGCAATTACGGACATTTCGGTATATCTGGCCATCAGCCGCGCCTGCTCAGCCGTCAGAGCCGTACCGAGCGACGCAACGGCACTGTCAAAACCTGCTTGATGCAAAGCGACTACGTCGATATTTCCTTCTACAAGTATGAGCATACCGGCTTTTGTTTTCTTTGCAAGGTTAAGGGCAAACAAATTACGGCTTTTACTAAAAACCAAAGTGTCGGGTGAGTTGAGATATTTAGGCTCACCGTCTCCAAGTATGCGTCCGGAAAAACCTATTACATGGCCGCGCACATCTATCACGGGAAACATCAGCCTGTTTCGGAATAAATCATATGCACCGCCTTCTTTTCGACTGCTTCGGGCAAGTCCCGCCTCTAAAAGCTCCTGGCGCGAATATCCTTTCCTTATCATTGCATCCATCAGAAGGCTCCATGAGTCAGGAGCAGCGCCAATCCCAAACTTTGTAATAAACGCTTTTGACATTCCCCGCATCGCTAGGTAATCTCTGGCAGTTTGCCCCAGCGGCGAAGAAAGCATCTCATGAAAATGCTTTGCAGCATCACGATTCAAAGTGAGCATTCGCTGACGCTTTCCCATCAGTTCGTCTGAAACTCCGCTATCCGGAACAGTCACTCCTGCTCGTTTTGCCAAAATCTCTACAGCGTCGCGAAATTGAAGATTTTCAATCTCCATTATAAAATTTATAACTCCGCCGCCCTTTCCGCAACCAAAACAGTGATATATCTGTTTATCGGCATTGACGGAAAATGATGGAGTTTTTTCACTATGAAATGGACAAAGCCCTAACATACTGCTTCCGCTACGCTTTGTAAGCCGGACATAACTGCCCACAACATCGGTTATATCGACTCTGCTGACCAAATCATCCAGAAAACTGCCGGGAATCGTCAACTTTGTGCCTCCTCAAGAGTTTCGTGGTTGTGGCGGCATTTTAGTAACATTATGCACGCTTTAACATCCCATACTACCTAACCTGCCATGCTTCCGGAATAAATATGCGCTCATAAATATGTATTGCATATTTGTCTGTCATGCCCGACACATAATCGCTGACAGCACGTCCCAATCCATCTTGACTTGCGACTCGGCGATAAAACTCCGGTAGCTCATCCGGAGTGTTCATGTAGTAGTCGTAAACACCCTTGATGATGCCAAAAACTTTTTTCTCTTCACCTTTTACATTCATATTCTTATAAACATACTTGAACATAAACTCACGAAATGTATCAAAAACAAATTCAACATGAGGGCTAAACGCAATCACACCGCGATTGCTGCTTTCTTTGATCATGTCGAGTATGAGTGTATTGATTCTTTCGCTGTGCCTGCCACCAAACGCACAGGTTATCTCGGAAGGAATATCAGTTTCACGTAAAACGCCCGCCCTGATCGCATCATCGAGGTCATGGTTTACATAGGCTATCCTGTCAGCGTATCGGATAACGACACCCTCACTGGTGTAAGGTAGTGTTTCACCGCTATGAAAGCAAATACCATTTCTGACTTCATCGGTCAGGTTTATACCCAAACCATCGTTTTCAAGCTTATCAACAATGCGCAGACTCTGTTCATTATGCCTAAACCCACCCTGGCTTTTCAGAATCTCATCCAGCACCCTCTCTCCGGCATGACCAAAGGCAGTATGCCCCAAATCATGACCAAGCGCAATTGCCTCTGTAAGATCCTCATTGAGCCTGAGACCCCTGGCAATAGTTCTGCCAATGCGGGCGACTTCTAAGGTATGTGTCAAACGCGTCCTGTAATGATCTCCCTCCGGCTCCAGAAACACTTGTGTTTTATGTTTGAGTCGCCTAAAAGACTTGCTATGAGTTATCCGATCAATATCTCTTTGGAAACATGTTCTGATTTTACACTCCGGTTCATCTTTTTGCCTCCCCTTTGACAACTCAGCATGAGCAGCCAGCGGCGAAAGCATCAACCGCTCAAGTTCAACCCTTTCTTCCCTGGGACATCCCATAACACCAAACTCCCACTTATGAATTAGCTAATTAAAACACCTCTATAGTAGTAATACGCAAAGAAGTTAAAAAACCCTCTATTTTGTAACATTTGCATTTTGAGTATCATCAAATATCGTCTTTTCTTACAAAGACCTGAACCGGGCAGGCCTTGGTCTCATTCTTATTCCTGATACAATTCCAATTGCAGCAAAACATGTCACAATGGATGACCCACCGGCACTGAAAAACGGCAATGTAATGCCTATAACAGGCATAAGCCCCAGAGCCATACCAATATTCTCTATAGTCTGCGCCGCAAACTTCACTGCAACACCGGCACAAACTAACATACCCAATGTATTATTGGACTTAACGCCAACATAAATGCATCTTATGATTATCGCAAGGAGCAGCGCAATAATAAGCAAACACCCTATAAAGCCCAGTTCCTCTCCTGCGATTGAGAAAATGAAGTCCGTCCTATGTGCAGGAATGCTGCCCGGCGATTGTGTAAATCTCCCATTTCCAAGCCCCTGACCGAAAATCCCACCTGAAGCAATGGCCTCTACACTTCGATCCGGCTGCCAGCTCACTCTTTCAAGCCACTCCGGATCAACCAGTTCAGGGAAAAATGGTGCTAATATTCTGGCTCTTTGGTGTGGTAGAAACACATTGTCCAGCAAGAACGGAAAAATCGCTGCAATTGCAGCACCGAATATAATGAACCATCTCAACTTTAATCCACCGGCAAAAAGCATTCCGACTAAAATTGCAAAAAACACAACCGCCGTGCCGAGATCTTCTGAGATGTAAAAAACAGTGCCAAATATTATGGCAAAAACAGCACCTATTTGCAATAACGAAAGAATCGAATCCAATGTCCTTCGCTCTTTGAAGGTGGTTATCATACGCGCCATAATTACTATAAATGTAACTTTGACGATTTCTGCGGGTTGGATACCGATGCCAAAAAATCGTAGCCATGCACGCCGTCCATAATAACCTGCGCCATACCCCCAAGGAATCAGTGTCAAAACGAAAAGGATACTGAACGCAAATAGAAATATCGACTTGTCAGCAATAATATCTATATCGACATATGAGAAAATGATAAATAGGACAAGTCCTATAATAATTGAAATAATTTGAACTGTCACATCCGTACTTCCGGGGTCATTTCTGGCTGAACTCGAAATAAGGATAACCCCATAAATTGCGCTGGCAATACCGAGAAACAGCAACAGGACATCTGCTTCACTGAAGAATTTCCCTATTGCCCCAATAACAACTTTCATAAAATGTCCTCAATGTAATGTACTTAATCTTTTTGCAGTATGTATGTCATCAACTTTGTATTATACATCATTTTCATAATAATTAAAATAAAACTATTTATTAATTCTTTAAATCATGTTATTGTGCTGTTTATGAAAATAATTACAAATGATGAAACAGAAACCATGCTTGAAGGCGAAAAATTTGGCAGAACACTGACCAGCGGTTGCGTTATCGCCATGTTCGGCGGATTGGGCGCTGGAAAAACTGCTTTCACTCGCGGTCTTGCAAAAGGTCTTGGAATTAGCATGAATGTCTCAAGCCCTACTTTTACAATTGTTAATGAATATGAAGGCGTAATCCCTCTCTTTCATTTTGACATGTATCGGTTGGAGCGTGAAGAAGAACTATTTGATATCGGCTGGGACGATTATTTGCAGCGAGGCGGCGTATGCGTTGTGGAGTGGAGCGAAAAAGTTTCTGGTGCTTTTCCACCAGAAACTACCATTGTAAAGATAAATATCCTGGATGATAACAGACGTTTACTTGAAATCATATGAAGTAGGTGCAAAAATGCTTATACTCGCTATAGACTCATCTGCAAAATCTGCCTGCGTTGCCGTCTGCGAAGATAAAACACTTATCGGACAATACTTTCAAAACAGTGGCTTGACGCACAGTCGCACGTTGTTGAGCATGACTGAAAATCTTCTAAAAAACCTCGAACGCACTGTTTCCGATATTGACCTTGTTGCCGTATCAAATGGGCCGGGGTCTTTTACCGGGGTCAGAATTGGCGTAGCCGCAACAAAGGGGCTTGCTTGGGGCGCTGATAAGCCAGTTTGCGGAGTTTCAACTCTGGAAGCTATGGCGCATCAAGTTGACGAACCCGATGTGCTCATCTGTGCGGTTATGGATGCAAGGCGCAATCAGGTATATAATGCGCTTTTTAAGCAGACCGAAGAAGCTCCGGAAAGACAGTGCGCAGATCGTGCAATAGCACCGGAAGACCTTGTATCAGAACTCAGAATGTCTGATTTACCTATCTATCTTATTGGCGATGGTGCCGCGCTTACATATGATTATCTCAAAAAAGCGGGCATACCATGCCGCTTGGCTCCGCAATTGCTGCGTTATCAAACAGCCTATGGCGTAGCGCTCGCCTCAATAAATGCTCAATGCATTCCACCTGCAGAGTTAGAGCCAAGCTACCTTCGTCCTTCGCAAGCCGAACGCGAACTCAGCGCTAGAGGCTGAGGGCAACGCTCGTCACACGAGCTCTTCCCATTGCAGAAGCAGCGCTTCAAGCGCAACGTTGGCCTGAGACTCTTGCTCATCAAGCTCAATAAGTTTTTCATAATCGGTCGAAAATTCATCCTTTTTTCGGCCGATTTCATTTATTTCATGCTCTAGTTTCTCTATCTCTCGCTCAATGCGTCTGAGTTCTTTCTGTGTGTCTGACGGTTTTCTTTTATGCTTTGACTTATTCGGCGTTGCTGCTTTCTTCTCGGCGATTTTTGGGGCACTAAACTCTTTTTCCGCCAAGTATTGACTGAAAGTTCCTTTAAAATCTGAAAACACCCCATCTTCGATTTCCCAAATGCGCGTTGCAAACCTATTGATAAAGTACCGATCATGGGATATGAACATCAAAGTCTCTCCATAATTTTCAACAGCATCTTCAATCCATTCACGCGATGACAAATCAAGATGATTCGTTGGCTCATCCAAAATCAAAAGATTTATGTCTCGCTCCATTAACATGCATAACCGAAGCCGACTCTTTTCGCCTCCGGACAAATCCCCCACAAGCTTGAAAACATCCTCACCCGAAAACATAAACGCACCCAGTCTGTTTCTGGCCATTTGAGGACTGAGATTTTGTTGATATATCAATGTGTCCATAAGCGTCCGTCTCGGATAATCAAACTGAACAACCTGTGGCAAATATGCAGGTTTGACCGCTGGCCCGCGTTTTACAAATCCGGAGTCTGGTTTTATTTCATCCATGATCATTTTTACAAATGTTGTTTTTCCGCTTCCATTGTCACCAATCAGGGCAATTCGCTCACCACCGCAAACATCGACTTCTTCTATGTCAATCAGCTTGCGTCCATCAAAAGACTTTTTTAGTCCTCGCACAACCAAAACCTCGTCACCGCGAAATTCCTGCTCACCGAATTTTGCACGCATAGATTTCTCCCGATCCGGACGATCCGTCTTTTGTACTCTTTCGGCTCTTGCTCTTACTGCAAATGATTTTTTCATGAGATTTTTGTTGCCGGTTCCCCACTGTTTTAATCTATCCGCAGCATCATTTAACCGCTTTGCCTCAGTCTGCTCACGCTGATATTTTTCAAGTTGCTCTTCGTATCTTCGCTGTTTCTCCTGCACATAAAAGCTGTAATTCCCACCATAAAATTCGGCTTTACCCGCTTTGATTTCAATGGCACGGGTTATTGTCTTATCAAGAAAATATCTATCATGCGAAATGATAAGGACGGTTCCTTTAAATTTCAACAAAAACTCCTCAAGCCAAATCGCAGCGCGCATATCAAGGTGGTTGGTTGGCTCATCAAGCAGCAGAATGTCTGTATTTTCCAAAATGAGTCGCGCCAAATTGATGCGTGTTTTCTCTCCGCCTGATAATGTTTCAAATAACTGATTCCTCTGCGCTTCCGGAATCCTCAATCCGTTTGCAACTCTGTTTAATTCAAACTCCGTACTATAACCGCCAGAGCGTTCATATTCGAAAGCAAGGCTATCATACTGCTTTAAGACATCTTCCGCACTGCCATTTGCCATTATCTTTTCAAGGCGCTCCATCTGCACCTTGATAGATTTGAGTCTGGCGAATGCGGTTTGCAGTACATCCATGGTTGTAAATCCCGAAGGAAACACCGGAATTTGCGATATAAGCCCCAACTTCTTATGTCCAGGCAAAATGATATTACCCTCATCAGGCGACAGCTCCCCTGTAATGAGCCTTAACAGCGTTGTCTTACCTGCCCCGTTTTTCCCAAGCAAACCAACACGCTCACCATGTGTAATATCGAAACTTATGCCATCGAGAATATCATTACCCTCTTCAAATGCCTTTTTAACATTTTGTACTGAAATATCAATCATTTACAACACCCACATCGTCTCTGCGTTCTGCGACAAAGTGAAGTACACATGCTGACGAAGCACCCTTTGACTTGAGTATATCCGGCACTGTGTCTTTTAAGGTGTCCAAAATTGCATCGAAAGACTCCGATTCTAAAGTTACAGGTATCTTATCACAAACAGCTCGCCAGAGCGCCCGATGGCAATCCCAATTGATATTTATTATATATTCTTTAATTATGTCCTCCATACGATAACCCTCCATCATTAGCTATTCTATCACATTTTGATTGTTTATCAAAGACACCTCTGCTATAATCAACAATAATAAAGATTGTATGGGAAAGGTGACCACTTTGAGATACGCAATAAGCGGGGACACAAAAATCGTTAGCACGACTTCTTTTGACGTTGTGATTGTTGGGGCAGGACTTGCCGGACTTTATGCTGCATTGAATATAGATGAACGCCTCAGCTGCATTATAATAGCTAAAGAAAGCATTGATATATCTAGCTCTTGGCTGGCTCAAGGTGGGATTGCTGCTGCCATTAGCCAAGACGATACCCCCGAACATCATTTTGAGGATACCGTCGTTGCGGGTGCAGGCCTTTGTGATACCCAAGCCGCAAAAATACTCGTCACCGAAGGCCCTTTTGATATAGAAACATTAGTGAAATTAAACGTGCCATTTGACCTGGATGATCACGGTGAGCTCCAATTCACACGCGAGGGCGGACACAACAAACACAGAGTTGTACATGCCGGCGGCGACGCAACAGGCCGTGAAACAGTCAAAGCCTTGGCGCACATCGTGTCGCAGAGAAAAAACATTACATTCCTCGGACATTGTTGTTTGTTTGATGTAATAACCGATGAGCACGGCGTTTTGGGCGTTGTCGCAAAATATAATGACGATGAATTTCATCTTATTCGCTCTGATAATGTAGTGCTTGCAACCGGAGGAATAGGCCAAATCTATAAATCAAGCACCAATCCATCAATAGCAACCGGGGACGGGATTGCCGCAGCCATGCGGGCAGGAGCAAAGCTCAAAGATATTGAGTTTGTGCAGTTCCATCCCACAGGTTTATGGAACAAAGAAAGTACCGGTCATGAGTTTTTGATTTCCGAAGCTGTCCGAGGAGAAGGTGGATTGCTGGTCAACAGCAATGGCGAGCGGTTTATGGTCGGCAACCACGAACTCGCCGAACTTGCACCCCGCGACATCGTTGCTCGCGGTGCAATAAAAGAAATGCAGCGCACCGGAGCAGATCATGTTTTTATCGACATCACTTCAAAGTCAGAGGAATTTCTCAAAACGCGCTTCCCCACCATCTACAAGGTTTGTCTGACCCACGGTATAAACATCGCATATGACAAGATACCTGTCTGCCCAGTTCAGCATTATATGATGGGCGGAATCGAAGCGGATATAGACAGTCGCACAAATATAAAAGGGCTGTTTGCATGTGGTGAAGCTGCAAATACCGGAGTTCATGGTGCAAACAGATTGGCATCTAACTCGATGCTCGAATGTCTGGTGTTTGGTCGCAGAGCTGCCCAATTTATAAATACTCAAAAAAAAGCAGCGCCTCGCGGCGATATAGATATAAAATCCCTACCTATCCGCCCGGCAACTGAACTTGACTACACCGCACTGAGAAAAACTATGAAGTCAGTAATGAGCAACTATTGCGGTGCACTGAGAACCAAAGAAGGGCTTGAAGTTGCGCTCAAAGAGATTAGTGAAACGCTATATAGCTTGGAATCTGTTTATAGTGAAAGTAATAGCTACCTTGAAACCCTTAATATCGCCGCAGTCGCCAAGTCGATAGTTTCTGCGGCACTCAGTCGGCCACAAAGCGTTGGCTCTCACTTCATCGAGTAGAGGATAAAATATGAATTGTAATTATTTAGGTTTGGACGAATTTTTACTAACCTCCCTGCGTGAGGATATTGGTACCGGAGACGTAACAACAAACAGTTGCGTTCCGGAGGATGCCGTGTCAAGTGGAGTATTTAGAGCAAAGGAACCGGGTATCATCTGCGGGATTGGCATCGCTGCCCGGGTATTCGAGTTGGTTGACTCTTGCATCAAAGTAACTCCAAAAGTAAACGACGGCGAGCCGGTGAAAACGGGTGACATCATTGCCGAAATATCTGGCAAATCTCGAAGCATATTGACTGCAGAACGCACAGCATTAAACCTCTTGCAGCATATGTCAGGTGTTGCAACAAAAACTGCCGAGGCCGTAAAAAGCATTTCAGGAACCCATGCAAAAATCGTTGACACACGCAAAATAATGCCCAATCTGCGTGTACTGGACAAATATGCAGTGAGAATGGGTGGCGGTTCAAACCACAGATTTAACCTGTCCGATGGGGTGCTTATAAAAGATAACCATATCTCTGCTGCCGGTGGGATTACAAATGCTGTTCGATTAGCAAGAAGCTCATGCCCACAAACGCTCAAAATCGAAGTCGAAACCGAATCATTAGAGCAGGTCAACGAAGCCATTGATGCCGGAGCTGATATCATCATGCTGGATAACATGCCGCCAAAGCTGATGGCTCAGGCAGTCCAGCTTATAGCAGGCCGGGCTTTGACCGAGGCATCGGGTAATATGGGTGAGCGCGACCTCAGAGCGGTCGCACAGACAGGAGTCGATTTTATATCTATTGGCGCTCTAACTCATTCTGTCAAAGCGCTGGATATCAGTTTGAAGTTTGGTTGATGCCCTCGGGGCTACGGCAAGACGGTCATTCAAACTCATTGTTTTTCCGCCTTTAGTTTCATAATATTGTATCCTCTTAATACAATGTGCAACATTGCATTAAGAGGATAGTTCTATTTGACGAGGCTTAATCAACAACCACTTTCATGAGCTCAACATATTCATCATAGGTCATGACGCGGTCAATTATGCCACCATCTTTAACCTCTATAATACGATTTGCAACAGTCTGTATCAGCTGATGGTCATGAGTCGTAAAAATGATATTCCCGTTAAAATCTATCAGCCCATTATTGAGCGCCGCAACACTCTCCAAATCCAGGTGATTCGTCGGCTGGTCAAGCAACAAAACACTTGCGCCTGACATCATAAGATTCGAGAGCATACAGCGCACCTTCTCGCCCCCGGACAAAACCTTAACCAATTTATAAACATCATCACCGGTAAATAACATCCGCCCCATAAACGTACGCAAATAACTCTCACGTTTATCTTCTGAGAACTGGCGTATCCAATCAATGAGTTCAAGCTCATTATCACTGAAAAATTCCGAATTATCTTTCGGAAAATATGCTTGAGATGTTGACACACCCCACTTTATTTCACCTTCATCAGGCTCCATCTCCCCGGCAAGCATTTTAAACATTGCAGTAATTGCGTTTTCATTCTCACCAATAAACGCAATTTTATCTTCACGCCCCATAATGAAGCTCACCTTATCCAGCACCTTTACGCCATCTATTGTCTTAGACACATCCGTTACAAACAACCTATCCTTGCCCGGCTCCCTCTCCATTTTAAACCCAACCCAGGGATATCGGCGTGAGGATGCGGGCATATCTTCGATTTTTATCTTCTCAATCAACTTCTTTCGAGATGTTGCCTGTCTCGATTTTGATTTATTTGCGGAAAAACGGCGAACAAATTCTTCAAGTTCACGAACCTTGTCCTCATTTTTCTTATTCTTCTCTTTAATAAGCCGCTGAACGAGTTGGCTGGAATCATACCAGAAGTCATAGTTACCAACATACATCTTTATCTTGCCATAGTCGATATCAACCATATGAGTACAAACCGTGTTCAAAAAATACCTGTCATGAGCGACAACGATAACGGTACCCTCATAATCCATCAAAAAATCTTCCAGCCACACAACAGAACCCACATCCAGATTGTTGGTAGGCTCATCAAGCAAAATAATATCTGGAGAACCAAACAACGCCTGCGCAAGCAAAACCTTGACTTTCTGACGTGGCTCCATCTCACTCATAATCGCATAATGCTGAGCAGTTGGAATCCCCAAACCCTGTAGCAACTGAGAAGCACTTGACTCAGCCTCCCAGCCACCAAGCTCCGCATATTCTTCTTCAAGCTCAGCCGCCTTTATGCCATCTTCATCAGAAAAATCCTCTTTGAGGTATAGGGCATCTTTCTCCTTGCCACATTCAAAAAGACGCTGATTGCCCATTATTACTGTATCCATAACGGAAAACTCATCGTACATGTTTTGATCTTGTTTTAATACTGACATACGGACATCCGGCTTTATATCGATGTTGCCGCCTGTGTATTCCATTTCACCGGCAAGAATTTTAAGAAATGTTGATTTTCCTGAACCATTTGCGCCGATAACGCCATAACAGTTGCCTGCAGTAAACTGAAGGTCAACCTGTGAAAAAAGTGTCGTGCCGCCAAAAGACATATTGAGATTATTTACAGTTATCATTTGATGTCATCCTATCTGATGTTTATTGGGTCTAAGTATACCACATGCTTTAAAGAAACATCAAGTTGACATTCTCAAAAAGTCCAGAGCGCAGACCGTCAAGGGGCTGGCTTATGGTTTTTGTTTTGCGAAGTGTAGGGCGACGAGACCCGTTCCGAGCAAAACAAAAAGTATTAGTCAGCCCCTCGCATACCAGAGCGCAAAGTTTATGACAACTATAAACATGCAAGACGGCATATAACAAACTTATTTCACCCGTAATAAAGTTTATTCAATTTAAATAAGAAGTTTGGTGAAATATACAAATTTGGAAAAACATTGATTTAGGTATTGATTCTCACGCGCAACCATAATAGAATACTCCTACTTTGGGACTGGGGAGTTTCTGCAATTGGTTAATTCAAATTACATTGATGATTATAAAAGTTATCTGACAAAAGAGCGTTGCGCATCTGTAAACACCATATCCGCATATATTAGAGACATCACCAAGTTCTCTGATTATTTGCTCGAAAGTGACAAAATCACTTTTACAGAAGTGCAGCCATCGGACATCAACCGCTTCATTTCACATTTGAGCGAAAGCGGCAAGTCACCTGCCACCATCACGCGCTGCATTGCATCACTAAAAGTTTTCTTCGGCCGCTTGGCTGACGCAGGCTCTTTAGAGCAAAATCCGGCAGCCGGTATCGCAGCTGTTTCTGCACCGAAAAAAGCACCCCGCTTTTTATCCGGCGACGACATCATACACCTTTTGGAGCAGCCTGTTGCATGTGACCCCAAGGGCTTTAGAGATAAGGCCATGCTTGAAACGCTTTATGCCACCGGCATCCGCGTGAGCGAGCTTACTTCGTTAGATCTCTCTGATGTAAACCTTGAAACCGGGCTGATTACTTGCAGAAATGGACGTAACCGCATCATCCCCATATACGCAACTGCAGTTAAAGCCATAAGCGATTATATTGAATATTCACGGCCAAAACTCGCCTCCGACGGCGAATGTGCTCTATTTGTTAATACAACCGGTGCCAGAATGTCCAGACAAGGCTTTTGGAAAGTTCTTAAAAGCTACACTGAAAAAGCTCAGATTAATGAAGATATCACGCCGCAAATGCTCAGACATTCTTTTGCAGCACACCTTCTAGAAAATGGTGCTGATTTGCGTTCACTTCAGGAAATGCTTGGCCATGCTGATATTTCATCGACGCAGGTTTATGCCAGAGCCGTTAAAAATCAGCTCAAAGACGTATATCACAGGGCTCATCCCAGAGCGTAAGAAACAAAATATGATTTTACAGGGCGATTGAGCATTCGCCCTGTTTCTTAAGCTGACGAAAATCTGCCAGCTTAACCGATAAGTGAAAGGAGCGATTCAACCTCATGCGTGATGAAACAAAATGTCTGCACTCGGGTTATAGCCCAGAAAACACTCAGCCACGCGTTCCACCGATAGTACAAAGCACAACATATGTCTATGATTCTACAGAAGAAATAGGCTCTGTGTTTGACGAACCTACAAAAAGCCTTATTTATTCACGTTTTGCCAATCCCACTGTCATGGCGGTAGAAAACAAAATTGCAGATCTCGAAGGTGGCGTCGGTGCTATGTGTACAGCCTCCGGTCAAGCCGCAACCTTGATTGCAATATTAAATCTGTGCAACGCCGGTGATAGCATAATCAGTGCTTCTCAGATATATGGAGGAACAATAAACCTCTTCACATTTACGCTTAAACGACTTGGGATTGAGTGCATTTTTGTTGACTGCGATGCGTCGGAAGCCGAGATAAGCAAGGCATTTAAGCGAAACACTAAGTTGGTTTTTGGCGAAACCATAGCTAACCCTGCACTGAGCGTTCTGGATATTGAAAAATTTGCATCCGTTGCCCATGCGCATAATGTACCGCTCATAGTTGATAACACATTCCCCTCACCTATTTTATGCAAGCCCTTTGACTTTGGTGCAGATATTTCAATACATTCCACATCAAAATACATGGATGGGCATTCACTGCAAGTCGGCGGTGTTATTGTAGACAGCGGCAACTTTGATTGGCATAGTGGCGACTTTCCATCATTAACAGAGCCGGACATGTCATATCATGGCATAAAATACACAGAGGTTTATGGAACAAGCGCATATATAATTAAATCTCGAATGCAATTGATGCGCGATTTCGGCGCTTATCCATCCGCACACTCGGCTTTTTTATTAAATATCGGCCTTGAAACATTGGCAATACGAATGGATCGTTATTGTGAAAACGCACTCAAAGTTGCAACGTTTCTTCAAAAATCAGACAAAATTGAAACGGTCTGCTATCCAGGCTTAAGTACTGATAAATATTATGATTTGGCTCAAAAGTATCTCAAAGGTGCAAGTGGGGTTATTACAGTGACTTTGAAAGGTGGAAAAAACGCCGCAGTCAAATTTATGGATTCGTTAAAAATGGCATCCAATGTTACACATGTTGCTGATATCCGCACTTCGGTACTGCATCCGGCAACCTCAACACATCGTCAGCTCTCTGAAGATAAGCAAATATTAGCTGGGGTAAACCCTGGCATGGTGCGGCTTTCCGTTGGGTTAGAGCATATTGATGATATTATAGAAGATTTGCAGCAAGCGCTGCGTTCGGTTTAAGCTGGCGATAGGGTTCGACTCCCATCACCCTAACGGCAACCCACACAATCGACGCATGGTTCTTGTCACTGCGATAATAGAAAATTGACACTCCCTGCGTAAGCCAAGATGAGTGTCAATTTTTGTTTTTTTAATTAAATTAGCCCAGAATATCTGCCATGATGTCGCTCATTCTGTCCATCAGGGCATCAAGTTTGTCCTCTGCCATATCTTCGATTCTGTCTTCTTCGTCTTCTGTCAGGTCAAGTGTGTCAAATTCTGCTTCAATTCTATCAAAGAGCCCTGCCAATTCATCTTCAAACGCATCAAGTCTATCAACGATATCTTCAAAATCAACATCTGCACCCATCATATCTTGCAGCGCATCAACGATTTCTTCCAAGCTCTCAAATGCTTCATTGACCAGTTGTTCCGCTCTTTCGAAATCGGATTGTGCGACATTGGATTGTTCAGATCCGCCGCAACCTACTGCAAGCCCCATTGTTGCAAGCGCAAGTGCCACAACCAAAATAATTCCTAGTACTTTCTTCATTAAAACTTACTCCTCTTTTCTTGTTCTGTTATATTCAAACGCTGATATTATCGCACAAATCTCCCGACAAAGCAACATTTTTTTGCAAAGATGCTATTTGTTTCAGTTGCCGGCAATCTGTCGCGTTTTTTGTTTGCAGTAGCCTTACCGACACAAGGCAAAGATGGGACGGTCGCAAGGACATGTAGTAGCTCATTCTACGACATACTCACGCAGTTTCTCAAAAAGCCTCGGGCTGACTATGGCTTCGAGTTCAATGCCGGATTCCAGATACTGAGAATCGGTTACAGCGCCCTCATTGTGAATAACTTCAAGTAATGATGCCTTATCATAAGGCAAGTGGAGGAATACTTTCTTTTTCATAAAGGAAAGATTTTCCTCTATTTTTTTGAGTAGTACATCTGTTCCCTGCCCTGTTTTTGCCGAAATTTCAACAATATTTTCGCCATGCGGACGAACATCCGAAGTAAAAACATCACATTTATTAAATGCTTCCAGCCTTGGAGTATTTCCTGCACCCAACTCAATAATCAAATCATCAACAACACGCGCTTGCTCCTGCCACTCAGGACTGGACGCATCAATGACATGAATCAACAAATCAGCATATTTGAGTTCTTCCAAAGTCGCTTTGAAAGCATCTACAAGATGATGAGGGAGTTTTCTTATAAATCCGACTGTATCGGAAATCAATGCCTCCTGAACCTCGCTGATTGCAATACGCCTGGTGGTGGTATCCAAAGTGTCAAACAACCTGTTTTCAGCCTGAACATCAGCCCCAGTCAGTTTATTGAGCAATGTTGATTTACCGGCATTTGTATATCCAACCAACGCAACGACCGGAATATTGTTTTTTTCCCTCAGTCGCCGTTGCGTATCTCTGGTTCTTATCACCTCACGCAACTCATCTTCCAATTTTGTGATCTTGCGTCGTATGTGACGACGATCTGTTTCCAATTGAGTTTCGCCCGGGCCGCGTGTGCCTATCGGCGCACTTGTACCGGTTTGACTAACAAGGTGCTTCCACATGCCTGTAAGCCTTGGGAGCAGATATTTATACTGAGCAAGCTCTACTTGCAGCCTACCCTCTCTAGTCCGGGCACGCCCTGCAAAAATATCAAGGATTAAGGATGACCGGTCGAGGACACGCATCCCCATATCCTCTGTGAGCGCTCTCATCTGTGACGGCGAGAGTTCGTTATCAAACACAGCTAAAGTACAGTCATTGTTTTGTGCAATCTCTTTGAGTTCCTCGACTTTACCCTCACCAATAAATGTCCTTGGCTCCGGAGACTTGCGGTTTTGCAATACTCTGCCCAAACAAATACCGCCTGCTGTTTCTAAAAGCGCTTCAAGCTCATCCATGCTCTCATCGGTCGAGCGGTCGCGCGGCTTCATACTGTCGGCGCAAAGCCCGGCAATCACAGCTTTTTCTTTCTCATTCATTTTTACTAATTGTTCCAAAGCAAGCACCTCAAAAATAAAATAAAAAAACCCGCGCCGATTAAGCGCGGGTCGAGAATGTGCAATGCGAATCGCTACATTCAGTGACTATTGTTTCAGACCGAACTTTCTGTTGAACTTGTCAACACGACCACTGGTATCTACCAGCTTCTGTTTGCCTGTATAAAAGGGGTGACACTTGGAGCAGATTTCAATTCTGATATCCTTCTTTGTGCTTCCCGTCTCAATAATCTCGCCACATGCGCACTTTATTGTCGTAGGCTGATAATTAGGGTGGATCCCTTCCTTCATCATGTTCACCTCTTTCTTCACTAATCGTGCAAAAGACATAATAACACACGCAACAAATAAAAGCAAGCGTTTTTTCTATACTGTTTGCGCCTTTAAATCATCGCCATCTTCGCTGATGCAGTGACATGCCACATAGTGGTCGGGTGCCACTTCTATAAGCGGAGGTGTGCCCTTGTCGCACATCTCTGGGCGATAGTAGTTACAGCGCGGTGCAAAGCGGCACTCATCAGGCGGG
>Ga0123355_10002936_pt1 | contig 24247 bp, 10 predicted proteins | sample TergutEmb28metaG_3_FD_89872 | JGI IMG/M metagenome (GOLD analysis project Ga0123355, IMG submission 89872) | Embiratermes neotenicus P1 segment gut microbial communities from Petit-Saut dam, French Guiana - Emb289 P1 | ecosystem: Host-associated > Arthropoda: Insects > Digestive system > Gut ... | reverse complement strand
CACACCCAGCTACCTACAAATTCATTGACCCAATAGACATCCCACCAAATTTAGCTTTACAAGAGCACGTAAAATGATGGGATCTCAATATCACCACGCGGTTTAGGCGTATTATATAAAACTCTTTTAGCAAAAAAATTTGTCAACCTGACGATGGCCGCTATAGGCCGAAACATGTAGTTTTCCATTGCTAATAAACACCATCATTTAGCCATATATTTATAGTTGTGTTTTTGACTGAATTTACCTCACCATATAGTGCTTATATTCGATCAAGATCATAACGGCAACATGTGAGAGAGAGGTGTACCCCAGAATGAATATCTGTATTTTCATATCCATTATATAAAGATTTCCTCATCACAGTGACCATTCAGTTCACGCACACCCATACACATACACGTAGAAGAGCGTCATTGCAGGTATTCCCCACCCACGTGTCATATTTGCGAGTCTAGTGAATTAACCAGCGATCATTGAAATGAGAAGCTGGGGGGAAAAAAAGGCTTCAAAACATTAGCGTCAGAAATGGTACGGTGTTTTAGTCATTTTGATCTTCTTAGAGGATCCTGCATTGAGGTAAATATACGCTTCTGCAACGTTGTCAAAATGCTGCCAGTCTACAAAGTGTCACACGCCAGAAGACAGCAATATTTGCGCTGTGTCAACCTAAAATCGCACTTGCTACCAAGGTGGAATCACAAGTTATTTCCCTTGTATTTACTCAAACATTTGTCACAACGTTTTCGTTGAAAAATTGTGCAAATCCTATACAATTGTGCTGTACACACCATTTTATAAGCTATTCAACAATATGGCGAAAAGTGTGGGTCACAATTTTGTCGCCCCAGTCGGAACTTCTATATTGCAGAAGCACATACAGTATACATAAAAAACACGGCAATGTGTTCATCAACAAAAAGGCAATTCTATCGACAAAAAAAAACGCCATGCATGCCATGAGAATATAGACTGTACATTCATTCATATAACGACAATTTTGTCGAGGCAAAGCGAAAGGGGACCACATCGCCCATGATCAGATTCAGAGCCTCGCTACGGCTGATATCAGTCGGGTCGTCTGTCTTGGTGACGAGGCCCCTTTGGCGTTCATGCCCAGATATTAGTCTAGTGTGTACTCTATGCGACAATGCTAGGAGAGACAGCTCAGTCTAAAAGGTGGCTGCGTGCGAACTGGAGGACACCCGGCAGAAGAAATGTATTGGCCTTCTTGACATACTGGTTAAGAAGGGCTCTTTGTTTGGGACATGCTGAATGGGGAGTGGCCACACACCATGTACAGCCGAGGTCGCAATGAGAGGATGTTTATCTCCACGTCTCTATGGTCCTTAGGAATAAGGGAAACTTTATCTCTTTTTTTCTCCTCTTCATCACTATCAGTGGTTCTCAAACACTTGAGTGCCGTGCCCGCGCAAAATGTACTTTGATATCAGATCTTGCGTCATACTTGACAACAATGGCAAACAATGGACACGTTAACTTCTCGAAATCTTGAAGTCTAAAAGGAAACTCGAAGACGTAGCAACAAGAACTTTCACCTCCGTCCATCCGTCATTCAACTCTAACACTAAGTACAAAATTTTATTCTCTTTTATTTTCAAATCGCTTCAAATTATGAGAGAGGAATGAATTAAACTACACTTTAGCAGTTTTCGTTGTACACAAATTTCATTTAGGTATTCCGAAATACATCCTACTTAAGACGCTCCTTTAGATCTCTGGACAGCCGTCACCAAAGGAAACGTTTTTGTGGATACATGCTCTACCAGGTATGCCGGCTGCTGCAGAATACCATTCAAACAATTAGGCACACCGAACATGCGCGTTCGGCGAAAAGAATTACGAAGTACTTATTAAAATCCGCGTTCTCCAAATCCATATGAAAATAAGAAATGTACCTCATACAAGAAAGAGAATTATTTCATAACTTCCTTAACAATTTAAAGTCTGCAGTGCATCTGAAATATTTAACCCACAAAGTGCAGTTCCTGCCGCAGAGCAACCCCGTAGTTCTGCCACCATGATAAAGGCCACCAAGTTAATTCCAATGATGCAAATAAACTCTACTGATTTTGAGAATCATACGAAGTACAGAGTGGCGCTAAAGCCACTTAGCATTCAATGTTCAATATGTTGGCTCCACCGCCAAGTGAATTTTTCACCATCCTGTTTATAAATGCATTCCGTGTAAATCAAAATCAAACGTTAAAGTGTTAAAAGCGTTACTTTCGGAAAATTTGTGAAAGAGAAGCTTTTCGCTAAACGTAATAACAAGCGTCACGACAAAGGATCCCATTTTAATAAAGAGACATAAAATCCACAAACAACTCTTAACTGATGCTTAAACCTAAACGAGTCAAAAGTATTCATTGGATGAATAAACAGTGGGTGTTATGAAGTCAATCCTTCGTTACTGCACACACTAATAAATTGCTAGATGTTTTTGTAACTTGTGTAATATATTTTTCAAAGTCTACTTGTAAATAGTGTGGGCCGGGTAGCTCAGTAGGTATAGCGAATGACTACGGGCCGGGCGGTCCGGGATCGAATCCCGGTGGGGACGAGATTTTCCGCCCGTCCAGACCGGCCCTGGGGCCCACCCAGCCTCATGTAAAATGGGTACCAGGTCTTTCCCGGGGGTAAAGTGCGGCCGGGGCGTGCTGCTGACCACTCACACCCTTCTAGTGCCGCGGTCATGGAAGAGTAGAGCTATACCTCTACCAACCCTCTGGACCGCACCGGGCCTGTAACGGGATCACTTTACCTTGCTTGTAGATAGTAAAATGTCAACAGGGTACACCAATCTGATTTTAAGGCAGTCTAAATGTAAGCGGGATATGGATTGTGTTCGGAGTAACTTTCTTAAGCTGTTCGACATACAGATACATAAATGTACAGTACATGCGGAAGCCCTTATGCTAAAATGTCTCGAAACCGCCAGACATGGTTAAAAATATTGTATAAAAAAGGTTGTTTCTTACTTCTCTATGAAGTTTGTACGCAACAGCTTTTGCTTCTATAATGGTTTAGCGAGTCACACTCGAGATAAGCACAGAAACACAATGTGAGCATTACTTAAAATAATCCACAGAGCTGTGAAAAGTAATGAGAAATTTAAATTTCTCGGTCTTTGTCCGTAATATTTTTCAGTAACAAATTTCATTTAAAAAATTTTAGTGGCTCTCCAGTTGTTATATTCGTATAGACAGACTAAATGAACACTTAAGCGAACACGCCTAAAAATGAGGCAGCTACATCTCAGAAAAACAATTAAGTATTATTTATCTTTATTGTTGCACAGTGTATTTTGTAGAATCACTTTAATTATCAACCAACTAATGCACTTACATAAAATTTCACATTAAAACATTTAAAACCGCTCCAACATGTTTCGATCCTAAGATCATCCTCAGGGAGCTACGTTGTTCCTTGCTAAAGTCATTTAAAAAACACTCCTTAATTAATTCCCTTTTATTAATGGGGTGCTGTGGCGGCATGTCGTGTTGTGTAAGGGTACTTGTTGAGAATGCGCCTGACTATAGGTGTGAGCAGTGTGTTACGTTGCGAGAAACTGGTCAGTCTCTCGCAACGTAACACACTGCGGAATTTGCGAGGAATCGAGGTGGCGTGTTGTACTGAAACACAAACAGCCTATTATTTAGGCACACATTATTTATTCGGAAGTTTATCAACTAATTCTTTGATGAGCTTAGTTCCAAAGTTTAATAAATAAGAACAAGATTATATGGCACAAACACAAGGACCCTTAAATTATTAATAACGCTTTTTGATGTATTTACCCTGCATCTTGTTTGGTTTATTTTCCAGACCACCAAATGCACGACATGTATTCATGAACAATATTTTAGTATGTCCTAAGCCCTTATGATGTATAAAATATTTATGTATATATATATATATATAAATTTGTTGGTCTGGATAATAAACTATTAATGACGCTTGTGTCGGCGGTACCCCGCGTAATTCGACCGCCAAGCTGCAGGTCATCTCATCAGCCATTATCTCCATTTCCTTCACCGCTACCCAGTCATCAAGCTAAATTCGGATTTTCCTAGCTAGCCAAGCTAGAAATGACGACGATTTTATAACATAATTACACACAAAACTAGGCTCATTACAACTCGCAGGAAAGTTGTGTAATAGTTGCAGCTTTGCTCCCATATTTTTTTATGGCTCAACAGTCCCAGTGGGCATAGGCCTCGTCTAAGTGAATCTTCGATCACACTCAGACACGCCATGATCAGTAGGACTCCCACGGAGTCTTCCTGACAGAACACAACACTCACAAGAGATACAAATCTATGACCCCGGCGGGATTCGAAACCGCAATCCAAGCAAGCGAGCGACTGTAGACCGACGACCTAGACCGCGCGGCCACTGGGATTGACTTGGACACACCTTAGCACAGCAACTTAACTTTACAGCTTGCTTTAGGCAGAAAGTTTTAGCACGCATCGACTGCCTCACCAAGCAACGTGGATCCAACGTCAAATCGTCACGAATGAAATGAAACGATGCAGAAAGGTTTAAAGCCAACCAGACAGGGCAGAGTTATTCTTGAAAGCCAAGATTTTCTCACCTTACAGTGAAACTCCCCACATTTCATAAATGAAAAATGTGCTGCATTCTGTTTTTGACTACGCACCGCGTCTCGTCCCTGTACTAAATGTGATGAAGCCAGCCACATCCTCATATCTTATTTATATTGAATATGCATACAGCACCGTACGGACACGAAAGCTAGCACAATTATGCGGAAAGGCACAACTTCACTCACCACTTACAAATAATTGTAAGAGTTTATTTCAAAGAAAAGACGACACTAGATATCTCAGTACTTTAACACTTTAAGAACGCTAAGGTCACAGCGGATCTCTTCTCAGGCCAGAGAATAACTGAATAATCAGAGTGATCAACTAACCACCACCCAACTGTGGCCTTTCAAGATAATTTCAAGTGAGGTCAAAACGTGTTACAGCAGGTCAAGCCTCAGATCAATTGCCGCACTTGTGTCCAAATGATGAATGTTTATTAATGTCCGTTGATAACATTTTTTTTACTTTGTTTTTTTATTTTGTTTTGGTGATTGTCATTCAGTTTTGCTGTCACTATCATTCGATACAAACACGAGTTTGGTCTAAACACAACTCGTGTTTTATCGCACTTGTTAAGCTCCATGTTTCGATCCTACACTTCGGTTGTCATCAGGCTTCGTATAAAAACAACGAAAAACGTAAAATACGCACATTCTGATATACAGTAGAATTATGCGACAGAGATCTTGCGTACACTCAGGTTTCTTTTAAAACACTATTACAGTAGCTACTGTGTGTATTTCCTGTTAAAATTATTTTAACTTAACACATAAAAACCAAATCAATCAACATGAATAAGAAGGCAATAAGTTCATCTGAGTCGTCGGAACGTGTAACCAATGCACAGAATAAAATCCCCCTTAAAATTCATCATTTGTTCAAAAACCGCCGTGCAAACTTAAAAACGTACACACACACACACACACACACACACACACACATATATATATATATATAAACTGAAATTGGCTGTATAAATACACACAAATTTTATTTTACACATGTCAGTTATCCTTAAGCAAAACTTTATTGGCATCACGATGAATTTCTAACTCCTAAAGTCTCAAACAAACCTAAAGTTGTCTCAGATTTGGTAGATGTAAGCATTCTGAGAGTTTTTCTAAATAATTTCTACGTAGGATCCTATAATTCAGAACTTACATCATGTGCGTGAAAGCTGAAAGTTGAAAGAAAAAGGCAAAGCGTCGTGCTGTTTGCCATCACTACTCACTGAATTCCAACCCGAAACTTCAAGTTGCGCAGAGAATATGGAGAATTATTTGTGCCGGAATTATCATGAGTCGAAGTTGGAACGAATATTAAGGGACAGGAGAAAACAGTGAAAGAGATTCCCCAAGCGGATGGCAAGTAAGCTACATGAAGTGACAACTCAAGGAAGATGTGAAAGATGCATTACTCGTATAACAGATCGATGCCAGCGTTAGTGATGAGAGAGGCACTGAGATTTAGAGGAAGTTGCTCAACATCACGTTAAGTCTGAATTTGTTAAATGCAGTGAAAGTGACTCTACGAAAATCAAACAGCTTAACTACGTACGGCCAAGAACTACATGAAAGGAATTCTGTGCCGTAATCATAGAGCTAACAAACAGAGCACGGGTTCCCCAAGTAAACAATTATATACAGCCTAACTTGTTCTAAAAATGTGGCCTTGGTTTTGAACTTCAATCCGTGGAAAAATAACTTGGAATTTGAAGTTCAGTTGACCGTGCATCGTGATAAATTCTTACAATTAAACCAACTAAATGCACTAATTTCTCAAATTTACTTTTGGAATAAAACTCTACATGTTTCGGACAGTTCCTCTGTCCATCACCAGGAGTTTTTCACTGTACACACAGCAATGGTATATGTCATACAGGTTTGCTGACAGCTTTCGAGCAGGATCAGGATGGAACTCAAATCTACATGTTTCGGACAGTTCCTCTGTCCATCATCAGGAGTTTTTCACTGTACACATAGCAATGGTATATGTCATAAAGGTTTGCTGACAGCTTGCGAGCCTTGCTTGCAAGCTGTCAGCAAACCTGTATGACATGTACCATTGCAGTGTGTACGGTGAAAAACTCCTGATGATGGACAGAGGAACTGTCCGAAACATGAAGAGTATTATTCCAAAAATAAATTTGAGAAATTAGTGCATCTAGTTGGTTTTATTATAAGAATAACTTGGAATATATGATCCAGTGAAATACGCATATTTTCAAAATTCAGTATTTAATATTCTTCTACAAATTGTCGCCTTTCTATATTTCTTCTTTACAGATGCAAATGCATAATCTCATCACGTTAAGGAAATTAAAGTTCACACACTTATGCACGGTACTGTTTGCCTGGTATTTCCCGAAGTATTCAATTTAAAGGATAAGAAATGTTTAAAATTCAAGCTGCAATTTAGTTGTAGGATATAGTTATAATATTTAACCTATACTTTAAGTTATTCGCCATTGCATATGTAGGCCAGTCCACGTGGAATTTGTAGCTTCGACGGGTTTTTCTCCAAGTACTTTGTAGTTATCCCGCCAGTGTCATTCCTCCAACACTCCAAATTCTTTCACTCACTCATTCATTCATCCATTCACTTATTTATTCATCCAATCTTCATTTGTCACCGATGCTACAAAATCTCAATAACTGATAGGTCACTAAATAGTATACACTCTCCAAGGCCATAAAGTCAGTTTCATCTACCAGCTCGTCAACCTTGCACGTTTTACGCTATTTAGGCCTACAAGACCCCATCAGAAACTAAAGATGAAAATCGAGCAACAATCGGACTAAACAGCAGAAGCGCTGTAAGTTGTGTTGTGTTGGCACAGGCTTTTATTGTTTTAAATAGGTAAGTTTTTTTTTTTAAGTCTGGGCTCCATTTAGAATATAAATACACAGCAGACCTAAATTCGCCCAAATTTGTGTGTAAAAGAGCAGCACCAAATTATACCTGAATGCGTCAAGCAGTTTCGGAAATGATTATTATAATATATAAACATACACACACAAAAGCTAGAAACAGATGGACGAACACAGCATTGTCATTATCCGTTCATGTATGCACTCTGTAGATGACTCAAAACAAGCAATTTCATACACAGAGGGTGGGGCGGGTCACTGTGTCGGACATCAAGACAGCCGACGATAATTTACGTATTGATTTTCAAGGGAGTGTCACCAGGAGCACGTTCGTGAGCTATATTCATTCACCGTAGAGTTGAGCACTGCTGCACAACGGTTGACAGCTCTCCGCCACGCTGCAGCATGCCACATCGCATTTTTTTTTTTTATTATTATTTTCCCTCAACTCTGTTAGAGCTAATGTACCGTGCGACGTTGCGATGTCATTTTTGTTTTTATTCTGTGTGAAGTCTCATGTGCAGCATCACGAATCGAAAAATGTGTGGAATGTGAAACTGAAATTTCAGTAACTGCTGGTCTTCGAATGTTGTTACTATACGTGCTTGACAAGAGGGAAATGAAATAAAGGGGCAGCGTCTTCAGGGCTATTCTGCATTTTCGGTATCAAAATTCCTTAACGATTTCGACGAAAGTATTACTTCGTAAATTAAATATTATTAATCTTTACGTTTGCGCCGTGCAACAATGACAAACACTTTATTATCCAACAAATGCACAAATATATAATTCGTAGATATAATTAAAATCATAAAATATTTGAATGTGCTCCATCCTGTTTCGGATCACATAGGATCCATCATCAGGGAGCCTTATACAGTACTTGGCTAAAATTACAAAAATGGTTCTATCGTGTCCGTTGACATGGACGTAGTCGGTGTTATGGCAGCATATTCTGCCCGTGGTGCGTGCGTGTAGATCACTGTATAGGAAGGCCTTCCTAATTGTCCTATGCTTTCGCATTTACTGTGTTCCATCTAGTGTTGCTTGTTTTCTATAGGAATCAGTTTGATTATTTATTTATTTATTTTTAATAGCACGTTGTTGCTTTTTAGGATCCCTTGATAATTCTGCAGTTTCATATCAACACGGACTTCTGAATTTCCAAGTAAATTGTTCAAAATTTATGCTACAAAGAATGCACATTCACTTATCGCCCTCCTATAATTTTGACTTTTTGTTCTGCGAACTCTTGTTCTTTCACTTATACCTAACCTGATATAAATATTTACTTACATATCTAGAATACTTTCATTAGCACAAGTTACATATACCTACTTTTCTATGCGCTAAATTCTCATTTATTACGAGCCGCTTTTATCCAGTAAATAATCATTCGACTAGTCGTCTCAGTTCACTTCAACAGAATGTGTGGTTCGTCTTCCTCTCCTGAACATAAAGAGCATTTTCCACTAGCCACCTCTTGTAGCGGGTTGGATGAGGCTAAGACCGTTTATACTCTGGCCTCACATGGGCAAATTACACCAGTCCCTGGGGACAGATATGTATGGAGTATGGGTGGAATTGGAATTGGAATTGGAATTAGCAGCAGGCAAAAGAAATTCTCCGAGTAAAGCCTTCAATGGTGCCACCTTTCCATAGCACACCCCACAAAGACTACTCTGGGATTAAGCCAGGACCTCCGCACGGATAAGCCAGCCTGAGATTTAGCACGGCTTCCTTAACAATACATGAATTCGCGATGATACGAAACTTTCATATGAGGAAGAGAAAGTAAAAGCAGTAACTTCGCTTCCCACTCAGTAAGTACTCGTAGTGTTACGTCAAGACAGACCCTTGTGGTCAAATTCGTAACCGTCTGCAACATTGAGAAAAGGAGTAGATGTAAAATTCGTCTGCATTTTATATAACGGAACAAATATCTTACGGCCAAAAAGGCTTGCAGTTTTTTCCCGAAGTTAACTGATATTACAAAAAAAAAAAAATCACAGGGGTTATGTATGTACCTTACAATAGTGTCAAGATTCTTCGCACCCCTGTTTCTCTACAGCATGTCTCGCTGCTACAGATATTTAATGCCATCACAATAGAGCCAGGTGCACACAGGTTTTCGAAACCTGAATGAGAAATAGTGGACTGTATTGCTAAGGGAAAACTGTCGCATTGCAGGCCTGGACAGGCCCCTAGGGCTACAGGAGGTTGAGGCTCCCATAATTTCTAGACACTCGGCACATGAAGGTGGCAAGGTTTTCGGCCCTACGCACCGACCGCCTTTACCGCCCAGGAGATAAGCTTAGTACTGATTTATTTTATAGGCTGATTTGAATTCATGGCCACTCTACGGGCGGAAGGGTTAAGTGAATGAAAAATCCCAAAGACCTAATCGGGAATCGAACTCGCGACTTTCCGGCAGCGACTGTACTGCTGGGACTAATTAACAAGCTCCCGTCAAATACGACCTAAGATGGACCAAGTTTTCCTCCACGTTGACACGCTTCTAGCTTTGGAAAAGAACTCTCTATGTAACGGTGGGATTTGTGGTACAAAAAGTGGCAATGGGACAGGATTTTCTCCCAATATTCTTCCGTTGCCACACTTGAAGGATCATTCCACTAATGGCGTACTCATCTACTTAGTTTGAAATGTATGACAGCACCATCACAGAAACTAGACACAAAAGATTTTTGTCTGGTCATTTGATTTCTACCATGATCGGGGATAAAATCGTCCCAATTTATCACAAACCGCTTTTTACACGCGCCTTTTGTTGTTCAAGTTACAGTCTTACTTGTAATCTTTTCCAAGAGTCACTGTTTCAAAAGCCATTAAAATATTAAACACGTAATAACATCGTCATTAATTAGATTGGTTAACAAAAAAATTTAGTAAAATTAACGGAAATATACGGAAAATTTTCCATTATTCACCTCTGAGAATTGAAACGGATTTCATCAGCTTTTGCCCGATTGAGTCACCATAAGCTAAGGCAACGGTAGCCTCCTTTCAATTCCTCGTCTATTCACCAAACTGCGAAATCTACGAATTGGTGTTCGAAAAACAGATCGGCAATTTCAACACTTAGAAACATGTCCAGGTTGCCTATACCGACATTCTTCGTCCTCTTCTTCATAGCAAACATTCAGTCAGTTCTCTGTAAAGGTGCACATGTTAGGTTAAACGTTGCCCTGAAGTAAAATCAATAATAGTAAACCAAGAAAATCTTAGTTTAAAGAAAGATATTAAGTACCCCCAAAATAAAACAGAATAATGGAAACTGTATGCTTGAAAGGAAATAAGAAGGCTGTAGACATTCCAAGAGCGAGTTGCAGTAGTGAGCCAGCTGCATTCTTTCCAATTGAAAACATTTCAATAAAACATGACATTCCTTTCAAGCTAAAATGGATTCCCGTTTTAGTATTGTTCGTGAGACAGCCGAGATATTGCCACTCGTATTTGTCCAACAGGGTGTTGCATCATGTTCAGATTTCACTTAGAATCAGTACTGCCAAATCTTCCATGGATTCTCAGTCCGCAACATAACGCACCGGTATTTCAGTTATATTTGTTACGACTTGGCTGCCTTGTACAGTGCTTTACTCGCAGCAAAGAGCAGTATTAATTTCAACGCACCCCTTAGCCCTTTAACGCCGAATGGCCACTAAAGTGGACGTACAGTGAGCCCTTTAAATAGCCGAATGGCCGCTAAATTCCGGCGTCAAAGGGTTAATGGTAAAAAAAAAATCTACTTCATGAACGCAAATACAAAATTCCTTTTAAGTGTATCGCATGCCATTTGCAGTAAGTTACGTTAGACTCGTCAGGTCTGTCCGCAGGAAATACACGGACTCCTACAGAAAGAAGGTTAGTGACAGCTCACGTAAATTTGTCGTCACTTTACGATTTTGGTTAAGATCGGATATTTCTGCATAATTGGCGTTTATAATTAAAACAGAGTATGTTTTCTGCGAAATACAATCGGAGACCGGAAAAGTCTGACGATCTGCGTAAACATGACACCCAAGCATGGTCGACTGTAAGTGAGTTATTTCTTATGACCGATTTTAAAACTGTTCCTTTCATACGGACAAAACTTAACTGTGGGTGCGCGCGCGTGTGTGTGTTTTGTGGAAAACGAGGAAAGGTAAATTACAAATACTCAAATCTTCATGAAAAGTGGGGTGAATTTAAAACCCTCGGAACTGTGATTCATACCTCCTGTACATTGAAAGAGCTAATTTGGTTGTATAGTTATTTATCCATTTGAAAACAACAAACCAACACCGCCTTACACAATACCCTTGGTTATTGCGAATAAAACACACCAGTGACGTCACAGCCACCGGTTGCCATGGCTCCTACACAGCTTGTTTTCTGTGTGACATCACAGTCGTATTAACAGTAGGAGTACACCAATACAAGGCAGTGACGTCTCAGCCACCAGTTTGCTTGGTTAAGATACAGACTGATCGATATTACCCTCTGTACATATCGTTCATGCCAATCACAGTGTCCTTGCGGTATAAGGCCTTGGTCTGCGCCCAATCGCTTCCTGAGATTGTGGGTTCGAATCACGCCGGGAGCATGGATGTCTCTTGTTAGTGTTGTGTGTTGTCAGGCTGCGCCCACTCGCTTGCTCAGATTGTGGGTTCGAATCACGCCGGGAGCATGGATGTCTCTTGTTAGTGTTGTGGGTTGTCAGGTAGAAGTCTACGCGTGAGACTTATCACTCGTTCAGAGAAGTCGTACAGAGTGTGGTGTGTCTGAGTGTGATCGTGAAATGTCGATGACGAGGAAGACTTCGCCCACTGGGGGCTGTTGCGTCATGGATATATATATATGGTAAAGTGTTCCCATTAGAGGCCCGGTGTGGCCCAGAGGGTGGGTAGAGCAATAGCTGTACTATTCCATGACCGCGGCACTAGAAGAGGGTGAGTGGTCAGCAGCACGCCCCGGCCGCACTTTACCCCCGGGAAAGACCCGGTACCTATTTTACAGGAGACTGGGTGAGCCCTAGGGCCGGTCTGGACAGGTGCGGAAAATCTCGTCCCCACCGGGATTCCATCCCGGACCGTCCAGCCCGTAGTCAGTCGCTATACCGACTGAGCTACCCGGCCCATATTATATATATATATATATATATATATACACACACACACACACACACGAGTATATCGCCTATCTGTAATTAACAAAACATTTCAGTCGAGTGTTTCCAGATTTCTTTCGACAGTGCTATTTGAGCAGTTAAGGTTCACTGAAACATTAGACAGCAAGCAACAACAAACATTTGGTGTTTCCTTCAGTACGTACAGGTACGCTTCTATGAAAATGAACATCTAAAACGCCTAGCTCAATAGGCAGTAATTATATTAATCGACATTTTTACGGAGCCGATGTTTATGTTATCCAAAAAATTCGTACGAATGATTCCAAATTTGTTCTAGAATGCAGTATTGATATGGCCTACTTACAAGTTGTTTTTGGGGGAAAGGAAACACAGCTGGAATATCTGCACAAACTTTAGGTAATATTTTAAATTTCGTTTAATATGCGATTAAAACTCTTGTCTTGCATTTGCAATAAATAGGGTTGCGTATAATCTCAGCAATTGACCAACTTCATGCACAAATTCTTGTTTATAACAAGTTTATTATATTCCTCTACATGTTTCGAGCACTTTTGCGCTCATCATCGGGACGTCAAATTGTATTATACGGCATCTGGTATCGTCACGCTCTGTAGGTGGCCGACCTGTGCGCACCGGACGGTCACCTACAGAGTGTGACGATACCAGATGTTGTATAATACAATTTTTTTTTATCTCCCAGTATCATTGCAATCTGTCCGAGGACATTCAGCAATCGTGTTTGACGGTCACTATTAATGGCATGTAGGAAAAACACCAGTGATGTATCTCCTATATTAAGCTCAATCACATTGATTGGGTATGGTTCCTCATTCATGAGGTTTTCTAGATCACACACAACGACGTACCACAGTCGGTAGGACTCATCTGGACGAGTGATCAGTTTGTCGCAGAGACCTCTACCTGACAACACAAAACGCTCACAACAGACAAACATCCATGCCCCCGGTGGGATTCGAACCCACAATCCTAGCAGGCGAGCGGCCGTAGACCTACGCCTTAGACCGCGCGGCCACTGGGACCAGCATAATACAATTTGACCTCCTGATGATGAGCACATAGTGCTCGAAACATGTAGAGGAATATAACAAACTTGTTATAAACAAGAATTTATGCATTAATTTGGTCAATTGCTGAGATTACGTTTGTCTCATATCGTTACATATTTGACCCTATTTTCTGGGTCAATATTTTTAAAGTAAGTTTTTCGATGTTTTGCTAACCGTTCATCTCAGTATAATCTTAGCAATTAACCAACTTAATGCACAAATTCTTGTTTTATAATAAGTTTATTATATTCCTCTACATGTTTCGAGCACTATGTGCTCATCATCAGGAGGTCAAATTGTATTATACAGCATCTGGTATCGTCACATTGAAACAAGTGAGTGGTATAAAATTGCTAAAATACAATTCTATAAATATGAGCACATAGTAGTAAAAGTTATATATGAATTCTTCGGGTGTAATTACTGTATATTTCTTCACTATAAGCATGTTATGCCATGCAGAGGTTCCGTATGTTTTTATGTCGTGTGTTGTTTGGTAGAGGTCTCTGCGACGAGCTGATCACTCGACCAGAGGAGTCCTACAACTGCGGTGCTTCGTTATGTGTGATCTGCAAACCTCAAGAATGAGGAGGCCATAGCCCACGTTGGGCTGCAGCGGCAATGAGGGATGCATTTTAAAATTGTGTTTAAACTGGATTTTACTGTTAAATTGCATATCGTACTGATTTAGAAGTTCCAGCTGCGGAAAAATATCTTTTCTCAAGTCAAATGACTTTTTTGCTTCATGAGACATGTTTCATCATTTTCTTATCGAAAGTGATAGGTCTCAGGTACACTTACTTAAAATAATAATAATATATTAACCAGTAGTATAATGACTTCATCAATCATCACGAATCAATAAGAGCCCCACAACTGACGCCGTGGATCGCAGTGTGAATTTTACTTCCATTCTGTCACATTACAGGCCTAAAGCCAGTACTTTCAATAATGTGAACGACAAAAAAAGTTGGAAAACCCCGCTTGCCGCTGAAATTAATGTTTCACGAACAGATATTTGGTTGTGGGATGAGGCAGACGCACTGACTGCGAAAAGCAGGGAATTAGCGAGAATTCATTTTTTAAAATATATGTGCTCGTTTCTATTTGGCCACACGCAAATGATTTCGTGGAAATTCCCTCGTTTATGTTTTCCCACATGAAGTTTCTACATTATAACTAGTACTAATTTGAACACACACACTCATATATGCAGTAAATGAGGTACATGAAAGCATCCCGATGGATCCTGTCTGTGCTACAACAAGATTTCTGTCACCGTTCTGCGTTGGCTCTGACTATATGGCACGTGTCACTTTTTCTGTTGACCCAGACAGCTTTACTCGGGTCTGGTAGAAGAAGGCAGAACGTTAATTAGCTACAAAAACTAGCTCGAGGTAAGAAGGTAATTTTCGGGAGATCAGTACCTATTTGTCGACCTCTGATCTAGTAACTGAAAGAGGCTGTATCAAAGACTGGACATTACACACATGCACGGTCACTTCACAATGGACAGTAGAGTGGCATATTGTGGTCGAACTTGTTCCGAACACGGACACAAACTCCCAGGCGTGTGTTTCTAAATGCCGAACCTGCAGATAAGCGTAACAAGAAAAGTTCGAAACTTGGTAAAGAGAACGTACAAAATTTACAGCACTCTGAAACACACAACACTGTAGACAGTGTTATTTACTTGCCAGATAAAGACGCTTAAATTTGTTAATTATAGAATACAGTGTCAGTAAGTATAAATTTGAAAATAGGAATAAAAACTAAACAGACACAGAATATCCATTTTTATTAACATTTATCCCTGTTTATAAGAGTGTTTGAAGAAAATCTACAAATACTGACATTTAAGTCTTCTCAGACGACAAAACTGGTTCTGTCATATACATAATATTGACGTCAAACTATTTCTAACCTGAAATGTCCGTGCTTAGGAACGACATGTCTTATCATGTAAAATGTTAAACAAAGTAGTTAGAAGACTAGATACTACGATAAATAATGAAAGAAGATTGTAAATTTAGTGCAAATGAAGTTTACGGGAACCATGTTACGTTAAATAATTAATGGCTTCACTGTTATAGCAACGCTTCTAATTTCGTTATTCCTATTTTTATAACGATATAAATAAAATAGCATCCATCTATAAGATACGAGATTTTTAAGTATACGTTGTTCCGTTAGTATCAATGTTTCGAAGAAGAATGCTGTTTCCAGCTTCAGGTTGGGTTACTACAATCACGAAAGGTGAGGCTGTTTCTGTCTCTGAGACTTCGTCGAAAAAGACGGTCGCAGTAGGCGTCTACTAAGTACCGTCTGTTTGTCACCGAAATTATTCGAGCCTCTCTATTAGCGGAAGATACAAACTGTAGTCTAACTTCGGTCTGAATCTTGATTACAGCTCTTCAGTGAAATATAGCAAGATTATAGCAGTCTCAAACACAGCTCCTTTCCTTCCAGTGACGAGTTTTGATGACCAAACATAAAACACACACATCAGAAAGAAGCAAGTTCTGTGTTCTGATTTCAATGTCGCAGTAGTTTCGAAAAATTGTTAAAAGGTTTCATGTTAAATTTTAGGTTCTCAAGGTTGTTAAGTGTAAAGACACGGTTTTCTGAACAGGAAGGCGAGTAGTAATTATGTTAGGCTAATACCAAGGTTTCTTATGCACATAATGATTTCTTTATAATAAAGACCGGTTAGTACTCCTCTGACCCGAAAGATAATGTATGATTTTCGCCCACAACGTTAGTTTTTCCTACCAAATTATACGGCGTCACATTGAACAGAATAGTATCTTGGGGGTCTTCAGATTTCTTTTAAAAAAACATCGTAGAAAATTGCATCCAATATCGTTGTAATTACGCTCGATTACGAGTAATTTTTGTGACGAGTAATAATAGCAGGGATTGACCGAGGCAGAACAAAGCCACTAACGAGTCACTGCGCACAAATCCTCGAAGCTGATGACAATAAAATGAGATTTAATAGCTCTTGCGTTTGCACAGCCAGCAGGTATGAAATCCCAGGCGACATGACCTGGAATACAAACTTGTCTCCGAATCCTACATAAGCATAAGCAACGAAATGTGCAGAACCGGTCGGCAGATTAATCCTTACTCGCTTTATTATTACGCTATGGATTTACCGTCTGTCAGAGTGTCGAATAAAGTCTGTGTATGTCTGTAATTACTCACATAATCTATTCGCAATAAGAGGTAAGAAACCGTCTATTATTCCGTAGAACTTGCTTCCAGAAAGGCAGTGGTTCGTTTATCATATTTCTAGTCCGATTAATTATTTCGAATTTCTCGACGCTTCATCTGCGGCTATTCCTCGTGTAACAATAAACAGAAAAATATGACTTCATAACTATTGCACTGGTGTTTCCCGTCTTTTGGGTAAAAGTACGGCTGTATCTGTTCCCTTCACCACGAAATAAGGAAGTACGAAAAACTGGAGATACTACTCCACACATTATTGGTTGCAATGGTTAGGGCAGTTAACCGCCCTGCTCTGACAAAAAATTCCTAGTTAGATCCCAGGCCAGTCCGTGTGGGATTTGGGTTGCACATACGTCACTGGTACAGGTTTTTCTCCGAGTACTTTGATTTTCCCCTGTCAGTATCATTCCAACCATGACTCCATAATTATATACCATTTACCTAAAACCGACGCAATGTACTGTTAGCATCTGCGAGAGAGCCTTTAAACAAAATACTTCTCTCTCTGTCTGTCTATCTTTCTTTCTCCGCTTGACACTCGATGGAGAAGTTCCTTCTACCTTACGTCGATTAGATAGGATGCTAAGTGGACCCCAGAGCCGGTGAGGTTGTGAAGGCGAAAATTACTCCGCTGGGCCTGCCTGGATTTGAGTCACGATCGTTTAGTCCGCAGCCTAATTACAGTTTCAAGAACATAACTAATTACTACACCGACCACCATTATCGGTTGGCCGGTCTAATTAATGATTTTGTATACTCGGTTTCGTAACGCACAAAGCTGCTCAAAAAACATTCTCCGTTCCCCTGAAACATTTGTCAGTTCACGCTCACCGATGTTTGTAGAAGAAGGTACAGAAACTGGATTATTCTGAGTGTCAAGAACTAACAGGCGAAGCACGAGTTGGCTGAAGAAGACAGCGAAGACACAAAAGAAAAGGAAACTTTAAATATGGAAGGAGTGGAGAAACTTGAAAATGAAGAGATTGATTGGGTGATATGAAACGTGCCGGTTTTCTGAGTGAAAAACGCACGGCATGAAAAAAAGAAGATAAATGTTAAATATAATTGACATGACGATAAAATATTTGCATCAGTTATTTACACCAAGACAGTGACAAAAAAACCAGGCAGCGTGAAAAGACGATAAGTATTAAATCTTAGATATTTTAAAATATCGCTGCAATGGCATGTTTAATTAGTCTGTTTACTACACACTAATTAAATTGGACAGTTAGAATACATATACTGTCATTTTCTCCCGGCTACTTACAGCACGTAAGTGTCTGCAACAACGTAGTAGGTTACAATTGACTTGCTACAATGTTTGTTCTTTCCTGAGTTCCCGGTGTAAATCGTGTCCGAGGCAGAACTGCACTTTGTCATTCGGATCAAAACAAAGCTCTAATTACCTACGTATTCCCGTCACCCGTCTCCTCATTTTTAGTATAAACAGTTCCCGACTTCAATATATCTGACGCTATAGCGCTGTATCTACTCAATAACTGTACCAATGAGTGAACGCTGAGATTTTCGCAGTGTTGGTGCTCAACAATAACCGTCTGATATGTGACGCCGTGCTGAATGGCAATACTGTACCGATGCTTTAGAACAGCGTGCTTCCTCCTGTTCAGAGTAATCCATGAAGGGTGTTTCTTCTTCAAACACCCTGCAGACGGAAACAGTAAACTCCCCCGAAAGGTTGCTAACTAATTGGCAAACAACGCGGTATCCTGACTCAGAGGGCTGCAATTTTCAGCGCTGGAACACATCACGGAAGGGAACAGCCGTAAGGTCTCGGCTGCGCTAACCACGGCTCTTGTTGGCACGACTGAACACTTCAGAACAACGCACACATCGGCCTACCTATGAGGAACTGCATTATGTTGAACGTCCCGTCTTCGTCTTATGCACAAGCATCGCTTTCAGTAACGAAACACTTTTTTATGGCAGAATCCACTTTAACAACCCTTACCGTACAAGTTATATATTGCGCGTCGATTAATCACTGAATCACTGTGGTACTGTTGTCGGATTGTCCTGTTAATACAAATATCTATCCGTTATGAAGCACTGACGATATCGGAAGCCACGGCAGTCACATGCACTGTCACATGCTGCAAACTAGGAAGCATGTCAGGGACGAGCACGATTTCAACAACATCGAGACGGGAGCTGTCATCGAGTTTTCTTTTTCCTGCAAGGCAAGGCGCCGAAGGAAATTCACGCAATTCTGACAGAAATATTAGCCTGTTTCCTTCCTGGTCGGGCTAAGGACTTATCAGCACCGCTTTATAAATGACACAGAAGCTCACTATACCCTCCTTCCTTGAAGCATTGTGATACCGCTTAAGGAAAAAGATAAAGGAAGACACAAAATCGTTAGTTTTATACAAGACATTGCTATCTAAGGGAAAACAGCCGAACAAGGAAGATAATTTTACAGAATGACGCCGAAAATCTTGTCGAAAACCAGTTAGACATTTCAGTCTATTGGTTGGAAAGGTGAGGACATAGAGTAAATAATGGTAAAACCTACCTGGCGGTAGTAGATCCCCTGCAAGTGTTAGTACAAGGCAAAACCAGTGGAAGACCGCCAACGGCCAGCAGAACAGCCACTGTAGTACTCCTCCTGTTGACAAATAAGAACAAAGCAGTAAATTCTCCGCACTTGGACTTCGACCTCATGCCGATTTGTTGCTACATTATTTATCCTTTTTCTGCTATAGCTTTTCCATGGCATATCGTCTAAAGCCTTGGGAGTTTTCATTACTCGTCTACGGTGGTTAAATTGTCCGTCACCGATCGTCACGAACACAAGGCAAATCTGAATTAGGCCTATCAGAGCTTTTACCAAAGTTACCAACCGTGTAGCAAGGACAGAGATACAGACGACAGAGCGAAGAGTATAATAAATATACTCCATCATGACAGTGACACGGTACAGTTAACACGTCACAGGGTTACAGCATATTAAGGCGTCTTTCCAAAAGACGGACAAGGGTGACGGGTACCCTAATGGTTACAAATTGATGTTAAATATCTGAAGCTCTAATTCAGTATATCGATCTGGAAAAACTCTATATCAACTTTGTTACTTTAAAATAAGTTCTTCCGCTTTATTATCGAACGTCTTGAAAAAACTTCCATATCCCAAATGTTACAGGTAAGACACGTGCTTCTTCATCAGGCTGCATTTCACAACAGTAGTTTAGCCTATGCCAAGAGCATGAGCGGACAACAGCAGTAGTCAGACTAAGCTTACAGAGAATCACATTTAGAAGGCCTATTAAAGAGGTGAATTGCTTTATGATCTAACCTAGATTTTAAAGCTTTCAGCCAATTAGTCATACTTCCTAGACAGTGTCCCTGGTTTCGGGCTGTACCGTAAGCTGGTATATTAGACATCATGGCAAACAGAAATTGTCAGTAAGGTCAAGAGAAATTAGGGACAGAGCACCTTGATAACAGCACGTTTATCTCCATGAAGGAGACTTTCTTTTGAGAAGTACCTTCCTTATGCGCACACTTTATCGCGTGTGTTATTGATAATGGCAGAAAACTGAGCATGAAAATGCGGGAAGGATCGGATCACATCCAAAACATTTGACGGTGTTAATGAGACAACAGAAATTAACCTGTTCTGATAATCCTTTGCATAAAACGCTTGCAGTTTGTGCAGTCAAAATAGACATACTTGCGGATAATGTTAGGTTACGAAGTCGTACAAATAATCAATCAGCGTGTTCTTCATAGAGGAAAGAAACTGACCAAAAGTGACAGAAGAATCCATGTAGGCCCTCTGTGGTGATAAAAGGACCTTCCCAATAGGGAGTAAAATTTTTGTGTAAACAATAAATGAGGAATAAAATCCAACTAGATGCCACTTATTAATTTATTATGCTTTTGTTAGGCTCAACATGTTTCGGGCACCATTATACCCATCATCAGGAGCTCACGACGATAGCGTTTGTTACCACATAGGCTGTCTGGTTCTCGAGTTGCTACTGGTTGGATGTTAAGTGCAGGCAGGATTGATGAGTGTCCGGACCGAAGACTGTACAACCTTCGGTCCGAACACTCATCAATCCTGCCTGCACTTAACCTCCAACCAGCAGCAACTCGAGGACCAGACAGCATATGTGGTAACCAACGCTATCGTCGTGAGCTCCTGATGATGGGTATAATGGTGCCCGAAACATGTTGAGCCTAACATAAGCATAATAAAGTAATAAGTGGAATCTAGTTGGATTTTATTCTTCATTTATCAAGATGATGCACGGTCCAATACACATAAAATTTTGTGTAAACCATTCAAGTGGGTTAAATAACCCATCTAGTGCTCCCGCCGAAGGTAAAAGAAGCAACAATTCAGGTATTTTACAAGAAACTTAAAGCCGTGTCAACCATGACAGGCAATTGAAAGTGTGTGAACGACTGGTCTAGAAAAAAATTCGACTGAACAGTCTGTTTGTTCATCCTACAAATGGCCTAGAAATCTCACGGGCTGTGCTGTTTCCGACAGTGTCTACTCCACATTACAAGTAGTACAGGGTTCAATTTTCTAGTTAACTGATATTCGGACATCCAGAAACATTTCTCTCAAAAATTGTTTTTATAGTCGATGAAATAATAATCAATCACTGGCATCCTAAACATTATAGGAAACCACGCAATAAAACCTCATACTTAACCTGCTTTCCAGAAGTTTCACACACAACCGTTACCAGTGCGTTTTGGAACTTGGACAGAATTTTTCTCTTACAAGGCAGTACACAAAATAAATCTGTCAGGACACCAACACAGGTGGGCTTCGCAATTCAAAAAAACAAACAAACAAAAAACAAAAATAAAATAAAAGAATGACATCAAGCGAAGACATCAGAATCAGTGTCACGTGACGAGTGAATGTAATCAGTCGGTTCGTCTCTCTTGATGTAGTCCTGTTTGGACTCCTGACCAGATATTTGTCCATGTGTTGGAGATTAGTGTCGCATTATCTTCGGGCACATTCTCTGACGGTAGTGCGGGTTGGTACATTATTTCTAGCAACTGTCGTTGTTGGCTGCACGTATTTACATATTTAAAGTTTAAAGCAGCCACGTTTAAGCCTCTTATACAAGTATTTTCTGTGTTAAGCTTCCTTCGTCATATTTGTCATTGCATGACGAGGAGGCTAGGTGGGTTGTTATAGTGCGTGTATGACACTTTGTCTGTCCAGACGTAACTTACATGCTTCGGAATTTATCGGTATATATCAACTGGCTTTGGTATTTTCTGTGTTAAGCTTCCTTCCTCATATTTGTCATTGCATGACGAGGAGGCTAGGTGGGTTGTTATAGTGCGTGTATGACACTTTGTCTGTCCAGACGTAACTTACACGCTTCGGAATTTATCGGTATATATCAACTGGCTTTGGTACTTTGGTTTCAATTGCCGTATAACATGCACACATGCACCCAGGCGGGCATCCTTACGTCCTTCCAACACTGGACCTGGCTTGGTACAAAGGCGTTCATGCCAAATTCTCTCAAATAATGCAAAGTACACAACCATTTTTACGGCAGCCAAATATCAAAATGCAATGCACCGTACTGTAAAAATATGTGTTAATTCAATTTGACGTTCAGGTGACCGTGCATCGTGATAAATTCTTATAATAAAACGAAATAGGTACACTAATTTCTCAAATTTATTTTTGGAATAAAACTGCATGTTTCGGACAGTTTCTCTGTCCATCATCAGGAGTTTTTCACTGTACACACAACAATGATATATGTCACACAGCTTTGTTGACGGCTTGCGTGCAGCATCAGGACGGAACTGCAGTTCCGTCCTGATCCTGCTCGCAAGCTGTCAGCAAACCTGTATGACGTACACCATTGCTGTGTGTACAGTGTAAAACTCCTGATGTTGGACAAAGGAACTGTCCGAAACATGTAGAGTTTCATTCCCAAAATAAATTTGAGAAATTAGTGCGTCTAGTTGGTTTTATTATAAGAATAAGTATTAATTCAGGTAGGTTATTTGTCTAAACAATTTTTCCATTAGTTGGGAATCTGATGAACCAGAGCGGCTAATTGTGTTCCGTAATTCGCTATTGTATTTTACGGGCAAAGCAACAGTGAAATGTCGCACGTTAATTTTACGTAGGAGCGGTCCATTCGACATATGTATCGTCTAACGTTGAAACTAATATATAGGAAACAGGTTGTGAAGAATACATAAGTATACGAGTGAAACAGTTTCAGGATTATGTCAAATGGCAGACCACGATATTAGCAATGTGAAATTCCGAGCTCGCCTGCCATACAGAAAATAGGATAAGAATTTTATATTTCCACTAAGAAGAAACATTAAGTTAAGGTTGTTACAGTTTAGCCTGCTTAAATATGTACGCATCGTTCAAAGTACCACAAAACACGGAACTGTAATTTGCGTATTACAGCTAACTGAATCATGTGATGCATAACACACTGTAAGAAGATTACTGACGTACAGCACATACATACACAAGTAAAGGGAACACACAATGTGTTACGTGTATTGTCATAAACTACGCTTCCGTTTAAAGGATAAATACCGTGTGGAAATCCGATTTACTTCAATTCTTTGAATTTCTATATAATATTTTGGCGTATTTCGTTCAGTATGAGACTGAAAGAAATATTTCTTGACAAAAAAGTGTAAGAACTCCTAAAATAAATATATTCTACCTTCCACAGTTACATCCCAATTGATATCAAGAAAAGTTTTACTGTATTAATATATGCAAAGTTTTCGCCATTGCAGGGGCTGTCCCACAATATCAAGGTTTAAGTTTTACGTTCTGGAGTTTGAATGCGGCATGAACTCAGCCATAGATGGGTTTAATGTCCGTGACTAGGTGTTAAGCTGAAAATGCATCTCTTCTTAAAGTTTATTCTGCTTCTGTTAAACGGAAAGGCAGACTACATCTCCTGGGCTTCCCTGTGACTGAGACCATATCAACGAAACAACAAAGTTAGCTTCTCTTCGGGCATGAGAACGAAATAGGAACCAATCTCAGGATTGTTGAGTTTTTAGAGCAAAAAAAACAAGTGCTGTTCAAGTTATTAAAGCAATCTGATGTGTATTGAACCGTGCATCATTGTGATAACTGAAGAATAAAAAGCCAACTAGGTGCCACTTATTATTTTATTGTACTTCTTATAGGCTCAACATGTTTCGGGCACTACTATGCCCATCATCAGGAGCTCGCGACTATGATGTTGATTACCACATTGGTCATTTCGTTCTTAGCTTGCTGTAGGT
>Ga0123355_10002934_pt1 | contig 24248 bp, 24 predicted proteins | sample TergutEmb28metaG_3_FD_89872 | JGI IMG/M metagenome (GOLD analysis project Ga0123355, IMG submission 89872) | Embiratermes neotenicus P1 segment gut microbial communities from Petit-Saut dam, French Guiana - Emb289 P1 | ecosystem: Host-associated > Arthropoda: Insects > Digestive system > Gut ... | reverse complement strand
TGGCTTTTGTTTCCATTGTACAACCCCAAAAAACGCTGGAAATACGGGGCTTTAACCTACACTAATTTTGTCTCACAACTATATTATACACTTCATAACACGACACCTGTATGTCGTGTTATGAAAATTTTTCACTATCATATACAAGCCGAGTCTACTACTTGTTATGTGGTAAGCATAGCACAAAAAAACGAATATTTCTACACCGGCCTGATTGATCATTTTCAATCGGGCCTTTCTATTTTTGTAACACAGACCGAAACGGCAAAGGCTGCTTATTCCTGTATCCAAGGTTGCAAAACTTTACAGTCGCAAGGACGCTCTTGCAACCTTACAACCTTGCCATAAACTTCTGTAAAGTCAAGCCTTTGCACAAAAATCAAGGTTGCAAACATGGTGTCTGCAACTTTGATTTTGCAATGTTAGATTCAACCGCTCTAGGCGGAATTATTTTATAAGAGGAGAAATTGTCTATGCAAAATCAAGTGCAAGTGTTCCAAGACGAAGAGTTCGGAAAAATCGAGGTGATCATGTTCAAGGGGAAGCCCTACTTTCCAGCAACGGACTGTGCAAAGCTCTTAGGCTACAAAAATCCGCGGAAAGCTGTCCGCGACCATTGTCGGGCAGACGGGGTAACGAAACGTGACGGGGTCACCACAACCACCAACCAGTACGGGACATCGACAAATCAGGCGGTAGAAAAAACGTATATCAACGAGGGGAATTTGTACCGCCTGATTATCCGCTCGAAGCTCCCCGCCGCTATCCGCTTCGAGACGCTCGTTTTCGAAGAGATCCTTCCCAGCATCCGGCAGCACGGGGCATATCTCAGTGCCAACACTCTGGAACAAATGCGAGGCAACAGCGAATTCACGGAAGAGTTGCTTGATCGCCTATCTGCCGAGCATGCCAAAAACGGTGCGCTGATGGATTACGTGGACAAGCTACAGCCTAAGGCGCAGTATTACGATGTCATTTTGCAGTCCCCCCACGCTATGCCGGTGAGTATCATCGCAAAAGACTACGGCATGTCAGCATTTGCATTCAATAAACTATTGCATGAGTTGGGCGTACAATACAAAGTTGGTGGGACGTGGTTGCTCTACAAAGAGCACGTCAACAAAGGCTACACGGTATCAAAAACCTATCTTGTGGATGGCAAAAAAGTGTTCGTCCATACCTGTTGGTCACAAGCTGGGCGCCGTTTTTTATATGATCTCTTGGCTTGGTACGACATCTACCCCAGCGTGGAGACCATTGTGGAGATGGTGGTGTAGATGACAGATCAAGATCAAGTCAACGAGCGGAACGTCTGTCTCATTATCAAAGGCGGACGGCTGACAGGCAGGACACTCGCTCTTGCCATGCGGATGTTTTTGGCGGCGGGTAAAAAAGTGACGCATCATGAGCCGAAACGAGGCAAGCAGTCGCTCAAAGAGCTTTCGAGTGACGGTTCGGCGAAAGAGAACATCCCGATTAGCGGCGATGCGATCCGTGCTTTTGAGAGAGTTGCGGCGAAATATGAAATAGATTATGCCGTGCGGAAAGATGTATCGGAAGACCCGCCCAAATATCTTGTCTTTTTCAAAAGCAAGGACGCAAAGGATATGGCGGCGGCGTTTCGGGAGTTCTCGGCAAAGCAACTCTGCAAATCGGCACAAAAACCGTCCATTTTGCAGACCTTGCAGAAGATGATGGCAAAGGTACAAAATCAGCCGGAGCAGACGCAGGAGAGAAGTCAAGAGGCGGCACGATGAAGAGGGTTTTGATTCAGACCATCCCCTATATGGCGATTGGCATTGTCGCTGGTGTTCTGAGTGCAGACGTGGCGTGGATACCCTATCATCCTGCGCTTGTGGGGCTGGCGGGGGCGTTGTTATTCCGTGGGATTGTATATCTGCGAGGCTTGAATGCAAAGAAATTCCGCAAAAATGAGGAGTACGGCTCGGCGCGTTGGGGAACGGCAAATGACATTGCGCCCTACGTTGACCCAAAGCCGGAAAACAACATCATCTTGACTGCCACAGAATCCCTGACGATGGAAAGTCGGCCAAAATCAATTAAACACGCACGGAATAAAAATATACTTGTGATCGGCGGATCAGGCTCTGGCAAGACCCGCTTTTTTGTTAAGCCCCAGCTCATGCAAATGCACAGCAGCTATGTTGTAACCGATCCGAAGGGACAGTTACTTTTAGAGACCGGCAAGCTACTCCAGCGCAAGGGTGGTTATCGCATTAAAATCTTGAACACGATAGACTTGAAGAAAAGTATGAGGTACAACCCCTTTGCATATATCCGCAGCGAGAAAGATATTTTAAAGTTTGTCACGGCTCTCATCTCCAACACCCAAGAGGGTGGGCAATCTAGTCAAGACCCATTCTGGTTAAAAGCGGAGACCTTACTCTACCAAGCACTCATCGGATATATCTGGTACGAGGCGCCACCGGAGGAGCAGAACATGACCTCCTTGGTGGAAATGATTAACGTAATGGAGGTACGCGAGAACAACGAAAACTTCAAAAACGGCGTGGACTTAACCTTTGAAGCGCTGGCAGAGCGCAATCCCAACCACTTCGCTGTGCGGCAATATGCCAAGTACAAATTGGCGGCAGGAAAAACGGCTAAAAGCATATTGGTTCAATGCGGCGCAAGGCTTTCGCCTTTTGATATTGCAGAGGTTCGTGACCTGATGAGCGTAGACGAATTAGGGCTAGATACCATCGGAGATCGCAAGACGGCACTGTTTGTCGTGATGAGTGATACGGATAGCTCCCTTAACTTCATCCCAGCGTTGATGTACGCACAACTTTTCAATCTGCTGTGTGACAAGGCGGACAGTCTCCCCGGTGGACGGTTGCCAATCCATGTGAGATGCTTGCTTGATGAATTCCCCAACCTCGGCAAAATCCCGAATTTCGAGCGCCTGATTGCCACGATCCGCAGTCGAGAAATCTCTGCTTGCGTAATTCTACAGGCGCAGTCGCAACTCAAACATCTCTACAAAGATAGCATGGATACGATTATTGGCAACACAGACTCTATGCTGTTTTTGGGCGGGAAAGAGAAAACAACACTTGAAGAAATCTCCAAGATGCTCGGCAAAGAAACGATTGACCAGTACAACACCTCCCGCACCCGCGGAAACCAGGAATCCTATGGGCAGTCGTATCAAAAATTGGGGCGCGAGCTCTTATCTGTGGATGAGATAGCGGTGATGGATGGGGGCGAATGCATTCTGCAAATTCGTGGAGAGCGACCATTCAAGTCAAAAAAATATGACATCACAAAACACCCGAACTATCGTTATCTGGCAGATTGGGATCGGCGAAACAAGTTCAATGTGAAACAGCATCTGTCTACAAAACTCACAGTCAAGCCCCAGGATAAATATGAAGTGATGGAGGTGGATTTCTCTACAACACCCAAGCCCGCTGTGTAACTACAGCGGGCTATAGCTCATATTCATTGTATATGTATCTTTGAAGCTCCAACAATGATGCCGAATTGCCTACATTGCTTTTGTATACCGAAAGAAATTCTTTATACTTTGTCAATTTGGGGCCAATTATGTTATCTATGTTCCTGTAGTGGCTCGTATCATGATTATGGCTTTTTAGACTGTCAAATACGTTATTTATTCTTAACCTCGCTGGAGGATGAGAGGGTGGTTCATCTTGGCTTTGGTATGTACATAGAAATAAGCAGATTAGTGCTAGATATATGCCATGAACTTGATTGAGGCTAGAAAAGCTTTGCATGGCTATTACTGCACCTAAAGAATCTGCGTCATACTCTTGTTGCCAGCTAAAGTCTATTGTTTGGACATCAATATCATTTAGTTTTTTTGTTGTAGGCTCTTTACCATCTAAATGCCCAAGAAGTAAATGGGCATACTCATGCGCAACGATCCATAAATACGTCGCATCTTCTATGTCACACAGGAACGGCAGGTATGTTTCGTCATATAATCCTATTTCTGAACTCAAGTGTTCATCAACTTTACTGTCATCTTTGAGATCATCAACACTTTTTACCCCGCACAAGTCTAGAGGTATTGCAAAATACGAATCGGCATATATATGAAAACTAATCATGACATCCATAAAATTTCTCGTGAACAATTCCTGTCGCGCTATATTAAATATATTTTTTGACCGTAAATAGTGTTCCTTCGCAACTAATTCAATGATTTTTTGTGTAAATTTTAATAAGCCATTATTAAGAGCAATGATCGTGGCGCCATCATCAGTTGCTATGAAAGCATTAAAGGAGTCAAAGTCAACAGTTCCGTAAAGAGGTAATGGTCTTGGCGTTATCTCTCTATTTTTGAAGATTATTTTTTCGCTTTCAACAGAATTCACAAGTATGTCAAAAGCGATCTTGGCCATATAATAAAAGTGACTATCTTGATAGTCTGTTGGCATTTCTTCATTGTCTTGCTTTTTTCTTTCAATTATAAAGTCATATTTTGTGTTTTTAAGCTGTCTAATTGTCTCATACAAATCGCCTTTATTACTTCTAACTCTATTCCCGGCAAGTTGAATACTTCTTAATAATTCGTGCGCATTCATAATTTATCATCTCCTACATATCAAGGCTTTCTCCCGATAAGTGAGATAACTGCAGCTTCAACGAGCTGGTTGATATGTTCTTGAGATAAATCAATGTTTTCTACCTCTATCATGCTAACGCTATCATCACGAATTATTTTTATGTGCTTTGTACTCTTTTTGTTCTCCTTCAGGAAGCCTAACAAATACAAAACGGATGATTTTACAATATCATAAGAAGCTGAATATCCGAGATTCCTCATAAGCTCAAATATAATAAGTAGTGTTTCGCTCTGATGTGCAAATCCTGTGGACGGCAAGATTTTTGCCTCCAGGTCATTACGATTGATATTATTGAGAATTACGACCATTTCATCTTCACTTATTTCACTACTAAAAAGTTTAATATGATTCATATTGAATTCCCTCCCATGTCGTTGTTGTGTGTTGAACTTGCAAAGTGTAAGCTTGACCACACAAATCATTTTGCTCATATACTTTTACATTCTACTATTTTCTCCATAAAACGACAAGCCCCCAATTGCTCATCGCAAGCCTAAATTCAACGTTTTGCGGTTATGTATGCCTTTGGAGGAGACGCAATGATGAGGTATCTACCCTACATAGCCCACTGCCAGTCGGCAGTGGGCTTTCCCATGTCCAGCCGTGGGAACAAAATCAAAACTAGGAGGTCATATATGGAATTTTTCAATAGTGCCATCGGCGTACTGCAAACATTGGTCATTGCCCTGGGCGCAGGGCTTGGCGTGTGGGGCATCGTCAACCTTTTGGAAGGTTATGGCAACGACAATCCGGGCGCAAAATCGCAGGGCATGAAGCAACTCATGGCTGGTGGCGGCATTGCACTTATCGGGATTTTACTCATCCCGCAACTAACAGGACTATTCGGTTAAGATGTGGCTGATTGAATTAATCAACGAGTGGCTACGGGCGGGAATGATTGAGGCGAACATGTCCAGTTTTGAGGGCATGTTCGCCAATGTGGACGCATCGGTGCAAGATGTGGCGTACCAAGTTGGCCAGACCCCGATGGGATGGAATATTTCCATCTTTAATATGGTGCGCACCTTGTCCGAAACCGTTATCCTCCCCGTGGCAGGGATCATCTTGACGTTTGTGCTGTGCTACGAACTGATACAGCTCATCATTGAAAAAAACAATCTACAGGATTTCGACACATTCAACATCTATAAATGGATTTTGAAATGCTTCATCGCCGTGTTTATTCTCACCAACACATGGAACATCGTTATGGCTGTGTTTGACCTCGCTCAGAGCGTCATCAACCAGAGCGCCGGTACTATCACCGGCGACCTCGCCCTGGGCGGCGCCGACATGATGGAGGCAATTCAAGAACAGCTAGAGGACATGACCCTGTGGCCGCTCATCGTCTTGTTCTTCCAGGTGCAGATCGTTGGTCTGCTCATGGAGATCATGGCCGTCATAGTTACCATCATCGTGTGGGGGCGCATGATTGAGATATTCTTAGTCACTTCAATTGCGCCAATCCCGCTGGCTACTATGGTGAATCGTGAGTGGGGGCAGATGGGAAACAACTATCTGAAATCCCTGTTTGCATTGGCATTCCAAGGGTTTTTGATCATGGTCTGTGTGGCAATCTACGCTGTGCTGGTGGCGAACTTCGTGGTGAGCGGTACAATGACCACAACCATTTGGAGCATAGTAGCATACACGGCGCTATTGTGTTTTATGCTGTTGAAATCTGGCGGTATCGCAAAATCAGTGTTTGCCGCCCATTGACCTTAGAAATGGAGGTAAAAAGCATCAAAGTAGTATCACTCTATGACGGCATCTCCTGTGGGCGTGTAGCCCTTGATCGTGCAGGGTTTACCGTTTCACATTTTGCGGCATTTGAGATCGACAAATATCCTCGGTCAATCAGTCGCTATCAGTATCCCGACATCACGCACCACGGGGACGTATTAACAGCGGACTTCAATCAATTCAAGGGCTACGACCTCGTAATGGGTGGTAGCCCTTGTACGTTTTGGAGCATCGCCAAAGCAGGGCGAGAGATAGATAAGGGCGGTATGGGCTGGAAGCTGTTCATGCGGTTTGTCGATGCGGTGCGTGAGGTGCAGCCACGGTATTTTCTCTATGAAAACGTGGCATCCATGCCGAAGAACATCAAGGCATATATCACGAAGGAATTGGGCTGTGAGCCCATCCTTATAAACTCCGCCCTCGTCTCTGCCCAACAGCGCAAGCGGCTGTATTGGACGAATATCCCGAACGTCTCCCAGCCGATGGATCGGGACATCCTGCTCCGTGATATTTTGGAGACGGAACAGTTTCCTCTCAAAGACAAATCACAAACCCTTTGTGCTCAATACTACAAAGAAAACGTGAAATCGATGATCAAACGCAAGAAGCACGGTCTAATTGTAGCCGAACCCATCGGTGCCGCTTTGCGTACACGCGGCAGCGGCGATGAGCGTGGCAAACGCCTGGAAGTCCGAGGTGACGGCAAACTCAACGCCCTCACCACCGTGCAGACGGACAGCGTGGTCTGCGCCCCTGTCCGTGTCGGTATCATCGGCGCTGGTGGACAAGGCAGCCGCATCTACAGCGTCCACGGCAAGACCGTGGCACTCATGGCGCACGGAGGCGGACGTGGAGCAAAGACGGGGCTGTACAAGATTGACCTGCCGGACGGAGATTATACTGTCCGCAAGCTCACGCCCATTGAGGCGGAGCGTTGCCAGACCTTACCTGACAACTATACCGCACTCGGCATAGACGACAGCGGCAAAGAGGTCAAAATTTCGAATACGCAGAGATATAAGGCGATTGGGAACGGCTGGACGGTGGACGTGATCGCCCATATTCTGCAACACATGGAGGTGGAGGCGTATGCCGTATGTGCCTGTGCCGCGTGATCTCACCAAGGTAAAGACGAAGGTGGCCTTGGGGCTGACCAAGCGCCAGATTATCTGTTTCGGTGCAGCGGCGATTATCGGTGTGCCAACGTATTTTCTCACTCGTGGGGCGATTGGCAACTCACCCGCCGTGTTGCTGATGATCGCCGTCATGCTCCCTGCGTTCTTTATAGCGATGTATGAGCGTGACGGGCAACCGGCAGAAAAACTTCTGCGGAACATGATCCGCTCTCGCTGGTTCTTCCCGCAGACGCGCCCATACAGGACTGAGAATTTCTATGCTCAAATCGGAGAGGAGGCAAAATTTGTCACGCAGAATCAAACAACAAGAAAAGCGCCTGTCACGAAGCGTTCGAGAGGCAAATATAAACCGAAAAGACTACAAAAACGAAAAGGCAGGCACAAAACAAGATAAGATACGGGTATCGCTGTTCCAAAAGTTATTCGGAACAAAAAAGCCGCCACGGACGGCACAGCAGTCTATCCCCTATCGCACCATGCACAAGGACGGCGTGTGCCGTGTGACCGACAGGCTCTATACCAAGACGATTGCCTTTGGTGACATCAATTATCAGTTGGCGCAAAATGAGGATAAAGAGCAGATTTTTGAGGGCTATTGCGACTTCCTCAATTATTTTGACTCCACGATTCATGTCCAACTGAGTTTCCTCAACCAATATGGCAATCTGCGGGACTTTGAGCGTTCTATCAGTATCCCCGATCAGCGTGACCGGTTTAATTCCATCCGGCGTGAGTATTCAGATATGCTGAAATCACAGCTATCCAAGGGGAACAATGGACTGGTGAAGCTGAAGTATATCACCTTTGGCATCGAGGCGGATTCGCTCAAAGAGGCAAAGCCCCGCCTTGAGCGGATTGAGCTTGACATCTTAGGCCACTTCAAGATGCTCGGTGTACCGGCATGGCCGCTGAATGGGATCGAGCGGCTGAGAATCCTACACGGTCAACTGCATCCGGACGGCTCGGAAAAGCTCCGCTTCGACTGGCGGGAACTACCAAGAACAGGGCTGTCTACCAAAGATTATATCGCCCCCACATCCTTCGACTTCCGTGACAAGCGGGCATTCCGTATGGGGACAACCATTGGTGCTGCAAGCTTCGTGCAGATCATCGCCCCCGAACTCACGGATAAGCTGTTGGCGGATTTTCTCAACATGGAGAACGCCATTACGGTGAATATGCACATCCGATCCATCGACCAAGCGACTGCGATCAAGACGATCAAGCGGAAAATCACGGATTTGGACGCTATGAAAATCACCGAGCAGAAGAAAGCAGTCCGTGCCGGATATGACCTTGATGTGATCCCCACTGATATTGCGACCTACGGCGAGGAAGCAAAGAATATCCTCAAAGAGCTGCAATCCCGCAACGAGCGGATGTTTTTGGTGACAGTGATCATCCTCAACACCGCCCCCACGAAGCAACAGTTGGAGAATCAGATTTTTGCCACGGCAGGTATCGCACAGAAATACAACTGTGCATTGAAACGGCTGGACTTCTGCCAAGAGCAGGGCATGATGAGTAGCCTCACCCTGGGGCTGAATCAGATCGAGATACAGCGGGGATTGACCACATCATCCACCGCTATTTTTGTGCCGTTCACGACACAAGAGTTATTCCAAGAGGGGCGGGCGCTCTACTACGGACTCAATGCTTTGAGCAATAACCTCATCATGGCAGATCGCCGGAAATTAAAGAACCCCAATGGTCTCTTCCTCGGTACGCCAGGTAGCGGTAAGTCCTTCTCGGCAAAGCGTGAGATCGTCAACGTCTTCCTCATCACAGACGATGACATCATTCTCGCCGATCCAGAGGGAGAGTATTTTCCGCTGGTATCACGGCTCGGCGGGCAGATCATCAAACTCTCACCGACCAGCCGGCATCGGATCAATCCGATGGATATTAACCTCGATTACTCCGATGATGAAGACCCGCTGACACTCAAATCTGACTTTGTTCTGTCGCTCTGTGAACTGATTGTGGGCGGCAAGGATGGGCTATCGCCCACAGAGAAGACGATCATCGACCGCTGTGTGCGGCTGGTGTATCGGGACTATCTGAGCGCCCCCTGTCCTGAGAATATGCCGATCCTAGAAGACCTCTACAATCTGCTCCGCGCACAAACTGAGCCGGAGGCTCTTCATTTGTCCACCGCCTTGGAGATTTACGTCACGGGTTCGCTTAATGTGTTCAATTCAAGGACGAACGTGGATTTGCAAAATAGGCTGGTGTGCTTCGACATTAAAGAGCTGGGCAAACAGTTGAAGAAACTAGGGATGCTGATACTCCAAGATTCCGTGTGGAACCGCGTCACCATCAACCGCGCCGCTAAGAAGACAACGTGGTTCTATATAGATGAGTTCCACCTTCTTCTGAAAGAAGAGCAGACGGCGGCCTACTCTATTGAGATATGGAAGCGATTCCGTAAATGGGGCGGGATTCCTACGGGGATTACGCAAAACATCAAGGATTTGCTGGCTTCTCGTGAAATTGAGAACATTTTTGAAAACTCGGATTTTATACTGATGCTCAATCAAGCGTCCGGCGACCGGCAGATACTCGCCAAACAACTGGGTATCAGCCCCCACCAGCTATCCTACGTCACGCAGAGCGCAGAGGGCGAAGGTCTGCTGTTCTACGGTAATACGATCATCCCATTCGTGGATCGCTTCCCCAAGGATACGGAACTCTATCGCATTATGACCACGAAACTCGTTGAAAACCTGCCGGAGATTGCATCATGAGTAAACGGTTGAGATTTTCTGAGGATGAGCGACCTCCCGAAGCGCCACCAAAGAAGCGGAAACGCAAGCAACAAGCTCCCGAACACTACCCAGATAAAGCGGAGGGCGCACATCCAACTGCGCCCTCTGGAGACACATCGCCGCAAAGAGCAACGGTTGAGGGCGGGGCAACACCCGCCCTCGCCCTCAATTCCAGCAAGATCGAAAGGTTAGAACAGGAATCCGAACGGTACAAAGAGCGTTTAGATGAAGCCCAGGATGCTTTGCCCTCAAAGAAAAAACTCGTCCGCAAGCGTATCTATGATGAGCAAAAAGGCACGGCGAAATCGAAGCTGGCCTTTGAGCCAGAGGCCATTCCCATCGGCGAAGCAAAGTGGAACAAACCGAAAAAAACGCCTGTGGCTCAAAAAATCACAGGCGTTGCAACCAGGGCGGCTGTGACCAAAGCCCACGCTATCGTCCACTCTACAGAGCATGAAAATGTGGGCGTAAAAGCGGCGCATCGTGGGGAACTCATGGGCGAGTCTGCCTACCGAGGCGGTAAGCGGGCGGTGCAGAGTGCGTATCGCTTTCACAAAAACCGCCCCTACCGCAAGGCGGCAAAGCTGGAAGAAAAGTCCCACAAAACCGAAACAAAACCGAGCTATCGCAAGGCGTTGCGAGATGCGCCTGTGAAGAAGAACGCTGTGTCCCGCTTTTTCCAGAAACGGCGGATCAAACGACAATATGCTGCGGCCTTCCGAACCGCCAAGAGATCCGGCAGGACGGCGAAGAACTCTGTCGGCATCTTGAGCAGGGCAGGTAAGCTGATGACCGGCATTATCCGCCGCAACCCCATCGCCCTCGCCAAAGCCGCCCTGTTAGGACTGGTGATTGTTCTGCTCATGGGCATGTTCTCCCTGTGTACAACTTTGCTGTCCGGTGGCTCTATCTTTGTTGGTGCGATGACTTATGTGGCGGACTACGAGAACATTGACGATGCTGAGATTGCCTACGGCGAGTGGTCGGTAGATTTACAGATCTATCTCCGCAGCATCGAACAGAACCATCCTGGGTACGATGAGCACCGCTTTGATGTAGGCGAAATCAACCATAATCCCTTTGAACTAATGGCTTTTCTGACGGCGGTCTATGGAGAATTTACTTTTGCAGAGATTGAGCCAGTTCTGAGAGAGCTATTTGCTGAACAATACAGGCTAACGCTCACATCGGAGATAGAAATCCGCACCCGCATGGAGACACGGGTTTACGCAGAGGGCAATCCCTACACTGTGGCTGTAGAGTATGAATGGCGTATCCTGTACGTCAGACTCCAATCTGTACCGCTAACTATGCTCCTGTTTGACCGGATGGATAATGACCAGTGGCAGCACTTTAATATCCTCATGGCATCCCGTGGGGCGCGGCAGTTTGTGGGTAATCCCTTCGACTTTAATTGGCTACCCCATGTATCCAGTCGCTATGGCTACCGCATCCATCCGATCCACGGTGACAAACGATTCCATTGGGGCATTGACATCGGTCTGCCCACTGGTACGGAGATTCTGGCGGGCTTTGACGGTACGGTCACCAGAGTCGGCTATGACGCAAATGGCTGGGGTAACTTTGTTGTCATCGACAACGGTGCGGGCGTTCAAGCCCTGTACGCCCATTGTCATACGGTTTTGGTATCACAAGGGCAGAGCGTATCGGAGGGGCAAGTCATCGCTACCGTGGGCAACACCGGCGCATCCACGGGGCCGCACCTGCATCTGGAAATAATCCGCCACGGACGGCACTTGAACCCGCTATTCTTCGTGGTGACAGGCTGTGAGGGCAATCTGTCCGGCCTGCAGTACGGCGATGCACGACCGCTCACGCCGGAGGAGTTTGCCACCCTTTATGCTGAAGCACGGTCACATTTGGGGAAACCATATGTCTATGGTGCAAATGGGCCCCATGCCTTTGACTGCAGTTCCTTTGTGGCATGGGTGTTCCGACACTCCGGCGTCTATCCGCTGCAACGCACCACGGCCCAGGGGATTTTCAACCAGAGCACACCAATTCCATTCAGTCATATCAGCCCCGGCGACATCGTGTTCTTTACCCGCACCTACAGCACCACGGATACCGTCACGCATCTTGGCATTTATGTTGGCGAGGGGCGCATGATCCACGCCGGTCGGCCGGTGAATATAACGAGCATCCACACACCGTTTTGGCAAGATCATTTCTTCGCTGTTGCGCGCTTGAACTGGTGAATCCATTGAAGGGAGGACATTTTTTGAACCCAAGAATCCAAAAGATCACAAACGACATTGAGAAGCTCCGGCGTAAAATCTCAGACAGTCAGGTGCGGTTACGTGACCTTGAGCGTCAAAAACAGGAGCTTGAAAACGCCAGCATCATAGCGGTTGTCCGCGCTTTGGATGTGCCGCCGGAGCAGTTTCAGGCCTTGATCGCACAACTACAAGCCCCGGCAGTGCCACGCTTTGTGCCGCAGGAGGAGGATGGACTTGAAGAATAAAATCATCGCAACGCTGGCGCTTATCTTTCTTGTGAGCGTTTTTCTTTTGCCCATAACGGCTTTGGCAAATGTGTCCGCCGAATCAGAGCAAACTGAAACGACACAGACAGAGGCTCCGCCGCCATCGTCTACGGAGGCGGAGCAGACCGAATCTGCATCGCAAATACCCCCCACGGGAACAGAGCAAGGGGCGACACCCCCACTGCAACCTACACCACCGCCATCACCTTGGGCGGAAAGGCCACCTACCGGTAACCCTTTCACGCTGGACGGCACGGCAACCGTGGTAGACAATGCCATCAGTGCCGATGGCAAGGAATTTTTCACCTTCACCACACCGGAGGGCAACGAGTTCTTCTTAATCATCGACCGTAGTCGCCCGAACAACAACGTATATTTCCTCAACGCTGTAACGGAAGCGGATTTGATGGCTTTGGCGGAAACATCTACCGAACCACCGCCTTTTGCGCCTGTCCCTGAGCCATTGCCCCTGCCCCCGCCATCACCAGAAATAACAGATGACCCGCAAGAGCCAGATCCGCCAGCTCCGACAGGCAACGACAACGGCACGATTGCGTTCGTGGCTGTGGCTGCTCTAATCTTTGGTGGCGCTGCGTATTATCTGAAAATCGTCCGCCCGAAAAAGCAAGGTGCCGCTTTCGATGAGGAGTACGATGAATACGAAGATGAGGATGAGTTTGACGACGAGGGTGAAGAGGAGGAGTCAGAAGAGATTTACGATGTAGAGGAGATTATCCGCGAGGTGCGAGAAAGTGAAGCGACGGAGCCCGAACCTTCGGTTCGGCAAGCGAAGCCCAGACAAGGTTTGCCCAAGAGAGCAAACACGGCGCCGATTAATAAGTCGCAAGCTATTGTAAAAGAAGAAACAGAGTTTCATGATGACGGGTAGCAGTATAATAAAGTGCAATAATATCTTCTAAATCATTTGAAAAGGGCTGCGCAATGGAGCAAGGTGCGCTATAATTGGTGATATATGAAACATGGAGGCTACACACATGAGACGGATTATCACCAGTATACTCTGCGCCCTGCTCCTTCTGGGGCTGGTCGCTCCGATGGCATCAGCCACTACGTTTGACGATGTCCCCACGGGCGAATGGTTTACGCCCTATGTCCGATGGGCGAACGCAAACGGGATCATGCACGGCAAAGGCGACGGGAACTTTAGCCCCAATGCACCGATGACGCGCGCACAGCTTGTGACCGTGTTATGGCGGATTGACGGCGAACCCGCCCCTGCATATACCGCTGGCTTTAGCGATGTTGCAGATAATCAATGGTACACAGATGCTGTCAATTGGGCGGCGAGCCGTGGGATTGTCAACGGTGTTGGCGATGGGAATGCGTTATTTGCCAAATGACATGCCCTATCCCACGGCTGGCGCCCTAGACCGCTTCTATGACCGGCATCTCGTCAGTGAATGGGCGGCATTTCCCTTTGAAGTAATGGTGACTTTTGGTGTGATCGGCGGCACAAGCCCGACAACGCTCTATCCACAAGGCATCGCAACACGCGCACAGGGGGCGGCGTTGATTGCACGATTGGCCAGTGTTTCCCATGAATACGGCTGGCAAGCGATGCCTATGCCGCCGATGGATGATGACGATCATGTGTTACCGCAACCCGACCCACAGCGGGAACTTGAGTTAGAGGCACTGCGTTTAATCAATATTGAACGTATAAATGCCGGTCGTGCTCCATTTGTTTGGGATGATAGTCTTGCCACTGTCGCAAGAGCACACTCTATAGATATGGCGACACGAGGGTTCTTTGCACATGTCTGCCCAAGCGGTGTGTCTGCAAATGATCGGATCAACAACGGTACCCGCTGGTCAAGCGGCGGCGAGTGTCTAGCATTTGGTAGCACTCCCTTGGCGGCTGTACAGTCGTGGATGAACTCGCCCACACACAGAACCATTATTCTAGATGATTGGAGTGCGCCTTGGACGCACTTTGTAGGTATCGGATACTACAATCAGCGATGGACGCTAAAGACCACGATGGGTACTTACTAGGCTCTACGAACAAACAACAAAAAAACACAGAGTTACAAGCCATCTACATCAATTTTTGTAGATGGCTTTTTGGTTGTTCAAGATTCCAGCCATATGGCTGTTTAGATAGAACGTTAGAAAAACCAGAACAATGAGAGGAGACTTATGAAGAGAAATAGAATCAAAGTATTATCGCTTATCTTAGCACTGCTCATGCTCTTTGGGCTTGTCTCCGGCGCACTTGCCACCGTGCCGGACGAACCAGATCCTATGCTCATCTGTACAAGGCGGCATCCAGACAAGACAGGTGACGGAGCCCTGCTCTATGATTATTTGGCAGGAAACCTTATGCGCTTGACCGAATGCGAGGAGACCTTCAATTTCTTGTATGACGGTATGCCGGTCAACTTCCCGCCCTCCGATGTGCCGTATCGCCCCGAACAGATTGCAGTCTTGATGTTGGGCGTTGCGCCGCGCACTTGGGCAGAACTTGCGTATACACGCCCCACCCCGCCGGAAGCGGTGGGCTATGTGTACGGCTCGACTGTTGGTTCCGTTTTCAGCCGAGTATGGAACAGACTCACAGGCACAATCGCTCCTTTAAGTGCGCTCCCTGAAAGCGGCCACGTCACAAACCACGGCTATGTATCTGTAGGACAGACTTCCGGCGGGCGCTATTCCATTACGATTGATGGTGTGCAGATCCCAGCATTTTGTAACAACCGAAATATCCCCGGCCCGGCCACGGGTGCCAGCCATCGAATAATGGGGTTTGACGACCCGCAAATCATACGCGCCCTATATTTCGGCTGGGGCGGCCCTGCCAGTATTTTCGACCCCGGACAAACGGCCGAAGGCGTCCTTGCGACAACAATCGTAACGTCGCATATATCAACTGGCACGGCAAACCCGGCGACCCACGGCCTGCAAGGCGCTCGCACTCTGTGGGCGATTGTGCAAAACCCCGAACAATACCCAATACAGCACAATGTGCAGGGGATTTTTATTGACGTGCTGGCTGCGGGAGCTCAGAACCTTGTGGCGCTTAGGGTATTGCCTGAGCCCACAATTGACCACGGCTATCTCCAACTGACAAAAACCGCTGATACAAACAATGTCTCTGACATCCAGTTTCGTATCACGGGTAATGGTGTTGATATGACGGTCACCACCGGTGCGGACGGATTAACGCCCGTTACTAGGCTGCCACTTGGCACGTTCACTGTGACAGAGATCAATGTCCCCGCCGGATATATTGCACCGCCGCCACAGACGGTGACGATTACAGCGGAGCACACAGCCACAGCCCCGGCGCAACTGACGTTCCACAATCGGCAGGATTGCGGCGAACTTCGCATTATCAAAACCTCTGAATCTGGCGTAGTTGCGGGTATCCAGTTCCGTGTCACCGGTAATGACATTGATCAGACTGTGACAACGGGCGCAGACGGCACGATCTCCATCCCCGCTCTACAGGCGGGAACGTATACGGTAACAGAGATCAATCTCGGGCCACAGTACCAGCCCCAACCGCCGCAGACTGTGACTGTGCGTGAGGGTGAAACGGCAACGGTAACCTTCCACAACAGGCTCAGTACGGGCGGATTGCGGATTGTGAAAACCTCGGAATCCGGTATCGTCGCCGGGATTCAATTTCGCATCACAGGAGACGGCGTGGATCAGACTGTGACAACAGGCGCAGACGGTTCTATCACAGTGCCGGGGCTACAGCCGGGGACGTTCACGGTGACTGAAATCAATCTCGGTTCGCAGTACGAACCACAGCCACCACAGACGGTGACGGTTATCGAAAACCAAACGGCCACGGTGTCCTTCAACAACACACTGAGACCGGGCGAACTCCGTATCGTCAAAACATCGGAATCCGGTGTTATTGCGGGAATCCAATTCCGTGTGACTGGCCAGGGTGTGAATCAGGCCGTGACGACAGGCGCAGATGGCTCTATTACAATCCCCAATCTCAAGCCGGGGGTATATGTGGTATCTGAGGTCAATCTTGGTTCGGAGTATGTGCCGCAACCACCACAGACGGTGACTGTGCGTCCGAATGAGACTACGACCGTGACCTTCTACAACAGACTTCTACACGGCCATGTGGAGGGGATCAAAGTTGGCGAGGATGCCGGAACATTCGCTGATGCTAACGGGCTGGCGGGTGCTGTCATCGGCTTGTTCCCCTATGGCACAACGGAATTTACAAGCGAAACTGCGCTGGAGACTGTGACAACAGGCGTAAATGGTGCGTTTGCGTTCAACGATCTGCTATACGGCAGATATCTCATCCGTGAACTTGCGCCGCCGACAGGCTATGTCCTCAACGATACCGCATTTCCTGTGTATATCAATCAAGATGGACAGCGGATTGAGGTGCGGATTGAAAACCGCCTGATCCGTGGTGATGTTGCGGGCATCAAAGTCGGCGAGGACACCGACAGTATGCTGGAAGGCGTGTTCGCCGATGCGGATGGTCTAGCGGGTGCGCTGATCGGTCTGTTTGCACCGGATGAGGAGCATTTCACAACAGACACGGCCCTTGCAACCATCATCACAGACGAATATGGCCGATTTGCATTCCGAGACTTGCCATTTGGCGATTATCTCATCCGTGAGATTGCGCCGCCGGAAGGCTATGTGCTCAATGAGACCGTGTTCCCTGTGACCATTGCAGAGGACGACACAGCGATTGAGATTGCTATCGAAAATACCCTGATCCGTGGACGTGTGGACGGTATCAAGACCGGTGAAACCACCGAGGGATCACTTGCGGGATTGTTCGCCGACCGTGAGGGCTTGGCGGGCGCCACCATTGGGCTGTTCGGTCTAGCCGAGTTAGGCTATGCGCTCCCCGAAGCACCCGATTCCGATGAGGACGATGAAGAAAACTACAGGGATGAGGACGATTCAGAGAGCGAACCCCTGCCCACGTCAGAAGCCGAGGACGATGAGGATTATTATCCCAACGGCGAAGAAGAGGATGAGGAGGAATCCGAACCAGAGCCGGAGCAATCAGTGATTTCCATCGCAGGAATCCCGCTGGAGGACTTCAAATTCACAACTGAAAATGCCGTACAGACTGCCATCACAGCCGAGGATGGCAGTTTTTCTTTTGCAGATGTCATTTTCGGAACGTATGTTGTGCGTGAAATTTATGCCCCGGAGGGCTATGTCCTCAATGAGCGTCTGTTCGTAGTCATCATTGCAGAGGACGGTAAGGTAGTTGAGGTGGAGATTGAGAACGTGCTCATCCGAGGCAACATTGAGGGTTTGAAAGTCGGCGAGGACACGGACGCTCCCTTTGAGGGAATGTTTGTTGACGGCGAAGGTCTGGCAGGTGCGCTCATCGGCTTGTTCCATGGGGACACAGAGGAATTCACCGAAGAGGTAGCAATTGAAACCGCCCGCACGGACGAATACGGATATTTTGCGTTCCGTGATCTTCCCTTTGGTGCGTATATCGTCCGTGAAATCGCACCGCCAGTGGGCTATGTGCTCAATGAGACGGCATTTCCTGTGACGGTTACAGAGGATGGAGCGGTGATTGAGATTGCCATCGAAAACACCTTGATTCGTGGGCGCATTGACGGCATTAAAGTCTGTAGCACCACAGGGTATCCCCTTGAGGGGGCAACCTTCGGACTGTTTGCATCTGATGAAACTACGTTCTCTACGGACACAGCACTTCTGACCAGCACATCGGGCGAAGATGGTATTTTCGGCTTTGAAGACCTCCCCTTTGGCACGTATCTTGTACGGGAACTTGTGGCGCCGGAAGGCTATCTATTATCTGATGAGACTTTCGAAGTGGAAATCGGCTATGACGGGCAGATTGTGGACATCCGTGCGGAAAACGAGCCAGAGCCGGAAGTGCCAGGTGATCCAGAAGACAAGCCGGAGGATGATCCGAAAGAGCCAACGCCTACCCCCACTCCCACGCCGACACCGGCACCCACACCGGCGCCGAGCAGACCCTCTGCAACAGCGCCCAAAACCGGGGATGACACCAGCTTGCCCTGGCTCACGCTCGTGCTGTCCGGGTTGGGGGCTGTAGCAATCGGCGTGACTCTGGCGGTGCGATATGCGAAAAAGAAAAAATCGCAATAGCCGTGCTGTCACAGCGGTACTCATCCTTGCGATGACAGTGCTGATAGTCGTGACACTTCACTCCGGACGTGAGGTCGTGGGGCGCTTGGACGAATACGCCGAGGCACGGACGGAATATGCAGTCTTGCGTGACTTTGCAGGGGCGGGATTACTCCCGCCCCCCTCCGGAGGCGAAGCGGGGCGCAGTCCACTGGAGCAAGGTGAACAGGGACACAGCGAGCAAGGGCAAAGCGGAGCAGATGAGCTCGTCACCAGCGGGATTGATTGGGATGCATTGCGTTCTATCAATCCCAATGTGGTCGGTTGGATTGTCGTGCCAGATACGTCAATCAGCTACCCCATCGTACAAGGCACAGACAATGCCCACTATCTGCGCCATACCTTTTCCGGTACACGCAACGCCAGCGGTGCAATCTTCTTGGATTACAGAGACACACCCAGCTTTGGCAGACATGTACGCCTGCACGGTCACAACATGCGTGATGGCTCAATGTTTGCGCCCCTGCACGGCTGGGATGGTGATGTGTTCTTCATCCACACACCGGATGAGGTGTTGCGCTTTGAGGTCTTTAATCGTCAGACCGTTCTGGCAACAGATGAGATTTATCAGGGCTATATCGCAAATGATGGGGAGCAGATTGTGACTCTCTCTACCTGTATAAACGGACAACCGAATATGCGCTTTGTAATCCAAGCGGAAAGGATGGTGGCAAGATGAGCGAAATCAAACAGATCCGATTTATAGACCCGCAATATAACGAGCTGTTCCGAATCCCTGACGGCGGGAGCATCGTTGTTACCCGACCGGACGGCGAAATGCACCCCGGTGTCCAAGAGCAATGGGTGGGCGTTTGCAAATATCTAGATGACACCCATGTGGAAATCAACGGCGAATGCTACCACATCTGCCAGTTCGCTGAACGGCAACAGGAAATCGGTGCTACGGTTATGCCGGAGCCGGAACCTGAGATGATTGGCAGTTACCGTATTACCTGCCGCACCTTTGTCCGTGACCTGATTTTCAAATTCGGCGTAAACCCGGAGGCCGTAGAACCGTATGCCACATGGCGGTGCAGTAGAGACGATCCGAGTAACAACTATTGGGGGCATTACTGGTCAGATAAAAACATCGCCCAAACGGACTTTTTCCGCCGTGCCGATGCTGCACGGACAGATGCACCGTATGACCACACCCTTTTATTGCGGCAGCAGTCATTCAAAGACACGCTCAAACAGAATGCCGCGCGGAGCAAAGCGGAGTTCGGTGATCAACTGTCTACACCACAGAAATCCAATGAACAAGAGATTTAGTAGGAGGGTGAAATTGTTAAATGGGAAATAGATGTGTAATAACCACACCCTGCATTGATGCAAGAACATCAAATAATGTTGGAGTCTACTTGCACTGGAATGGCGGGCGTGACAGTGTGGAGGCTTTTTTGGCTTTTTGCAAACTGAAAGAGTATCGCTCGCCCGAAACAAATGGCTATGGATGGGCAAGGCTTTGTCAGGTGATCGGCAATTATTTTGGCGGTAGCCTATCAATCGGAGTAGGCATCTCTAGCAGATTGGACTACGACAATGGTGATAACGGCGTTTATATTATCAGCGATTGGGAGATTGTTGACAGGCAATATCAAAAACGCCCAGAACAAAAGACCCATGACTTGCGTGAAATGTTAGACGAGATAAACAACAAGCAGCCTGAAGCAGAGAGACTTGAGCAAAGTATCATTGATGAATATTTTTCAGAGCAAAACATTGGTACGTGGATGGCTGTTGCGGAGAGTAGCCGATATCGGTGGACGGAAGATGAGATTTATCGCTTGAACGGGCATGGGGCCTTGTACTACACCGGAGGCGAGGACGGCATCTATGTGCAGATCCAATCAGACGGCACGCTAGAAGCCGGTAACTATGAGGGCGCCATACCCCACATTGGCGAGGCTATGTTCACGCCAAAGATAATAAAGGAATATGAAAGCTATTCCGCAGCAGTTCAAGCGGTGGTGGATGCTGGCGGTAAGCAGTTTATGGCAGATATGTTCAGCGGCTCGGAGCATCAGCCAACTTCAAAAGTGCTGCAAGATGGGAAACCATCCCTGCATGAGACCCTTGTTGCAAATTCCAAAAAGTCAAAGGAAATGTTCGGAGATCAAGGCGCAACACGGACTGCGTCGCAGTTAGAAGAAATGATATAGAAGGAGGGCTACACCATAAAACAAATTACAACAGAAGAACTCAAACGCACCACTGTGAGTGAAGGTCTAATTCTGCAGGGCTGTGGCGGAGACTTTGCTGATTGGGTACACGGCATCAATACACAGTTAACCCTTGACGGCATTTTACAGAACGGCAGCGAGTTCACAGAGTATTATACCTTTCAGCATGATGGCCTGACTAATATCCTGTTTTCGATGGATAATGTAGATTTGCACATTGGAAAACTTGCGGCGTGGCGCTTGCAGACACGGGATATGTTCGGCGGCACATGGCTGAGCGACTACTTGCCCAACAAGTTTGGTATAGAGGTGGGAAAACTTGCTCCGAAGTCCGTGTCCGAGCCGGAAATACCCGTCCCCGCCTATACGCTCAAGGCATCTGTCGAACACCCAGACCGCCCTGATGACGGCGGTTTTTCTATTCCCCTGCCCACAACGCCGGAGACCGCACAAGTCTTATTGGAAAACTTGCGGCTCAAGGACATTCACAGTGTAAAAATCGGCGAGGTATATTCCACAAGTGACAATGATAACAATCTGAGCTACTGGCTAAATGCGGCATTGCATGATGCGGAAGCCCCGCAGTCGCTTGATGAGCTCAACTATCTTGTCACCAAGATTTGCAGTATGAGCGAGGAGCAACGAGAGGTTTTGGGTGCCGCACTTCAGGCTAAGTGGAGTGCTGATAACATTGTGCAGATGATTAACCTTGCTGAGAACCTTGACTGTTATTCACTCGAAACCGCTGCATTCAATGCAGATATTTATGGCGAGTTTCATATCACGATGGCGCAGGACGATCTAGCCGACAAGATCAAACGGCTAGAAAATGCATCAGGCCCAGACGACCAGCGCTTGGTGGAATATATTGAGCGGTTAGAAAAGTGTGTTGATCACAGTGTCTATGGGGAGATGATAGCAGAGGAAGAAGGCGGGGCGATTACAGATTATGGATACCTTCAGCAAATGGGAGAGATGACCATCAAATACTGCGGTATCGGAGATATTCCGCCGGAGCTTCGCCTTTCCAAGCCTTCTTTTATGGAAAGGCTGCAACAGAACGTTCAAAGAAGCCAAGAACAGTTTGACGATTGCGACCCCACACCTATAACAGACAAAGGAGAGCACAGCCTATGATTGATACAAGTTTCACTGATACAAAAATTATCCACGGTGATTTATTGCACATCTTGCCGCAGTTGCCAGACGACCTGTTCGGCGGGATCATCACCGATCCGCCCTATGCATCCGGTGCGGCAGACCAAAATTCCAAGCAAAAATCCACGGCCGCAAAGTATTCCAGTGTCAAGGGCGGCAACCCACTCCCTGACTTCGAGGGCGACGCCAAAGACCAGCGCTCTTGGACACGCTGGATGACCGAGTGGCTGACAGAGGCACGGCGTGTCTGCGAACCCGGTGCGCCGATCTGTATGTTTATAGATTGGCGGCAACTGCCCGCCATGACCGATGCCCTGCAATGGGCGGGCTGGCTTTGGCGAGGGGTACTGGCTTGGGATAAGACCAACAGCCGCCCACAGAGGGGCAGATTTCGACAGCAAGCAGAGTTTGTGGTCTGGGGTTCTAACGGTCATATGCCCCTTGACCGCAAGGCGCCGGTCTTACCCGGCGTGTTCCGTCATGCCATGCCAGCCCACACCAAACGCATCCACCAAACGGAAAAGCCGCTGGAGGTCATGCGTGAGATGGTAAAGATCGTGGAGCCCGGCAGAATCATCCTCGACCCTTTCGCCGGTGCTGGTACAACCGTCCATGCAGCCAAGCTGGAAGGCTATCCCGCTGTCGGAATTGAGCTTTCTCGCCACTACGCCAAGGTATCTGCGGATCGGCTGGAAGAGGTAGCCTAACATGGCAGACACAGTAGCCCCCAAGCGCCACATTTGCCTGAAACTCCGTGTTTCTGAGGCGGAGCGCAGCCTGATCGCAGAGAAGATGGAGGCGGCGAACATCCGCAACCGGGAGGCGTATTTGAGGAAGATGGCGCTGGACGGCTTTGTGGTGCGACTGGATTTTTCTGACGTGCGCCGTATGGTTTGGCTGTTGTCAAACGCCACGAACAATTTGAATCAGATCGCAAAACGAATCAACACCGGCGACAGCGTACACGCCGCTGACATCCATGTTTTGCGAGAGGATTATGAGAAGCTGTGGGAGTCGGCATCGGACATTTTGAAGAAGCTGGCGAAGCTATGAGTATGAGGCGGGACGGTCATGTTGTTGACCGTCCCGCTGTTGCTCTTGGGACTCCTGCCACACTACACACAAGCACCGTTCCGAATCTGTACAAGTTTGGCACATCTGCGGGCTGCATTTTTTCGCCAAGTGCGCTAACATACCACACAACCGCTACGGCGGAATAATTGTAAAGGTTGGTATGAACTATGAAAATCAGATTTAATCGGACAGGAAGTGAGCGCCAAGCGTTGGTTAGGGCGGTAAGCAAGATCACAGGCCATGCTTCAGACTATATGGGTGCGCCAAGTTTTGCTTATTACATTGGTAGCCACACCGTTGACAGGGATGGGACGCTCATCTTCAATGAGCAGACAGATCCCACAAAGGCAAACGTCCTATTAACTGCCCTAGCGGAAATGGGATTTGTGTCGGAGGATTCACTTGAGCCTATTGCGGAGGATACTACTCCCTGCAAGCTCTCTATTGAGGTGCCGTTGGATGGTTTTGACGAGACCGCTCTTGACAATCTTGAGAAGTTGGTAGCGAGTAAGGTATCGCTGATTAAAAAATCCATCAATGCAGAGGAGCTACCCATTGTACAGGCAGATGACCGACTCTGTTTTCCTTGGTTTTCGCTGGAGGCGACTGGAGATGCGGTGGATGCTTATGCCCGATTCATCCATGCCCTCTGCGAAATGGCGAAGACACAAAAACGTGTGACCGCACAGGAGCGACCGACTAAAAGCGAAAAGTATGCTTTCCGTTGCTTTTTGCTACGCTTGGGTTTTATCGGAGCAGAGTTTGCGTCAGCTCGGAAGATACTGCTTGCCAATCTGTCGGGGAACGGTTCTAAAAGTGGAGAAGGGGGTGAGAACAATGGCAGATAAAGAAAGCATTTTGGCTGAAATTGAAATCCAGCGTGTCCGATTGCATGATCTAATAGATAT
>Ga0123355_10002933_pt1 | contig 24252 bp, 20 predicted proteins | sample TergutEmb28metaG_3_FD_89872 | JGI IMG/M metagenome (GOLD analysis project Ga0123355, IMG submission 89872) | Embiratermes neotenicus P1 segment gut microbial communities from Petit-Saut dam, French Guiana - Emb289 P1 | ecosystem: Host-associated > Arthropoda: Insects > Digestive system > Gut ... | reverse complement strand
TGTTCGATAATTCCATTGCACCGCCTTTTCGGTAAAAATTGCACTATGCGTCGTCGCATAAAGCCTTATGTACCTTTGGGTACATGCGGCTTTCCGCTTCTAGCCTAGCACAATTTTTACTCGCAAATTCGGCACAAGCGAATTACCGAACACACCCTAATGAAGTGAACAAAATTCATAATATTAACGGAGGAACGAAATGAAAACACACAACATCCCTCTTGAATTAATTGTTCCCAAGAAGCCTACAAAATGTAAAATCGAAGATGGCGAAATTCATATTCCTTCAGAAGAAAAGCAAATGCACAAAAGCCGTCATCATTTAACGATACCGGGTAAGTATAGACTTCCGCTTTGTATTGATATGAAAGTGAGTTTACAATTTATCTGCGCCAACCAAGTGGCTTCGCAGCTTAGGGTATATATCGGAAATGAAAATGTATATTTTAATGGTGCGCATGTAAGCTGCGACGATTTCTTCGCACCAATTAAAACGCCGTGTGAAAGCAATAAAACAGCCAATTATGTTTTATATAACAGTATCCCTGCCAAAGACTATGTTGATATTTCATTAAATTTTGGCAGCGAAATGATGTGGGTTAGTGTGGATGGTGAATACTGTTATACTTCAAATAAGTTTGCCTATTTTGAATTGTTGCAAGAAAACACCATGTCTGATGGGTTTATAAACGGTATTGATGTAGCCTTAGTTGTGGGTACTGACACAAAATTGAAAATGAAGTCTTTCAAAATAACCGAGTATGAAAATGATGAACCAAAAATTCCCGATGAAGTGTTAAACTTGCCTGAACTATCGGAATTTGATTTGTTCGTAAACGGTTTGCCGCGTATAATCCATGATGATGTATTCAAATTGGACGAATTTTTATTAAATGACATGAAAAGTCTGAAATTTAGACGAACAATAGACAAGACTAATCATTTGTTTTACGCTTCGCCATGTGGCTTTCAATATGCCATCCGCGAATTTGGCGTAGGTGAAAATCACGAAACCAGATGGGTGCAATCCGCCAAAAAGCCCGATTTAACTAACCGGGTTATACAAAAACTAAACGAGACATCCCCGGAACTTGCCGAGAAAATGTTTAATAAATTACAAGTATGCAACCCAACTCACAAGCCTGTTTGCCCACAAAGAACCGACGTTGCGTTGAACAACGAAACCAGATTTGTTTGTATGAGTAAAATTCGCCACGAAATGTTCCCCGAAGAATTCGAGGATGTGAAGCAATATATTTCGGCTTTAAGCGATGTAATAAAAAACAATGTTGCATTGCAGTAATAGTTATAGTTTGCATAGAAATAAATACTGTATATTCATAAAAGAGGAGTCTTTGTCATGGCAAAGTTTACAGGGCTTGAAGGAACGCTGTTTGTTGAAAGCGTGGATGAAGCGTTTAATTTCTATAAAAGCGCATTGGGTATGGAATCAATTCCTCATCACGGGTATGATATTTTAAGTCTTAACGGTGAACATTTTTATAATATTTTTGAAGCCACCGCCGAAGAACATAAAATGCTGGCACAGACAACGGTTAAGTCACGCCACAGACTATATGCAAATGTTGAATTATCCACTGAGGACGAGGTACGACATGCTGTTAATGCGCTTACGACTGGTGGGGGTAGGGTATTGGATGCTCCTAGACCGCTGCCTTGGAGTCCCTGTGCGGCAGACGTGGTAGACAAATACGGAGTCAAGTGGTTTATTTCTCTGCCCATGCTTGCGCCACCTGAAGGTTGCTTAGCTTGTGTGCCGATAAATGAAAAACTGGGATGCGACCTATGTATCAGGTGGACTGAAGAAGGGTTTATTTGTCCGAAAATATAACGAAGAGAGGTATCTTTGATGAACGAAAAAGCAGAATTACAAAAAGTCAGCGAGGAAATTATACGGTTTTTTTATGGGAAATACATAGTTGACCAAATTGGAAATGATAAAGATGAAGTGAAATTCCAATGCGGTCACAAAATTATTACCAAAATCATTATTCATAAGGATAGCTATGATTTTCATATAAACAATGCGCCGCCAATAAGTGTTTGCTGTTTGGAAGAATTGGAAACCGTGAAAGAAATAATATTGCAAACAAATAAACCTAACCGCAAGCCCTTTCCAAAAGAAAATATTGTTCGTTGCCGTAACGGGGATAGATGCGACCTTTGTTATCAATATACTCATTCAATATTTCCCGATGAGTTTCATAAAAACTTGGTCGACCGCGCGGGACATTTATATGATTACGAACCGGATTATAGCAGAAACTGCCCCGGTGGCTATAAAGGTACTGCTTGCGAAGCAAATGATTGTGTCAAAGGACAAGGACTTGAAGGGTGCCCTGATTGTATGAATTACCCTTGTGGCAAAACCGGGCAAATATCTTGTGGAATAGATGCAAGAAGCATTTCTGCTGATGATATAACATGGTTAATCCTGCCTTTTGTTGATGGGCAGTATGGCAATTAAACAATTGTTATTATACGAGGAGGAAGGCAAATGGCAGAAACAACACCACGAATTGAAGATGCCATACAAAATTTACCTGCCGGTAGTTTAAGAAACAATGCGCTAAGTTTTGTGACATTCCTAAATAATGAAGGTCTTGCGCCGATTAAATGTCCTTGGATTGAGGGCAAATGGAAAATTCCGTTTGGCGAATATTATCTTGGTTGGATAAGCCTTAGTTCAAGAAGTTGGGCTTATGAAAATTTTAATTATCTCCAATTCGATGAATATGTTGACGATGACCAAGCGTTCACCGCAACCATTCATAAGTATGTTAAGGTATGTAATAAGCCATGCCATGATGAATGTTGGGGTACAATGGATGTAATGGTTTTTGGCAAACAGTTCAATAATGTTTGCTCTAATCATGGTCTTGCCATTAGTAAACCAAGCAAGAAAACGATTGAACATATAAAGAAACTTATTAGTTACAACAAAAAAATCGTGCCGCGTGAACATATATATCATTGCCACAACCTGTAGCTAAAAATGCACAGTATATTGCAAAAGGAGCGACAAATGACTGGCCTCATCCAATTACACGTCCAAAGAGAATTAAAGCCAAAGGTTGAAGGTGTAATACCAATTCCTTGCTCTATCCTATACGCTTACAGCAAAAACATATGAAAAAGCTGATGTTTAATATGTCTACAAATAGGAGGTATTTATGATGTATCAACATGATTGGCTTATGCGGCAAGTTAAGGGTATTGCGGATGCAATAGCAGCGATAGTATTTCGCAAAGCCGAGGTATCGTATGAGATACAAGACGAAACTAATCACACAGAAACTGATATGCTTTTTTTACGCCTTAATGAAATGCTTAATGAGGGCAACATCAATGGTGCGGAAGATTTGCTTTTTGAAAAAATAAAGCCAAACGATACAAATTATCTTCTGCTTGCAGTAGATTTTTACCAAAGGCTTAACAGTAAAAGTGATGATGAATTGGAATACTGTGGATTTTCAAGGGGTGAAATTAAAGATGGGCTTGCTGAAGTTATGAGAATATCTGGAGTAGGGATTTTTGAAACAGGGGGTGTCTGCAATTAGGGTGTGTTCGATAATTCACTTGCGACGACGCATAGTGCACTTTTTGCCGAAAAGGCGGTGCAATGGAATTATCGAACACACCCTAGCAAGCATAAAGCAAACTTTCTACTATGCCACATCTGCAACAACAAAACTCGCACAAAGGCATCTCTGGCACAGTGCTGATAAATTATTCGCTATTTTGCCACAAGCGCAAAAACGAAACATTGGTAAATGTCCAACAACTATATAACCATGATCAAATCGCCACAAGCAATCTGATGAAATCAAACCAATCACAAGGCAAATCACTCGCCCTATTCCGAGCGTAAAAGACATTGATACCTTACAAAAAATAATGCTGTTAAAGAGAAGAGGAAAAGTAATGGATAACTTACAAAAATTCGAGAACGAAATCAACAACTCCCTAAGCGGTAACAAATTAAAAATCGCAACGGACTTTGTCACGTATATGAAGTCAAACGGTATGACAGCCTACGCGGAACATGTAGGCGCGTTTGAATATAACAGCCAATCGATGACTTTCAATTGAACGAGCAGTTGAAAGAATTTGCATGGGCGCATGTAAATATTTGCACGAGTTGCGGTGGAAGCAGCGGGTGCGGTAGTCAACCCGGTCAAACAAAAACAATCCTCGGCAAAGAATTTAATCATCTTTGCACGTCGGAAGTGGCGTTTTGGAATCCGGATGCCGAAGCATTGGGTAAAATTATGCAAATGATTGATATTTGGAAAGCGCAAGTTAGCAGTGATTAAACAGGAGGCATATTTTATGCAATATGACTTGAAACCCTATGTCGGTAAATATGTAACCATCAAATTTTCGGCGGAAGTAAAGCGCGATAATGCCGGTGGCCAAATGGTGTGGCAATTAAACGACGGCGATGAACACCCCGTGGTCGGTGAAATTGTACCCGATACCACGTCGGGTACTTGGTATGATATGAGCGGCGAATGGGTCGGTTGGATTATAAATGATGAGCCTGCTTTGTACCTTACTGCATGGGGTACCGATGCCGAAAAAGCCGTGTATGAAGTCCGAAATTTTACAATTAAGGTTACTCCCATTGATTTGGATGCCGAAATGTTATTGGACAAGCAAGGTTACGCAGCTTATTTGTTACGCAAAAAAACCAGCGATAAGCTAACCAAGGAACGCATCGGCTTACTCGGCCGCCTAAATGCCATTCTTGTAAAGCATAAAATAACCAAAATAGAGGACATTACTGATGCCGAAATAGACGCGCTCATGCGCCCGTGGAATGTAAGTGGGCGGCGTGCTTTTTTGCATAATATCGCAAAATTTCTACATGACTATGCGGCTTTTATAAAGAAAGAAAACCCCGCACAGCTTCCACTAGCTAGTTTTATTGGGCATTACTACAACAAAGGATTTATCGCTCGTGCAAAAGCTGCTGCCGAATGTTATCGCAAACGCATACTGCCCCTGCCGCCGGAAATTGAGATAAACCCGGAATATCTGCGCGGCATGGATAACGCCGATTTTGTGGATGCGTTTCGGGAATTGCATGCCTTTGTCATTCGTTGCTATGAAGACATTGAGCGTGACCCCTTTGCTTGGGGTTATCCCGATTATGAAACCACGGATGGATATTACAATCGAGTCATGGACGTTTTATTTGCCCTTGGGTTGTACGGCGTACACGATGACGGCGGAATTACCGTAGATGGCACGGCGTTTTTCGCAAGCAATTCCATCAAGCGACACAAGAAAATTGAACTGATGATTAAAGGGTTTGAAGAAATGGGGTTATCATTTGAAGGGTTTTCAAAAAAAGCGCAATCTTTTCGCGTAGAATGCCCGGATAACAAAGAAGTCATGGCGGTTTTGAGCATATATACAAGTCTGATAGATACAACAAAGAACGATTGGCAATGGCATTATTTGAACAGCCTATCCCATCGTTTCATCGAAGCCCCCGGAAAATACCCTGCCCTTTGGCAATACCAAATGGATTACGCCACGGACGAACTGCGCGAGGTGCAGATGTGGTTATTTGACGAAGCTGCAAAATACGGTTTCACCGTTGCCGGATTTAATAAGGGCTGCATCAGTTACAAAAAAGGCTCGAAGGAATTTTTACTCGTTCGTAATGGCCACCGACCGGAGGGTACAAACCATTTTGAAGATGACGGAACACAAATCGGCACAAAAGTGTCGTTCATTCACGCCTTTGAACGTAACCCAGAAGGTATGCGCGTGTTGTGCGACCGCTTCCCGGATGTGTTTCGTTTAGATGACCCGGGGCGATGTTGTGGTGATAAAAGTGACATGCCTCATCAATTCACCGACCATTCTGAAGATGACGGGAAGCGATGTGCCTTTGTGATGAAATTTAAATTTAATGGTGTATCGTATAAACGGTGCGGATTGGGGAGTTTCTTTTTTACAGACATTACGCTGGATGATGTAAAGGCGATTTTGGAAATGTTCTTGGTTGAAAATAAAATAAAAGCGGTGGTTTAAACCACCGCTCTTGAACCCAAAAAGCGCATGGTGTTGAATATACAATGCGCTTCTACATATTATAGTCATATAAGCTGAAAACCGTCCATTCTTGTTTGCAATTTGTGTACACTACTGCGTCAACTGCTCCTTGCGCACCGCCACCGCAGAACACCGTGTCACGGTTTCTTTGTATCGCACAAAAATTGCTGCGCAATAATTGGCCAGTTTTACATTCATGTGACTATACCTACGTGACAACAGCGGTAATTCATGCGTTTAGTGTGGAATTTTTTTGATTTTTCTTGACATTTCTTAAGACTGTGCTTATACTTCTTCTTGGCCATAGACAGTAGGTAGTGCATTGCATGTAAATCCCACCGAGGCGGAGAATGTATACACCAGGTTTTTAGTTTTTTTTGTGTGACATTGTATCCCCAGACTATGCGTCGTGGGGATTTTTATATTTCCCAATTCTACAAAACAGGCACCGTTGCCCGCCCTTAAAGAAGCGAAAACAGGCTTTAAAAGGGACAGTGAGCGAAGCGAACGCTACCCGTCCCGACCTGTTGTAGCGGCGGGGTTTAGGGATGTGCCCATTCTAATAGGAAGGAGACCATTCATGACCAATCTGGAAAAAAATCGTAACGCTAAAAATGTAGTTATCGACGAGCTAAAGGAAAGGTTAGGCCGTGCCAAGTCTGTTGTTTTGGTAGACTCCATTGGCCTTACAGTAGAGCAGGACACCACACTGCGTAATACTTTGCGTAAAGCAGGCGGTATCGACTACAAAGTTTACAAAAACACAATGATAAACTTTGCGGTAAAGGATACAGAATTTGAAGGTTTGCAAAGTTATCTTGCAGGCCCAACCGCAGTGGCATTTTCTTATGAAGATGCAACGGCAGCGGCATCCCAAATATCTAAACAGCTAAAGACAATGCCTACTTTGGAATTTAAGGCAAGCGTTGTAGATGGCGTTGTTTACGATGCGGCAGGCACAAAAGTTATTGCGGATATTCCGTCAAGAGAAGTTCTTATTTCAAGACTGCTTGGTTCATTCAAATCGCCACTGGCAAGCTTTGCCCGCGTTATTAATGCAATTGCGGAAAAAGATCCAAGCGCACCAGCCCCGGCTGCAGAGGCGGCCCCGGCAGAAGCTGTGGTAGCAGAAGCCCCAGCGGCAGAAGAAGCCCCGGCAGTGGAAGAAACCCCAGCCCCAGCGGCAGAGGAAGCACCAGTAGCGGAAGCGGCAGAAGAAGCCCCCGCAGCAGAATAATATCCTAGGAGGAAATCAAAAATGGCTAAATTGACCATAACAGAAATAATCGATGCCGTAAAAGAGCTATCGGTTCTTGAATTAAATGACCTTGTAAAAGCAGCAGAAGAAGAGTTTGGCGTATCTGCCGCAGCAGGCGTAATGGTAGCCGCAGGCCCAGCAGGTGGCGGCGAAGCAGCAGAAGAAAAAACAGAGTTTGACGTTGAACTTACAGACGCAGGTTCTGAAAAAATTAAAGTTATCAAAATCGTACGCGAAATTACAGGCCTTGGCTTAAAAGAAGCTAAAGAACTTGTAGATGGCGCACCAAAAATTCTTAAAGATGCGGCACCAAAAGCCGAGGCAGACGAAATAGTTAAAAAACTAGCCGAAGTTGGCGCAAAAGTAACATTGAAATAGGAGGGGCAAATAATGGCTCACAAATATGTATACATGTTCAAAGAAGGTAACGCTACAATGCGTAACCTTTTGGGCGGCAAAGGTGCAAACCTTGCGGAAATGACCAACATTGGCATTCCTGTTCCCAACGGTTTTATTGTAACAACCGAAGCATGTACATGGTACAACGCAAACGGCAAACAATTATCAGCCGACATGAAAAAGCAAATGGACGATTGCATAGCCCAACTTGAAGCCGAAAGCGGCAAAAAATTTGGCGACGTTGCAAATCCACTGCTAGTATCTGTACGTTCAGGCGCGCGCGCATCCATGCCTGGTATGATGGACACCGTTCTTAACCTTGGTATGAGCGACGAAGTTGCTGCATCTTTGGCGGCAAAAGCTGGCGACCGTTTTGCATACGACTCTTATCGTCGTTTTATAATGATGTTTGCTGACGTTGTTATTGGTGTAAGCAAACACAGCTTTGAACATGCAATTGACGAGTACAAAAACAAAAAAGGCTATGCTGGCGACTCTGACATGACAGGGGACGACTGGAAAGCTATCGTAGATATTTTCAAAAAAATCTACCACGACGACCAAGGCAAGTCTTTCCCAACCGATGCCCGTGAGCAACTTTACGGCGCAGTTACCGCTGTATTCGAATCTTGGGATAACCCACGCGCATTCGTATACCGCCGCATGAACGACATCCCATACGAATGGGGTACCGCCGTTAACGTTCAAGCAATGGTATTTGGTAACATGGGCGACACATCTGGCACCGGCGTAGTTTTCACCCGCGACTGTGCAACAGGCGAAAACGTAATTTACGGCGAATTCCTTATGAACGCACAAGGCGAAGACGTTGTTGCAGGTACCCGTACACCTCGTCCTTTCGCAGAACTTGCAGACGAAAACAAAGCAATTCACGACGAGTTCTTGAAATACGCGCGTCAACTTGAAAAGCACTACAAGTTTGTACAAGATATGGAAATGACAATCGAAGACGGCAAACTATACATTCTGCAAACACGTAACGCAAAATGTACAGCACAAGCCGCTCTAAAATTTGCCGTTGACCTTGTAAAAGAAGGTATCCTAACCGAGCAGGAAGCTGTTCTTATGGTTGACCCTAAAGCTCTTGACCAACTACTTCACCCTGTGTTTGACACCGCCGCAGAAAAAGCAGCGCAAAAACTTGGCAGCGCGCTTGCCGCGTCTCCTGGTGCCGCTTCTGGTAAAGTTTATTTCACAGCAGAAGAAGCCGCAATTGCTCACAACGAGCGTGGCGAAAAAGTTGTTCTTGTGCGCCTTGAAACTTCACCTGACGATATTATTGGTATGGAAGTTGCCGAAGGTATTCTTACAGCACGCGGCGGTATGACCAGCCATGCGGCAGTAGTTGCCCGCGGTATGGGAACATGCTGTATCTCTGGTTGCGAAGACATCCGCTTTGGCGAAAAAACCTTCACCCTTGGCGGCGTAACCGTTAAAGAGGGCGATTATATTTCCCTAAACGGTTCTACCGGCGTTGTTTACAACGGCCAAGTTGCAACAGTTGAAGCAGAAGTAACAGGCGATTTTGGCACATTCATGGGCTGGGTTGACAAAGTGCAAAATAAAGTTGGCGTTCGCGCAAATGCGGATTCTCCAAAAGATGCTCTAAAGGCACTTGAATTTGGCGCAGAAGGTATTGGTCTAACCCGTACCGAGCACATGTTCTTTGAAGCTGACCGTATCGCAAGAGTACGCGAAATGATTCTTTCTGATACAGAGGAAGCACGCCGCGCGGCTTTGGCAAAATTGTTGCCATTCCAAAAAGGCGATTTCACAGGCATTTACGAAGTTATGGGCGACCGTCCTGTAACAATTCGTTTGCTTGACCCACCACTTCACGAGTTTATGCCAACCGAAGCAAAAGACATTGTTGCTTTGGCAAAAGAAATGGGCAAAACCGAACAAGAAATTCGCGAAAAAGTAGAATCTCTGCACGAATTTAACCCAATGATTGGCCACCGCGGTTGCCGTCTTGCAGTTAGCTATCCTGAAATTGCGGAAATGCAAACCCAAGCAATAATCGAATCAGCCATCGAAGTTAAAAAAGCAAAAGGGTACGATATTAAGCCTGAAATTATGATTCCGCTTGTGGGCGATATCAAAGAAACCAAATATGTAAAAGAAGTTATCGTTGCAAAGGCTGAAGAATTAATTAAAGCCGCTGGCGTAACTCTAAGCTACAGCGTTGGTACAATGATAGAAATCCCACGCGCTTGCCTAATTGCAGACGAAATTGCAGAAGAAGCCGCGTTCTTTAGCTTCGGCACCAACGACTTGACACAAATGACCTACGGTATTTCCCGTGACGACGCTGTTAAGTTCTTGGACGACTATCTTGACAAAAAAGTATACGAAGGCGACCCGTTTGCGAAACTTGACCAAACCGGTGTTGGTAGCCTTATGAAAATTGCAGTAGAAAAAGGCCGCGCCGCACGCAAAGACCTGAAAATTGGTATCTGCGGCGAACACGGCGGCGACCCATCAAGCATTATGTTCTGTGCAAAAATTGGGTTAGACTATGTTTCTTGCTCACCTTTCCGTGTGCCAATTGCAAGACTTGCAGCGGCCCAAGCGGCACTTAGCAGTGAGAGAAGTTTGACAAATGTTTAATATGTAAGGATTGATGTGGCTGTATTGCTAAGCATACCAAATGCTTAGCAATACAGCCACATTTACATAGGTAATGTTCTAGCTTGGATTTAGTAGCAACTGCTTTTGCAAAAAATGCCCCGCTGTGGGTATTTTGTCTGTTCTATAGTAATCCGTGTCATCCGTGTCTGCATTTACGGGGCGCATAGCTGAAAGTTTGGTGTTCTGCCTTAGGCTAAACACCGAAACGCCGCCGCTTGTTTTAGATGTGTTGGACGGCACCAGAGCCGAATTAACAACCATAGCCTTGTCTGCACCCCGTTGCAAGTACAAATCCGCATCCGCCATTATACGGTGCATACTTATAAGTTTGGACTTTTCTGAATATGCATTAACCAACTTGCGGCGGTTTGTTTTGGTAGCGTAAGCAGACATTTGCACTTTTGCGACCTTGCCATTTTCAAAGGCGAACAGCATATAGCCTGCGTACTCTGTAGCGGCGGTAATGTAAATTATATGCTCGTTCGGCTGCATTTCCAGCACATTTGTTAAATACTCGCCAAGGGAGGATGCTTTGCAGTCCGGCAGGTCGTAAATTTTAAATTTGTACACATTACCCTGGTTGGAAAATAGCAAAATCTCTTCCTTATTAGTGGCCTCTACTTCCTGCAAAATGTAGTCGTCCTCTTTTAGATATTGCACATCCGCTGCTCGCAGCGATACCAGCGACACTTTTTTAACGTAGTTATGCCCCGTCAGGAATAATTTTAGATTGTAATCCTCGATAAACGCGTCCTCGGTAACGGCGGGGGCTTCGGAGAATTCCACAATTTCGGTACGGCGGTCTGCGGCGTGTTTTTTTGAAATTTCCTTTAACTGAGCAGAAATTTGCTTGCGAATCAGCTCGTCACTGCCATGAATTTCTTTTAGCTCCGCAAGTTCATTTGCCAGGGTTTCCCGTTCGTTAATGCGGTTTAACAGATGCTCGCGGTTCAAATTACGAAGTTTTATTTCCGCAATAAAATCCGCTTGCGCCCCGGTGATGTCAAAACCCTTCATCAAATTCGGGATAACTTCCGATTCCTTCAGGGTTTCGCGAATTATCTTTATCGCCTTGTCAATATCCACAAGAATTTTCGCAAGCCCTTCCAGCAAATGCAGCTTGTCGGACTTTTTTGCAATATCATATGCAAGCTGCCGCTTGATGCAACCTGCGCGGAATATAGTCCATTCTTCCAAAATCTCTTTTATACCCATAACTTTGGGGCGGCCGTTTACCAAAAAGTTAAAATTGCAGCTAAAGGTGTCCTGTAAAGTAGTTAAGGTAAACAGCCGTTGCATAAGTTGGTCCGGGTCGGCGGTTTTTTTAATGTCGATGGCAATTTTGAGGCCGTTAAGGTCGGTTTCGTCCCGTACATCGTTAATGTCGCGGATTTTGTTCGTTTTTACCAATGCGACAATTTTGTCGATAATCGCCTCTATCGTGGTTGTATACGGAATTTGAAAAACTTCGATACAGCTATTTTTTTTGTCAAAGCGGTATTTTGCCCGCAGTTTGAACGAACCCCGCCCAGTTTCGTAGATATTTTCCATATCATCAGGCACAAAAACAAGCTCGCCACCTGTAGAAAAATCAGGCGCAAGTAGGGTCTTTGTTATTTGGTGGTCAGGATTTTTCAGCCACGCAATGGTGGTTTCGCAAACTTCCCGCAGGTTAAAACTGCAAACGGTGCTTGCCATGCCTACGGCTATGCCGTGGTTGGGCGTAACCAGTAAGTTCGGGAATGCTGTTGGCAAAAGCAGTGGCTCAAGGGTTGTGGCGTTGTAGTTGTCCACCATGTCCACAACGTCTTTGTCGATATCCTTAAAAATTTCCTTGCAGATATCGTCCAGTTTTGCCTCGGTATAGCGGCTCGCGGCGTAGGCCATGTCGCGGGAATACTGCTTGCCAAAGTTACCCTTCGAGTCCACAAACGAGTGAACAAGGGCGTCATGCCCGCGGGTTAGGCGCACCATAGTTTCGTAAATTGGGCCGTCGCCATGTGGGTTTAGGCGCATTGTTTGGCCAACAATGTCGGCAGATTTTATACGCCCACCAGAAAGAAGCCCCATTTTGTACATGGTGTACAAAAGTTTGCGGTGGGATGGCTTGAAGCCGTCAATCTCTGGGATGGCGCGGGAAAGTATAACGCTCATGGCGTATGGCATGAAGTTGGATTCCAGTGTGTCGGTGATTTGTTGTTCTATTATGTGGTTTTCGATGGGAGGAGGGGAGGGCGTTGTATTTTTTTTAGGCAATGGTGTTACTCCTTTATGGTTTTATGGTTTTGCGGTGGGCTGCTTGAAGGTTGTCACCTGTTGCCGCCAAGCATATATAGCCCTGTGCGTGCATTTCCTCTGTTGAGCCAAATGTTCAGCCTAGTGCCATCCCAAGCAAAGTTGTTAATTATTCGATAATAATGTGTCCCGTTCCAGTTGTCTCCAAACCCGGCTACTCCATGAGCATCCGAAAACCCTGATAAAGTTAAGACACCATTATCGGCATTCCATCTAATTGTATAAGTGTGGTCGAGTACCCCTGTACCGTCCGGGTTAAACAAAATGCTTCCGTTGCTTCCTTCGCGCCACCTACCAGGCAGTGTGGCCTGTCCAAAATTGTTGGCATCGTTGCTACTGCAACAATTACCCGCATTGCATCCAGAAAGAAAAAGCATCATAAAAATAACGACGGCACCAAATAGTATATTCTTCATCTAATCCTTCGTTTCATAATTACAAATGCGCAGTATCATTCTCAAGTATCAATTTAAATTTGTCTGACTGCTTCTCAAACACATGAATTGCCGTATTACCCACAGGATACAAACTTCGGTTTTCAACAATGCGCTCAAGTAGGCCGCAAATAATGGCCCGTATAGTACCATAATGGGCCACAATAAATATGTTCTCTTTTCCGCAGGCGATTATTTCCTTCAAATAACCCTGCACCTGGGCAAAATACTCCGGCGCACGACCATCAATAAATTTACCAAATGCAGCGGCAACTTCTGGGTCGTTCATGCTTTTGCCTTCGAATTCGCCAAAGCTTGACTCCCGCAACAGGGGTGACTCAATTAATTCTACGCCGTGTCGAGTATTAATAATTTCGGCAGTCTTTTTTGCACGCCGTAAATCGCTTGTGAAAATAATATCACATGGTTCGTTTGCTAATCGCACAGCAAGTTTATTGGCTTGCAATATCCCAGCTTCGTTAAGTTCTATGTCGCAGCTTCCTTGCGGCCGGCGTTCACGGTTCCAGTCAGTTTCGCCATGGCGAATAGTCGTGATTTTCATTAGACTCTCCTTCACAAATAAATTCAGTTGATACGAAAATCATATCAACTGAATTTATCCAGTCTCCGATAAATCAATATACAAATGTCCAAATTCCTCTATGAATGCCTTGCGCCCTTTAAGATTATCCCCAAGCAACATCTCGAACATTTCCGACGTCTTTGCCGCGTCGGCAGGGATTACCTGTACCAAACGGCGAGTTTCTGGGTTCATGGTGGTTTGCCACATCATTTCAGGCTCGTTTTCGCCCAAGCCTTTGCTGCGCTGTAGGCGATATTTCTTGCCGCCATTTTCTGCCTTGGCGATAATTTTCGATTTCTCACTTTCTGTGTATGCGAAAAAAGTATCTTTTCCGACGTTAATTTCATACAGCGGGCTTTCTGCAATATAAACTTTGCCTTCTTGGATAAGCGTAGGCGTTAGCCGGTATAACATGGTTAAAATTAATGTGCGGATATGATACCCGTCATAATCTGCGTCGGTACAAATAATTATGCGGTTCCAGTTTAGACGATTTATGTCAAAATCACTAATGTCTTTGGCCTGCTTTTGCTTAATTTCTACGCCACAGCCTAAAACACGGAGTAAATCCGTTATAATATCACTTTGCAAAATACGGTTGTAATCGGCCTTTAGGCAGTTGAAAATCTTGCCGCGAACAGGCATAATTGCCTGGAACTCTGCATCACGGCCAAGTTTACATGAACCAAGTGCCGAGTCACCTTCTACAATATATATCTCTCGACGGTTAACATCCTTTGTGCGACAGTTAACGAATTTTTCCACACGATTATTAAGATCTATGGAGCCAGTAAGCTTCTTTTTTAATGCAAGACGCGTCTTGTCCGCAGATTCACGGCTGCGTTTATTGGCCAATACCTGGGCGCATAGCTTATCCGCGTCGGTTTTGTTTTCAATAAAATAGACCTCCAACTGTTTTTTTAAGAAATCCGTCATGGCTTCTTGAATAAAACGGTTGGTGATTGCCTTTTTTGTTTGGTTTTCGTATGAAGTTATTGTGGAGAAAGAATTTACAATAAGGATTAAACTTTCCTCAATATCCTGGAAATTAATACGTTTTTCGTCTTTTTTATAATGGCTGCCGCTTTTAATATATGTGTCAATAGCCCACACAAATGCGTTACGGGCAGCCTTGTCCGGTGCGCCGCCATAGGCTAAATAGCTGGAGTTATGATAATACTCCAGCACATTTACTTCATTGGAAAAGCAGAAAGCCACATCAAATTTTAGTTTGTATTCCGGTTTATCTTCCCTGTCGCGTCCTTTGGTTTCGTGAGAAAGAACATAAGGCTCTGTAAATGCCGTCTCACCCGCTAGGTCAGATATATGGTCACGTATGCCGTTTTCGTAGCAGAATGTAAATGTCTCGCTACTTTCTTCGTCTAGCAAAATAAAAGTCAGACCTGCGTTAACTATCGCCTGTCTCTTTAAAATATCCTGATACCATTCAAGGGGTACATCAATTTCCGTAAAAACTTCGCGGTCGGGACGCCAGGTGACGATTGTACCTGTTTTGCGGCCATTGTATTCCTCTTTTTTAAGCCCGCCAACATTTTCTCCCTTTTCGAAACGCAGGTTGTATCGCCAGCCTTTTTGCAAAATTTCTGCGTTCATGTATTCAGAAGAATATTGCGTAGCACACAAACCAAGCCCATTTAAGCCAAGACTATAGGCATAGTTGCCATCTTCTTCATTATTATCGTATTTACCGCCTGCATACAGCTCACAGAACAATAGTTCCCAATTATACTTTTGTTCAATTGGATTATAATCTACTGGTGCGCCGCGACCGTAGTCACGCACTGTAACAGAAAAATCTTTATGCCGTGTAACTTCTATTTTTTTTCCGTGACCCTCCCGGGCTTCGTCAATAGAGTTGGATATAATTTCAAAAATTGAGTGTTGGCATCCTTCAATGCCATCAGAGCCAAAAATTACAGAGGGGCGATTTCTCACCCGCTCTGCTCCTTTTAGTGCCTTTATACTTTCGTTGCCGTATTCTTTGTTTACCATGCATGACTCCTTTAACTGTGAGTATCAACCCACCCCTTCAAAATAATGGGGCAAGGGGCGTGTCCCTTTTGTGAGCTTCGGGCAAAGCGCAAGATTTTGCTACCGAGCACGCACCTTAACATGCGTACCACGCTCAAGCTCCGTTCCCGGTGAAGGATACTGCCTGTAGATTACATCGGACTCTGGAATGGCTTGGTCTTCCGGTGCATCACTGCCAAAAACTTCTCGCTCTTCAGTGGTTAGTGGGTTGGTGGTTCGTGGTTCGTTTAAAATTATCGCTGTTTGGTCAATTAAACTGTCTAAAATGAACATAGGCAATCCAAATTCACGCAAAATATTTCGGGCTTGGCCTATGGTTAAACCCTCTAGGGTGGGTACAGTTACCATTTGACCGTATACAGTTGTATCTGGTGTCATATGAAAAAATACCGGGTTACCTTGTGGCATTGGCCGTCCCGCTTCCGGAATTGTATGGGAAACAATTGTGCCTGTACCAACAACCTGATACCCACCATTGCTTCTGCTGGACAAATCGCGCACAGCGTCGGTTAAACGCCAGTCGGTATAGTTTGGCATGGTTTCTGCAATTGTATGCTCTTGCCACTGTTCGGTTGCATATGGTCCGTCGGAAGGCAGCATACCACGTACGGCAATAATTTCTTCAAATATTCTTGCCATCCTTGGAGAAAGTTCACGACCTGCGCCGCCATATTGTTCGCGGCATACTCTGTGTGCAACTATCAAAGCCACAAATTCTGGATTTTCTATCGGGGTATATGCAAGATATGTTAAGGTATGGATACCATCTGCACGAACGCCTTGCTGGGCTGTTCCTGTTTTGCCACCCATTGTATGGCCAGGAATGCGCCCAAAGCGTGCTGTTCCCCCGTCTGCGCTAACGACGTATGCCATATGGCGGCGCATCCAGTCAGATATCTGGGGCGAGATTATGCGACGGGTAACTGTAGGAGTGTTTTCCTCTATAATATTACCGTAGCTGTCTAAAATATGGGATACAAGGAAAGGCTCCATCATGTTTCCGCCATTAATAAGGGCAGAAAATGCCGTGATAGATTGCATGGTTGTGGCGTTAAAACCCTGACCCATACTGCTTGTACCAAGTTCCATAGGACCAAGCCTTCCACGAGAATACATAACGGAAGAATGGGAAACACAAGTTTCGCCTACTAGATCAATTCCTGTTCGTTCGCCAAAACCAAAATAACCTCTGTAACGATAGAACATGTCGCGCCCCATCATGTTTACAATATAGAACATTGCCACGTTGCATGAACGGTAAATAGCTTGGCGTAAAGTTAAACTACCATGGAAGGAGTGGCATGTTAAATACTCTGGTCCCCAAATGTACTTTACATGGGTACAAAAAAACTGCTGGTTTGTCGAAATTACACCTTCCTCCAGTGCTGCAGCGATTACAAATGGTTTAAATATAGAGCCAGGTTCGTAGGTATAGGTTGTATGAAAATTACGCCATAAGCGTTGCATTTCATACACTTGCTCTGCTTCAGATAAATAATCCCACCTGTCCCGCAATAAGCGGTCTGTAACAAATTCCGGGTTCATAGGATCTGCAATGCTAAATGTTGGTGCTTGCGCCATTGCAATAACTGCCCCGGTATGTGGATCCATAATAAGAACACCAATATGAGTGGCATCCATTTCATTAAAAGTTTGGTTGGCCATATCCTGGGCTATGCGCTGGATATCCGCATCTATGGTAGTAACCAAGGTGTACCCATGGCGTACAGGAATTTCATCAACTTCGCCGTGAGCGGTAAAACGTCTGCCCGGAGTACCGGAAAGTGCTTCATCGTAATAATGTTCTAAACCCCACATGGCGCCACCCCTAATAAACCCAATAACCTGGGGGGCAAAAAACGGCTCGGGATAAAACCGCTGAGTTTGTCCGGTTGAATGTACATGGGTGAATCTGTTGGTTAAGTAATGGGCAACGGAAGGTTCTACTTCCCGCGCTACTATTAGGTGGTGATTATTACGAAGTAAGTTGCCATTATCATCAGTCGCAAAGTGCCTGCTAAAATCCACAAATGACATGCCAAAATGTTCGTTTAATGCATATCGCACATCGTGCATTTCCTGGCGACCTGCAGCATTGCGGTTATATGCGTCATGCATCATTGAAACGTCTATAAACACGTCAAAAACAGGACGACTTTGGGCTAGAGGTTGCATGTTTCTGTCTAAAATTTCACCGCGGGAAGCAGGGCTATTATGCAGTGCCGCATTGCGCAATGCAATATGTCGCTGACGTGCGCCTTGTATTCTTAAAAAATTGCCCCAGTCACCAAGTTGGTTGTAAAGTATACGGTAGCAAAGCACACCCATAATAATAGTCAGAATCACGCCAATAAACAGCAGTTGTTTGTTTCTGTTTTGTGCTGTAAATTTTTTTACCTTCTTTTTCTTTTTGGTCATATTTTTTTTCATCGTTTAGCCCCCAAACATTCTGTCAAATATGCCGTTTAAAAATGTGCGAACATCGCGCCATAGGCTATTTTCTGTGGGCAACAAATGTGCATCTGCGTTAAATTCCGCATTGTTTTGACGCGGCACATAAATTTCTATAATTTGTGATGGGTCAGGATGTATCATACCCAGCCTAGAGATTGCAAAATACTCTATTTCATCCAGGGTGTAGTACGCGCTTATTTGAGAATATACAGTTTCGTTAGCTATCATTAAATTATCAAGCTGGCGGTTTGATGATGCGATTTGCCGCTCCATACCGGAGATTTGCACCTGGGTTGTAACTGCCACAACTGCGCAAACAAAAATAACCAAGAGTGAAATCAAAAGTGTTCGGGGAAGCCTGTATTGGCCGTTTTCATTTTCTACAATAAAGAAAATATTACCCCTTTTGAAGATACTGGGCATATTTTTTGAACCTTTTCTTATACGGGTATATTCGTCCGTTACTTTTTTACGTCGTTTATGTTTTGGTGCAGGATTGTGAATATTTGGGTCAGGACGATATTCCGGCATGGTATTTCTTCTTTGATAGGTATGGTCATGTAAATAGTCGCGTCGCCTGGTATCTGCTTCTGGATGATATTGTCTAGCGTTTGAGTTTTGCATGTTCTACACCTCCTAAGGATTAAAATTTAAATTTTTTCTGCTATTCGTAATTTCGCGCTGTGTGCACGTTTGTTATTTGTAATTTCTGCTTGGGTAGGCAGTATAGGTTTTTTGGTTAATATACGAATATCTGGGGTTTTGCCACATGCGCAGTACGGAATATCCCTTGGACATATGCAAGGGAAAGCTATTTTTTGAAAAGTTGTTTTCACGATACGATCTTCCAAAGAATGGAATGTGATAACAGCAATACGTCCGCCGGGCACTAGGCATTTTGTAATGTTTGTCAGTACATTGCCAAGTGGCAGAAGTTCGTCGTTTACGGCTATGCGAATTGCCATAAAAGTGCGCATTGCAGGATGAGGCATGCCAAATTTTTGCTTGGGGCTTGTCCGTTCTATTAAGTTCGCCAATTCTGCTGTAGTTTTAATCGGGGAGGTTTCGCGTGTTTTGCAAATTGCCCGGGCAATACGCCGGGAATACCGCTCTTCCCCAAAGTTAAAAAAGATGTTTGCCAGGTCTTTTTCGGCGTAAGAATTTACTATTTCGTATGCGGATAGGTGGGATTCTTGGTTCATTCGCATATCAAGGGGGCCGTCGAAACGATACGAGAAACCCCGTTCGGCTGTGTCTAGTTGATGTGATGATACGCCAAGGTCGAGCAAAATACCATTTACGGCGGTGATATTTAAATTTTCTAGTATTTGCGGTATGTCATGAAAATTACCGTGCACAGGGGTAAACATATCATTGGATATATGATTGGTTGCGGCGTTTATAGCGTTTTTGTCGCGGTCTATGCCTATAAGTCTGCTGCCTTTTGGTAGTGTATCCAATATTAATTTGGAATGTCCGCCGCCGCCTAATGTGCCGTCTACATAAACTTTAGGTAAACCCGGTATAGGATTGGAGGTAGTTGACTGATGATTTAACCCCAAACCCTCAATTATCTCTGTCGGCATGACAGGAATATGGTTAAATTCCATGATTATGGCTGCGGGTCGGTAGGGATTTCCTCATTCCTGTAATCTGATGGAGGAGGGGGAGGGGGTGGCGGAGGAGGTGGGGACGAACCGTTCTCGTTACCTTGTTGCGGCAGATCCGGTTGTTGCGGTGGATCGGGTTGTTGTGGTGGGTCTGGTTGTTGCGGTAGGTCTGGTTGTTGCGGTGGATCAGGTTGTTGTGTCGGGTCTGACTGCGATGGTGGTTGGTAGCCCTCCATATACTCATAATAGTCGTCGGCGTAGTAACTTCCCGGATAATAGGACCCGTAATCCGGTGATATGCCATGGTCTATATGCGGACATGTCCGACCTGAAACAGCTGCCATAGGGAACTCAAGCCCCCGTGCGGCTCTGGCGTTAAAACCTACTGTTGTAGGAGGCACCGGGTTGGGCCGCACAAGACCCACACGAGTTTCAATAGCCCAGTCCGGACAATAATACCCCGCTAAATGTCCGTGAACAGTACAAATTGTTTTTTGTCGGTGTATGGTGCAATGCTCGGTTGGCACAAAACGATTATCAAAAATGTCGGAAATTTCGCGGTTACCACGTGGGTCCGTACGGCAAAACGCCGTGGCCAAAAGACCAGAGTCGCGGCATACGGTGGCGCGTACAATTCTGTCCGGGCGTTCAAATTGCCTTGGCGGTAAGTCTTCGTGAATTTCCTGCATAATAGACCGCCAGGCAGCTGTGTGTTCTGACCTGGTATTGCCATGCATGCGTTGTTCGTTGTCGTTACCCATCCATATTGCTGCTGTAAAATACGGTGTGGAACCTGAAAAACTAAGGTCGCGGTTATTCTGAGATGTTCCTGTTTTGCCGACTATAGGGATATCAGCGCGTAATTGTGGGTTGTTCAACCAGTTTGCAGCGTGACCTGTAGCACCTGTGGCGCGAACGGTATCTTTCATGGAATCTATCATTAGATACGCGGCGGTATCGCGCAAAACACGAGTAGGGGCTTGCGAGTTGTCCAATATAATTTCTCCGCCGGGACCGCGCACCATTGAGTAAAACACGGGGCGATGGAAGTATCCGCCACTTGCCATTGTTGCGTACGCACCTGCAAGTTCTATTAAAATTGCTTCAAAACCACCGAGAACAACCGAACCACCATGGCGACTTTCGTCTAAAGTGGTAAGTCCCATTGCGCGCAGATAGTCAAACATTGCAGGTAGGCCTATGCTTGCCACTGTAGGGTCTGTCACTGCACGGGCAGAAACCACGTTTGCAGAACGGTAAATTGCGCGACGTGCGGAAGTAAAGCCTTCGTAACCGCTAAGCCACCAGTTGCCAGGTGACCATGGTGAACCGCCGCCCGGCTGAATTAGAGTAAATGGAATATCGTCTATTGTGGTTGCAGGTTGTAGAATGCCCATGTCAAAAGCAGGGGCAAATGCTGCAATTGGCTTCATAACACTACCTGGGGAGCGGCGCGCTTGTGTGGCACGGTTAAATGTACGGTTTGCGTCGCCAATGTCGCCCCTAACACCACGGATTGCCTTTACCTGACCTGTATGGTGGTCCAAAACTACAAAAGCAGCCTGTGGTTGCGGGATATGAAAGACACGTTGGCTAACGATTTCATCTTGGGCGGTCATGCGTTGGTTTAGAATTTGCGCAATTGCTTCTTCCGCTTCTTCCATATTACGAACAGTGCGGTTTAAGCGATAATGTCTTGTTTGGTTTGTTACTGTGTTATATAACGAAAAGTTAAATTCGATGTCAATAGTAAAATCTATTGCTGGCCAGTAGCTTTCATCTAAAAATACTCTGTCTACAGCGGCTTGCATGGCATGATTTTGTGTGGAGTAAATACGAAGACCGCCTGTGTAAATCATATGTTCGGCCATTGCGGGGGTAATGCTAAGATGGTACGCTAAATCTTCCATTACCTGGTCGATTAGGGCGTCGGTAAAACAGTCGAAAGGGGATATTATATTACGTGTACCACCGCATTCCAAGCGGAATATGGTGTCGTATACGTTGGAATTCCTGGCTTCGTAGTATTCTTCTTCGGTAATAAACTCAAGACGAAGCATGTTGCGCAGTACAAGTTGCGCCCTTTCCCAGTTTTCATCCGGCCTAGTATCCGGTGGGAAACGGGACGGGTTTTGGGTAATTGCGGCTATGGTTGCGGCTTGGGCAATGTTTAATTCCCAAACATTAAGGTCGTAATAGAATAGTGCGGCCGCTTGCACCCCCTGGTTACTGCGCCCAAGGTTTATTATGTTAAGATAGGCTTCCAGAATAAAATTTTTGGCTTCTATGCGGCAGCCCCATTCTTCTGTAAGCTTGCGCTCGAACTCTACAGCCAGGTATTGCTCCTGTAGTTTGTAAATAAAATTGGAATCGAAACGCCCCAGCATGTTTTTGACTAACTGCTGGGTAATTGTGCTTGCGCCCTCTGTTCTTGCGCCGCCAGTTTCAATTAATGTACGCGTTGCACGGCCAATACTGCGAATGTCTACACCGTTATGCTCAAAAAAACGCTCGTCTTCTATGGCAAGGAAAGCATTTGCTACATGTTCTGGTATTTGGTCTATGGTTACAAATTGGTGGTTGTAGCCGCCGTGGAGTACTATTAATTCCTCCCCGGTGACGCCGCATATGATAACAGAGCTGTGATAACCACTGCCAAGAATTCTGGTAGCGTCAAGTTCAGGTGCTTCGTTTAAAATACCAAAATACAAACCTACACCTGCACCAAATAATGTAAATGACGCAACAAGTATTACACCCAAAGTGATGCGCAACATCAAAAGCCCTACTTTGTTGCGAACCCGTGTAGTGTGCGGGGATTGCTTGCGGCGGTTGCGTTTGTTGCCTAACCTAGAATAATCCATATTCTGCCTCCCGAAGTTGTACTACCACATTAATAAATAGCTTTGACATATTTTTATACTTCTATTATACAACAAAATTACAAATGCGCAAAGGGTATGATAATCAGCAACTAATACCGTCCGTAGGTTTTGGCAGTCTCAATCATAGCAAATAAATTGGCATCCGGCACATCGCGACCGCATTGGTCGCCTGTAGATAGTATAAATCGCCCGCCTTCTGCCGCATCGTCTATGGCGCGTTTGCTGGCGTCTATTACGTCCTGCACTGTGCCATATTGCATTACTGTTGTAGTATGCAAATTTCCCTTTAGTATAAGCTTATGGCCGTATTTTTGCTTTAGCTCTTTCAAATTGCAATCGCCCATTGGGGGAATTTCTAACGGATCTATTATGGTAAGGTCGGTTTCTTCGGCACATATTTGTGCCATTAATGTCTGGGGACCGCAGGAATGTATCTGTGAAGGTATACCGACCGCCTTGCAAAGAGCCGTTACATGTTTGACTATCGGCAGCGCAAGCTCACGAAAAATGGCGGGCGATTGAAATACCAGGCTGCCCGACGAACCGGTACAAATAAAATCTGGCTTGTGTTCTAGCGACATTAGCTTGTTAAACCTGCGAGTGTAGTATTCGATAAGCTCGTCCCGCCTTTGGTAATATTTTTCCGGATGGTCGTAATAGTCCAGGATATAGGCGTCGTTATAAAGCAGAAGGGATGTGCCGCAGCCAACGCCTACCAAACCATGGTCGCCCATTTCTTCTTTCGCCAGTTTTAGCAGAGCTTCGCCACGTGGCCATGGCTGCACGCTTTCTACAAGTTCATATTTACTTGGGATAGTGGGAAGACCGATTTTTGCCGGATCCAAACCGTAAGTTGGCGGATTGTCGATATAATAAACCGTAACAGTGTTTGCCCATTCGTATGTCGAAAGTGCTTTTTTAAAACGCTGGGTAACAATGCGGTCATCGCTTTTGAAAACAATGGCCTCTGTCCATTCATCGTCTATTTCGCCCAAGTCTTCAAAAAGTATTGGCACATAGCCGTCCATTAGCGAGTCGAAACCAAAATACTTTACGCAGTCTAGGTAGGCTTTCCAAATTGGTGGGTCCTGATACAGGTACAAATCCCAAAATGGCTTGCCGGTTAGGCGGGCGGGTATCATGTTGGAAGTGTCTGGTGCCACGGGTACGTGGTCTGGGATTTGTCCGTTTATTGTTGCCAGTAGGCGTTCTCTTGAGGTCATGATAGTATGTCCTTCCTGTTTGTTTGAAAAAGAATAGCATACCAACGGCGCATGTCAATAAAATTGGATTATTTTTTCAGTTGGTGACTGTGGGTCACCAACTGAAAATTTGGAGTGATATGGCTATATAGTCACTTAAACTAAAAACCGTCCGGCATAACTTGTAATTTTTCCGCACTACTTCGTCAGCAAGTAGGAGTGTCCAAATAGCGTCGAATAAGATATAATACCCGCATGAGAAAACCAAAAGAACAAGAAGGTCGCATATGCCCAAAGTGCGGTCAAAGCACAAATCAAGTAAATGACGGTAAAAATAG
>Ga0123355_10002932_pt1 | contig 24253 bp, 24 predicted proteins | sample TergutEmb28metaG_3_FD_89872 | JGI IMG/M metagenome (GOLD analysis project Ga0123355, IMG submission 89872) | Embiratermes neotenicus P1 segment gut microbial communities from Petit-Saut dam, French Guiana - Emb289 P1 | ecosystem: Host-associated > Arthropoda: Insects > Digestive system > Gut ... | reverse complement strand
TTGTACTTCATATCTTGTGTTATACTATTCATGCAGAGTCAGCCTCCTCTCGGTGGTCGTTGTTTTGGTAACTTTATTTTATCCGATGAGGGATGGCTCTGCATCCTTTTTTTACTTGACTGTCCTATTTGTATTGTACTCTTACACAAAAACCTCTCCCGACTTCCTTCTAACCTTGACAACCTCCCTTTCAGTATGCTAAACTAACTATTCAGAGTAACATAAATAACTATCGTCATTTGCCATAAAATTTCCGTGCTAGCCGGGGCGTTTGCGGCGTCTTGTATCAGTAGCTTTAGCTGAGGTGATGTTCATTTTAGGGCGGTTGGGTCTTGTGCGGTGATTCCCCGTGAAGCGTGTCAGGTTCGGAAGAAAGCAGCACTAAGCGGTTCTGATTATGCGCGTAAATTCTCCCAGTCTCTCGACAATGAATGCACGGAATTTAATTATATATCAGTATATATCAGCCTTGCATTTTGCGAGGCTGTTTCACAAGCTAGCGAGTTAGTTTAGCTATACGAAAAGAGGTAGTCTCATGTCACACTTGGCATTATACAGACAGCTCAGACCTAGGGATTTTAGTGAAGTAATAGGTCAAGAGCATATAGTTAGAATACTAAAAAATCAATTGCTTGGACAAACGACTGGACATGCCTATCTTTTCTGCGGAACAAGAGGTACAGGCAAAACGTCTATGGCGAAAATTTTGGCTAAGGCTCTAAACTGCAAAGAGCGCGGTGAAAGTCCTGACCCATGCCGTTCTTGTGAAAGTTGCCTAGCCGCCCTTGAAAATCGTAATTTGAATATAATTGAGATAGACGCAGCATCTAATAACGGCGTTGACAATGTTAGAGAGATTCGTGAAGAAGTGAAGTATCCGCCCCAAGATGGCGGCGTAAAAGTATATATTATTGATGAGGTTCACATGCTCTCTACAGGTGCGTTTAACGCACTTTTAAAGACTTTGGAAGAGCCGCCTTCAAGGGTTGTATTTATTTTGGCAACAACAGATTCACAAAAAATCCCTGCGACTATTTTATCCCGATGCGTGAGACTCGACTTCAAGCGTATTAGTGCAGATGACATGACAAATACACTTAAAAAAGTTGCGAACGAGCAGAACTTGGCTGTAACAGACGCAGCACTTAAGTATATATCTTTGGCGTCAGATGGTGCGATGCGCGATGCATACAGCTTGCTGGATCAGTGCATTTCCTATTATGGCGGATTTATTGCTGATGGCGAAGAGATTGATGTGGAGCATATTTTGGTGCTTACAGGGGCGTCTGATAACGGTGTTTTTTTTGACTTGATGGATGCTATTTCTTGCTTTGATTCGGGTAAATGCCTTGTGATTATTGAGAACATGGTTAATCTAGGGCGTGATGTGGGTAGGTTTATTACGGACTTTACACATCACCTTAGGAATTTGTTGATAAGCAGCTCGGGTGATGTATCTGTGTTGAACTTGAGCCAAGTGTCACAGGATAGATATATTGCTCAAGCAAAGTTGGTAAATTCGACCAGGCTTATTGAACTTATACATGAGTTTTGCGCGCTGACCGCGTCTTTACGTTATAGAAACTCGTTTAGCGAGCGGATAATGCTGGAGTGTTTATGTATCAAACTTTGTAATCCGCAAAGTAGTGAGACGCAAGACTTAAGCTCTCTTTTGACGAGAATTGAAAGGCTGGAGAGTATACCGCAAGTGCCAGCTATGGCAGCACAGTTTGTACAGGCTGCACCTCACAAATCTCATGAAGATAAATCGGTCGCTCCTGAAGTGACTTTAAGTGCAGAGCTTCCTAAGTCAATAGATACAGAAGAATCAATGCTCAAAAACATTCCAGAAGACATAAATGGCATCATCTCAGACTGGGTGAGCTTTAGAGACACTTTCTCAGAGCCTCTGAATGGAATGCTTAAAGAAGCTAGGCTCGACGCTTTGAGTGATGGCTTGTGCATTGTTTTTACCAATGATACTCTGGTTGCGTTTGCAAAGTTACATCATGAGCACATCAGCTCCGCAATTGTGTCTAAATACGGCAAAGAACTTCCTCTGACAATTATCTCAGAGATTGAACATAAAAGCATACACATAAATGATCCCAAAATGCAAAAGAACGAACACAACTTGCAAGAAAAATTGGGAAATATAGAGATTGAATGGGAATAGGAGGTAATTTTTATGGCAAAAGGATTTAGAGGCGGCGGCATGGGCGGCGGCATGGGTGGAATGAATATGAACAATCTCATGAAACAAGCTCAAAAAATGCAGCAACAAATGCAAGAGGCGCAAGAAGAACTTGCAAAAAAAGTATTTGAGGTAAGCTCAGGTGGCGGTGCTATCAAAATAACTATAACAGGCGCAAAAGAGATAAAAGAAATCAAGCTAAGCTCGGACGTAGTTGACCCACAGGATATCGAAATGTTAGAAGACCTGCTGTTATCTGCTGTTAATGAAGCGTTTAGACAAGCGGACGAAATTGCTAATAAAGAGATGGGCAAATTTACGGGAGGCATGGGGCTGCCGTTTTAGTAGGCGGCAAGAGAGTTGCCTAGTTAAAAACATTCATTATTAACGGCTATAACTGTATACTATTTACCCCCTTTTGAATATATTTTCAAGAGGGGGTGTTTTTTTGAAAAATACGGAAGTTGTTGTCTTAAACATTTTTAGCTCTGATGATTTAGAAGAGCGTAACAAAGCACTTAAAGAAGCTTTAATAAAGCATCTGTCAAAAGAGTTGCCATAATTGTTTAGTATAGGATATGCAGCGGTGTATAGCCTCATTTCGCTGCCTATTAATCTTTGTTACTATCATTTATCACAAATGTAACGCTACTGTAATTGTAATCAGACCTATCCTCGTATAAAATATACACTAATAAATACTATAGTTGCGATAAAACCGCTGTGAAAAATTATTATGAAGAAAGGGAGGGCATATATGAAAAAGATAGTTTTTATTTTGACGCTTATGATACTTTGCATTTTACCAATTAGTGTTTATGCGAATACTTTTCAGTCCCTTCCGATTCAAACAGAGGCGAGTTTTAGTGGCATTAGAATTGAAGAACGTGTTTTAGACGGCGAGAGATTTGGTGGCATGATTGTACGCGGAAAACTCCCTGAGATAGAGGGGGCTGATGATCTTGCGAATGAGGTTGAGAGAATTTTTAGGCAAAGGACAAATGGCGGACTCGGCACAGCTAGATTTAACTATAATATAGTTACAGGCAATAGAGTTGTTAGCATAATTATCTTGAGTGAAACGTCAGTACATGGCAGTCCGCGTGCAAGCCATGTTGATACAATTAATTTTGACAGGATTACTTTAGAGTCGGTTAGTGCGCAAAGTCAGAACTTGCTCGGTGTAAACGGCTTTGCTGTGGCTACTGAGGTTGTAAATAATTTTATCGCACAGAATTTTAGAAATATGCCGCGCATCCCTATGCTAAATGAGGATTCGAGTTTTTATGTGGCAAACGGGGCTGTGCATTTTGTATTCGCAAGATATGAAATCGCTCCAGGATCTGAGGGAATTCAAAGTGTCGCTGTGTATTTGAATAACTTGCAAAGATACTTTTTAGAAGAGGGCGACTACTTGATTGATACACTTAACCATGGAGTGAGGATGTTGCCACTTCGCAGGGTTGTGAGTTCGTTTGGATACTACATTTCGAGATGGGATGAAGGTACTCTTGAGATAGATATTTCAAGAGCAAGTGGCGGCAGGTCAAGGGATATCATCCCGCTCCGACTAAATGTAAACTCTTACATGAGGGCGCAAGATTCAACCCCAAGAACATTAGAAGCCGCACCGCAAGTGATAAATGGCGTAACGCATGTTCCGATATCGTTTTTTGAGACTATATTAGGTATGCATTATAACATATCTTCTGACGGATCAATTGAGCTTACGTTTTATAGAAATTATTGATGTATATTGATGTATACAATATAGCAATACAAGCTACAAGAAGGGGCTGTCGCGCGACAGCCCCTTCTTTGTATGCTTGATATTCTTCTCAAACTATCTAATAAAATTAAAGAATGGTTCATGTGTAGCATCTATATGAAAATCAAAATTAGCGCGTCTATATGGCTCATCTAAAAAGATTCTGTCCATTATATCCATGCCTATAACAAGCCTGATTTGATCAATCTCATCACCGCTTCTGATAACCTCTTCCGGCAGCGGCTCAAAGACAAGTCTTATCCCCTCGCGTTCGTATCTGCCTTGTGGCAGAGAGTTTCTAAACAATTCTTCCCCAAAATAATATACAGGGTAACGTACACCTTGGAACTCAATAAATGTATAGTTTCTTAAAAACATAATCGGCCATTGCGAGCGCGAATCAAGGTCAAAGATAACTTCCGTCTGCGAAAGATAAAACTCCATATGAGTAACATTTATAGAAATGTCTCTGATGACCCTTCTTACAGGAGGCGGACTATAGTGGCGACGAGGCGCTTGAGGTTCAGGGGTCTCTTCTTCCGATTCTTGAACAGGAGGTGCAGGTGGTCCTTCAGGTTGCTGTACTACTTGATTGTCTGCACTTACTATTATAACCGTTTGAGACGGCTCATCCCAAGTTACTGTAGCACCTAAGCTCTCTGCAATAAAACGCGCGGGTACATGAATGCGCCCATTAAAGTTCAAAATATGCGCATCGTGCGGACGCTCAAGTGTTCTACCATCAACCATAATACTTACTTGCTGATCCTGCAACCAAACCTCAACACGAGGTGTTGCTAGAGAAATGCCTAAAACAGTAATACTAGCGGTAGTCAAAATACCTATTATAATTCCAAAAACAACTGACTTCATTCTAAGTTTCATTAGAACCTCCTTAAGTTAAGTATCGAGAATTTATTCAAATACTCTAAAAATCAAATATTATATTTGGATTTTAACACAAAACTATTTATTAATCAACATCGAGCTTTTAATTACTGCACTAACTAAACATTGAATAGTCTTGCTGGTCATTTTGTCACCGAGAGTACCACGTCAATCTTTGTCCAATATTTAATTAGTGCGGTAATATACACATATAATTTGCATAATTTTATAATAAAATACGCTATATCGTTTCTAAAAGTTATTACAAAAATGTTTAAGAAATATTAAGTTGATTTTTTGAGAGAAATGACGTAAAATAGAGGAAAGTTCAAAAATATGTATTATCATTTTACAATCGACTTTACAATTGTTAGAAAGTTCGCTGGGAGCAGATAATTTTGATTTCGCTAAGAAATGTTACAAAGATATATGAAAATGGGGCTGAAGGTGTAAACAATATTAGCATGGACATCGAAGAGGGTGAATTTGTTTTTGTTGTTGGAACATCAGGCTCAGGTAAGTCAACACTTATTCGTATGCTCATGAAAGAGATTGAGCCTACAAACGGCAGCATCTTACTTAATGGTATTGATATTACAACTCTAAAAGCCAATCAAATACCTTATTTTAGACGCCAAATAGGCGTTGTTTTTCAAGATTTCAGATTGCTAAAAAACAAGACTGTTTATGAAAATGTTGCTTTTGCTATGCAGGTGACAGAAGCGAGTCCTCGTGAGATTCGCAGAATGGTTCCTGCTGTTTTGGCGATGGTTGGGTTGCAGAGAAAAGCTAAAGCTTATCCAAATCAACTATCCGGCGGTGAGCAGCAGCGTACAGCTCTTGCGCGCGCAATTATTAATAAGCCGCCTATACTTCTTGCTGATGAGCCTACCGGTAACCTTGACCCGGACAATGCAAGGGCTATAATGCAAATTTTAAAAGATGTCAATGAGATGGACACAACGGTTGTTATCGCAACTCACGCTAAAGACATTGTTGATGAAATGCAAAAGCGCGTTATTGCAATCAACAAAGGCGTAATTTTACGCGATGTGGAAAAAGGCGGATATAGCGATGAAGATTAGAACGATAAAGTATTATATTAAAGAGGCATTTTTAAGCATTATAAGAAACAGACTTATGGCAATAGCTTCGATGATTACGGTTAGTTGTTGTATATTTGTTTTGATTTTTTCATATGGAGTTGTGGCAAATGTTAATCATTTGCTCGGCACTATCGAAAATGAGATGATGCTATCTGTGTTTGTCCTTGATGAAGTGCCTGATGAAGACCTGGCGCGAATTCATGCGAGAATAATGCGTATCGAGCATGTAACTTATGTAAGATTTATATCAAGCGAGGACGCTATGGCGGACTTTGGTACACGCTATAGTGATGACCCGCACTTTTTAGCAGGACTCGTCGAAGGTGGTGTACGTATACTACCTCGGACTTATGAAATAAGTGTTTCTGACATAGTTTATCAAGAAGCAGTACAACAAGAACTTGAGCGATATGTCGGCATATACTTTGAGCAAGTGAGGTATGCCCAAGATGCGGTTGAAACGCTGATTTCTATAAACAATGCAATCCGAATCGGAAGTGCGATAGCTATACTATTTTTAGGTTCAGTATCAATAATAATCATAATGAACACTATCAAGCTGACAGTTACGAGTCGTCAGTCTGAAATAAATATTATGCAATATGTAGGTGCTACGGCTTGGTTTATCCGATGGCCATTTATACTCGAAGGAATGATAACTGGCTTTTTAGGAGCATTAATTGCTGCTATTATCGGAATGTTTGGATATGGCGAGGTTATTCGTCGTATAAGCGAGACCTTACCTGTCATAGAAGCGCTATTTGAATTGATGAATGCTGCGCAAGTTTTTGCAGTTTTATTCCCTGCCTCATTATTGCTTGGAGTAGTTATCGGTGCTATTGGCAGTATCAGCGCGGTTAGAAGACATTTGCATGTGTAGATGGGTTATCCGTTTACGAAAAGGAGTGTTCTTAAGGTGTATAAAAGCAAACGTTTTTTTATAATATGTATACTGGTCATTGCGTCATTTGTAAGTACTTCGCTAAATGTATGGGCAAATGATATAACTGAGATTATAGAGCAGCGCGATGAGCTTAATGAACAAATAGCAGCAGAGCAAATAGAGCTTCGCAATACAAGAAATGAAATACGTTCTGTGAATGAAGAACTTGCCGAGCTTGAATATCTGATGTCTCTGGCAGTTGATTTGCTTGAGGCTATCACATTTGACTTAACGCTTACACAGACCGAACTTGAAAATGCAGAGTCTGGGCTAGAACAAGCGATAAAAGATAGAGACATGCACCTCGAGGCATTTGTGTCACGTGTGCGTCATATTTATATGAACGGCTGGACAGGCTACATAGACGCTATTTTGAGAGCACAGAATCTGATGGAGTTGTTTAATCGTATAGACCAGGTAAACAGGATGGTCGCCTTTGACAGAAATTTGGTTCAAGAGCTTAAGCGAACAGAAGCGAGCATAGCCGCACATGTTGAGGAAATTCAAACGAGAGAAGATAGCCTTTTGTTCCTAGAAGGTGAGCATATTGTAAAAATGCAAGAATATGATGCATTGCTTGAGCAAAAAGTTGCATTGCGAACCGCGCTTGAATACACTGAGGAAGGTCACGCTCTAGCACTTGCGCAGCTTGAAGAAGACCGCAGCGAGCTCGACCGTATCATAAGAGAAGATGAAGAGCGCAGACAAAGAGAAGCCGCCGCGCAAGCAGAGCGCGATAGGCAAAACAATATACAGCAAAGAGCGTTTGTAAATGATAATCAAACTCTTCAGTGGCCGCTTCCGGGACATACTAGGATAAGCTCCCCATTTGGCAACAGGGCTGATCCGTTTACAGGAAGAACAGCATTCCATTCAGGAATAGATGTCCCTGCACCCATGGGCGTTAATATCCTAGCTGCCGAATCAGGCACGGTAATTTTTTCAGGATGGCAAGGCGGTTACGGTAACACAGTAATAATCAATCATGATAACGGGATACATACCATGTATGCCCATGCCTCAAGCCTTGCAGTAAGGGTAGGTCAAAACGTAAATCGTGGGGATGTTATAGCAAGAGTCGGCTCCACGGGGCGTTCTACCGGAAACCACTTGCACTTTGAGGTTAGAGTAAACGGCAATCTTGTTAATCCTTTGAATTTTACTTCACCTAACTAGTAGCAATACATAAATTACAAGTCATCGTAATCCGATGGCTTTTAATTTTATCGAATATAGTCCAAGTTGTACTGAGTATGATTAATTATAGTAAGTAAGTATTGAACGAAGATTGCGCAGAGTTTTTATTAAAATGCAAGGAAAGCCGCACAGTAATACCTATAGTAATATATAGTGAAATCCGTCCCAAACAGTTAATATAAAACTTGTCTTTTTCCCACACATCTTCTCAAGATTTTTGCCTACGGCAAAAACGGCGCAAGCGCCGCCCACTGCGTGCAACGGATATCCGTCGACCATAGGTTTTCGGTCACTGCGCCTTTGGGCACGACGGGAATCGGACTCCTTGATGTGCAGAAAATATCCTGCGCTTTCTGTTACTGTTTGAGATGGATTTCACTATACACAGGCGGTTTTAATGCCGCAGTTTGGTAAAAAACAAGTGAGACTGTTCTGTACTTACGTTGCGGAATAATGCGCCCTAGGAGGACTTCATGAAAGACAGAAAATTTTTAGAAGGCATAATAGTAGGCATGATCTTTGTCATCGCTATACATATGTTAATCCAGTTCAGTATCCCTGCAATGCTTAGGATAACAACTACAGGCAGAGGCTTTGATCGTGCAGCGACAGAAAAGATGAACATGATTTACAGTATTATTGATACGCACTTTGTTGACCATTTCTCTATCGAGGATTTGGAGCGTGGAATGTTTATGGGGCTTATGTACGGACTTGGCGACCCATATGCGGCATATCTAAGCGCAGAGGAGCATGAGCAATTCCAGGAACGCACTAGCGGCGTTTTCGTGGGTATAGGTGCGGTTGTCATTGGCACTGAGGAGGGGCGCGTCATGATTGTTTCACCTTTTGACGGCTCACCCGCGGCAGAAGCTGGGATTATGGCACAGGACGTGGTCATGGCAGTAGACGGAGTAGATACACTGAACATCGACGTGTATTCCGTAGTAGCTATGTTGAGAGGCACACCAAATACCGATGTTACGATAACACTTTTTAGAGAGTCTGAGGATCGAACCTTTGACGTTATAGTAACGCGTGCGCTCATAACCGTTCCAACTGTTTCGTCTAGAATGCTAGAAGAGGATATCGGATACATCCGCCTTTCAGGTTTTGAACAAGTTACATATGACCAGTTTAAAGATGCGCTCGATGAGCTCCAAAATAAAGGCGCACAAAGCTTCATAATCGATGTAAGGAATAATCCGGGTGGACTTTTGGACATTGTCGCGGATATCGCTAACTTACTTGTCCCTGAAGGCATCATAGTATACACAGAAGACCGATATGGTAATCAGAGCTTTTTACATAGTGATGCGAACTATCTTGGCTTGCCTATAGTGGTACTTGTAAACGGCAACAGCGCGTCTGCCTCAGAGGTTTTGGCAGGGGCTATCATGGACCATGGCGTAGGCACATTAGTCGGCGAGCAAACCTTTGGTAAAGCAACCGTACAAAGAATATTTGGACTGCCAGATGATAGTGCTGTAAAATTTACAATAGCGAGATACTTTACACCAAACGGTGCGAGTATTCATAGCTATGGTATTACGCCGCACTATATAATCGAGATGGAGCCTACATATACCGCAAGAATAGCATCACTTGATATTGATGAGGATGTGCAGTTGTTAAAGGCTGTTGAGGTGATTAGTACTCTCCGTTGATTGAGGTCTGGGGTTGTTTCGGAGCGGCTTCGTTATGCTTTCTTATATAAATAAGGATGCAACACAAGTAGAGAACGCGCAGGATAGCGTACCTACTTGTATTGCATCCTTATAGTGAAATCCGTCCCAAACAGTAACATAAAACTTGTCTTTTCCCACACATCTTCTCAAGATTTTTGCCTACGGTAAAAACGGCGCAAACGCCACCCACTGCGTGCAACGGATATCCGTCGACCGTAGGTTTTCGGTCACTGTGCCTTAGGGACACGATGGTAATCGGACTCCTTGATGTGCAGAAAAAATCCTGCGTTTTCTGTTACTGTTTGGGATGGATTTCACTATATCTGAAAAACACACTTTATGTTGCTCCAACTAACTACTTCTCCCTCTTCTTAAGCCAAAAATCAAACGCCAAACCCAGACATAGACCTATTCCCATGCCTATAGCAATATTATCCGTCACAACCCCAATCCCCGCACCTAGACACATTCCTATAATCGTATAGGTGTTGCCAAATCCTTGTTTTTTGTTGTTATTGTCATTCATGATTTACCTCCGACTATTATGTCTATCGCGCTATATAATTCTTCCAAAGTTATAGCTTCCTATTTATGAATCTCTGCATAAACATCCCGCTTAGAAACCCCTCTATCCTTCGCCACACGCTTCATAGCGTCTTTCAATTCAAGCCCCACACCCAAGTACATCTCAACATGCTCTTTTGTAGTGAGGCTATCATATTCAGCTGTGCCACTATCATTCGCCACACCCTCTATCACAAGCACAATCTCGCCTCGTGGCTCATTGTGTTCAAAGTGCGAGATAAGCTCACATAGGCTGCCTCTGATACTTTCTTCATAAATCTTAGTAATCTCACGAACCACAGCCGCTTGCCTGTTATCGCCCAAATCTTTTTGTAACAAAACAAGAGTCTTTTTTATCCTATGTGGCGCTTCGTAGTATACAGTAGGCTGTGCGCGCGTTTTAAGTATCTCCATCTCTTCTTTGCGCTCTTTATTATCTTTTGGAAAAAAACCACCAAAAGCAAATCCCGCACCTCCAGCATCGCTTGTTATACCCGACAGAATAAAGCCGCTTATGAGTGCAGTAGGACCTGGAACGGTTGTACAATTTATGTCGTTGTCCATGCACAATTTAACTATCCCTGCACCTGGGTCTGAGATAATCGGCATCCCCGCATCACTTACCAGGGCTATATTTTTCCCCTCTTTGAGAAATGCTATCACCTCTTCGCTTCTCTTGTTGTAATTGTGCTCGTTAAAGCTTATGAGCCTAGCTTTAATATTGTAACGATTAAGAAGCTTTAGCGTATGTCTTGTGTCCTCACACGCAATAAAATCAACCAGCCTAAGACACTTAAGCTGGCGGATAGTGATATCTTCTAGGTTTCCTATAGGTGTGCCACAGATGTATAGCGTACCTTTGTCCATTTTAGCCCCTATTTATAATAAATTTCATAACACTCATTAGTATAAGTCCCATCCGCCTCATAAACAACAAGTGGAGGCATAACCCTAAGCTCTGCTCCTCCCCCGCTCCTCGCTTCTATAAGTACAAGATTGGGGTCTTTATTTGCATACGGCTGCACAAAACGAATCTGCTTAGGCTCAAGCTTATGCGCGCGCAAAGTACAAATTATATCGGCAAGCCTCGTCGGTCTATGAACCATGTATAGCTTTCCACCGAACTTTAACGCATACGCTGCCGCACGTATACATTCGTCAAGGCTCATCGCAAGTTCGTGCCTAGCCACTGCCTTCGCAGAAAGCTCACCCGATGCACCGCTGCCCACTTTCACATATGGTGGATTGGTCGTTACAATATCAAAAGAGTGCCGCTCTATCAAAGTTTCAACTTCTTTCAAATCACCATGAATGATGCTGACGCGCTCTGTGAGCTTGTTATATAGGACGCTTCTCTTAGCCATATCCGCACTTTCTTCTTGAATCTCAACGCCCACCAGCTGCGATGCCTTTGTCTTTGCCGCAAGAAGTATAGGAATAACTCCTGTGCCTGCCCCTAAATCAAGAACCTTATCACCTTTTGCCACATTACAAAACCCCGACAAAAGTACCGCATCAATCCCAAAACAAAAGCGCTCAGAGTCTTGAATTATCATATAACCGCATCTGTGTAAATCGTCCAGCCGCTCATTTTCCCTAATCATCTAGGATATCCTTAAGCTCAGGCACATTTTCATTATCCGAGTTGTCTCTGTTTCTTTTTCTGCGTATAATGTTCAAATCTGAAGCTTTGTACATATTTATGCTAGGCACATCTGCCTCTTTTTTCCTAACTGCTACCCTAACCATCCCTCTAAGTATCGACACAGAGAGTACCTCTCCCACTCCCTCCGGCGTCTTTACAGTATCGCCCTCGTGCGGAAGTTCACGGTTCAGTGCCTCATACGTCTCTTCTTCATACTTCAAGCAACACATCAAACGACCACAAACACCGGAAATCTTTGTCGGATTCAATGATAAATTCTGCTCTTTAGCCATTTTGATAGAAACGGATTGGAAGTCCTTCAAAAACGTAGCACAACAAAGCGCACGACCGCAAATGCCCATGCCGTTAAGCAACTTAGCCTCGTCACGGACACCAATCTGTCTAAGCTCAATACGTACACGAAAAACTGTCGCTAAGTCTCTGACCAGCTCTCTAAAGTCAACGCGCCCCTCAGATGTGAAGTAGAATACAACCTTGGTACAATCAAATGTAAACTCAGCATCAACAAGACTCATATCAAGCCCATGATCATTAATTTTTTGCTGACATATTTCCATTGCTTCTTTTTCGCGTTCTTTGTTACGCTCAAGCTGCATCTCGTCAGACTGTGTCGCTATACGCATAACTTTTTTTAGGGGTGCGACAATCTCATTATCATCTACAAAACGGTTCCCCATTTCAACCTTGCCAAACTCTATGCCACGCACAGTCTCGACAATAACATTCTGCCCCTGCTCGATCTCTTTGCCGGCAGGGTCAAAATAATATATCTTGCCTACTTGTTTAAACCTTACACCTATTATTTCTGCCATTATAAGCACTCCTTGTGGGGATGATTCATAGCTAGTAAGCTTCAAAACTCCAACACTAACTATGCTTATCTCCCCGCCATTTTCATAAGCATAACTTCCATTGTCAATAAGTAATTGCTATTAGCAGCAAGGTTATAGCCCGCATCACGAGCCGCGTCCATCCCTCCTGCTAGCTGTTTAAAAGACATTTGCTCACAAAACGCTATCACACTTTTTTCTAACCCTTTTTGCATAAAGCGTTCAGTGCTTCCCGTCGCTTTATATATCAGCGCGTCACGATACCATATTTGTATAAAATTCAAACTCCGTGTGGAGTGGTCTTTTAACTTTTCAAGTCTTTTCGCTAATAAAAGTATATCCCATAAACTCGCTCCTAGCAAGCTATTTAATATATTATGAACCTCTTTTTGATGTTCTTTAAAAGTTTCGTCCGCAATAAGTGTTGTCGCCTCTCCGATGCTACCTCCACTTGCTATGGCTGCTGTTCTAGCCTCAGATGCTTCGTATCCTTGCTCTTTCAGATACTTCTCCACTAGCTCATGAGATAGCGGCTTTAACTTTAGCGTCACACATCTAGAGAGTATCGTGGAAAGAAAGTTATTAAAATTCTCCGAAACGAGTAAAAAGACAGCGTAAGAAGGCGGCTCTTCCAAGGTCTTTAAAAGCGCGTTTTGCGCAGCGATACTCATTTGGTCAGCACCTTGTATTATAAAAATCTTGTGCTCATACTTATACGGTCGGATATGTACGACATTACCTATCTGCTCCCTAATATCGTCTACACCCAAAGCGCGACCGGACGGCACTACATAAATAATATCAGGATGATTGCCCACATCAAAAGCCCGGCATGAAATACATTCATTACAAGGCCGGGCTGAGTCTTTACATTGCAACGCTTTTGCAAATATCCCTAAAAGCGTTTTTTTACCAACGCCCTTAATTCCATCGAATATATACGCATGAGAGTAGCTCTGAGCGTCCAGGGATTTTTTAAGATTTTTTATAATTTCTTCATGTCCATAAATGTCTGAAAATCGGTACATGCCTTAAACTTTCCTAAACTCCTCAACATTTAGCACAAAGATGGTCGCTCCGCCCACGGTAACCTCAACAGGGTATGGTACATAGCTCTCTGTAGCACTCATATGAGAAGAGTTGATAGAGGTAATTTGCCTGCGTCCTTTACATTTCTTCTCTATGATAGACACTAAATCATCAAGCTTGTCATCAGGAACACCACAAATGAGCGTAGTATTACCCGCACGCAAAAAACCGCCCGTAGTAGCCAATTTAGTCACCGAATAACCTTTCTCATTAAGCACGTCCATAATGTGGAAAGCATCTTCGTCATGAATTATCGCCATAACCAGTTTCATACAAAAACCTCCTGTTCTAAATTGCACTTACTTTATGTTATGAGCTATAGTATAGCACACTTAATCGGCAATTGCCAGTCCAAATTTTGTCGTTTGCAAAAATATCCATTCAGTAAAAATATAAAAAAATTATAAAAAGTTACATAATAGATGTTGATTTTTGTAATTGTGTGTTGTATAATGTAGATAAATGTTGCATGTTGTAGATAAATGTTGTTTAAGCATGCGGCTCTATTCTCGTGAAACAGCGGGGTAATTCACTAATAACTTCTCTTACAGTAGTAGTAGAAAGGTGGGTGGCAGTTGGATAATATATTAATCTTAGAAAAAAGTAATGAAACAGCAGACATGTACGAAATGTGGGCTGAAGAACTGCAAAGAAAGACCAATATTCTGCACTTTAGCGACGCTGATGAAGCGTATGAGTATGCGATGGGTAATAAAGTAGACCTATTCATCATTGGCGATCGAGGCGGCATGGACATGTTCGGTTATAACTTTGCGGACAAACTTCGCGCTTCAAAGGTTCATGAGATGGCTTTTATAGTATTCATTTCTCCAGAGCCTGCTAATAAACGTCTTGCTTATGAGGACTTGAAGTGCTATCATTATTTTACCGAACCTATAAAGAAAAGTGAATTTAAAAAAATACTCTCCAAGTGTTTAAGATACTCGATCACAAACACTAAAAAAGAGTACATAAAGCTCTACCACAAGAGGGCAACCACTAAGATACCTTTGGATAAAATTGTGTGGGTTGAGATTGTCAATAAGCACATCATCCTGCACAGTAAGGAGTCTGTCTTGATGCAGGTCTCTTCATATCATTATCCTTTGGAAGAGCTTGAGAGGCTGCTTGGGGAGGGCTTCGTGCGTGTGCATCAATCTGTTATTATAAACACAGACTATATAGATTGTGTTGATTATGCGAACAAGCTAGTACATGTAACCAGAAGTAAACGCTCCGCCGTCGGAGAAGTCCAGTTTAAAATGGGCATTACATATATTAAGAAGGTCAAGGAGCAATGGGGGTAAGGTAGCAAAATGACGTATTTTGAGGGTTCTATTCTTTCGTATATAGAAATGATTTTTTGGTTGCTTTTGATTTTCGCTATTTTTGGTGAAAAGCTTTCAAATCATAGGAAGGCTATACTAGCTTATGTGCCAATTATACTTTTGATTGATTTATCAAAATGGGTGCTACCAGTATACGCTACCTCAATGCTTCTTCATGTTAGCTTTATAGTTTTTATAATGGTGTTTTTTCACAGGAGTTTCTTAATTGCTGTAGCTACCGCGGCTTATTCAAGCTTTTTAGTATTCGCTGCTCAGGGTATGGTCACAGGTTTTTTAAGTTTATTTGTTGAATTAGAGTTTACATTTATCAACGGATTAATAATTATGTCTATGTTATTGCTTCTTGGGATTTATGTATACTTGCATGTCCCATTATATTTAGTAACAGAGGCTTTGGAGAAAAAAAGGATTGTATTGACTACTATCGCCATTATTTCTTTGTCATTTTTGTATTTTATGCTCTCATTGGAAGAGCCAATTACAATAACAGAACAGATGCGTAATTTAGGTCTTTTCCTGCTTGCACTAAGCGTAGTCGCTGTTAATGTTTTTGCTGCTACGTATATTCTAGAATCAATGAAGAAGAAAGAAGCATTAAAAAAATATAACACAATAGAAATGATGATGACTGTAGCCGACCATCCAGAACATCTTGAAAAAAATCTTCAACTCATATACTATCTAGCTATAATGGATGATTTTGACAAAAATGAATATCATATTAGGAAATATCTCCATAATTTCAGAGGCAACAATGACTTAATGAAGTTAAGAAATAAACCCCTAGCCATGTATTTGTATGTAAAGATGATAAAGCTTAGAGATGAAGGCATAACTTGCCGTTTGACGATTGATAATTATTTTATCGCGCATAACATGAAGTCACACACTCTCTTGCAGGCTATTGATATTTTAATTACGAATGCGGTGGAAGCGTCAAAAGATAAAGATAAAAAAATATTTATCAATATAACCCACGAAGAAAGCGGGCGTAAGTTGTTACCTTTAATTGAAGTGTTGAATAAACATAAAGAAATATGGCATGAAGAAGAGCAGCGGCTTTATGAAAAAGGGTTCACTACCAAGCGTAACCAAAAAGGGATCGGACTATATAAATTAAGTATGCTCTCCAAAAAAAATGAGTTCGACATACTTTTTACAAATCGGAAAATTAAAGGCGAAAATTATGTGTGTTTTGGGATAGAGCTTATAAATTAATTAAAGTCTTCTTCAGAAGGAAACTCAGGCTCACCAAAAAACCACAGGCTTCTTGTAGTTACATCCATCAGTGGTGCTGCATACACCATTGAGTAAAAAAATCTACCGAGTATTTTTTTCATCATATAATATCATTCCTTTACCGATTATTAGTTGAAGTGATTGAAAAACCAAAGTCCATGTGATAATTTCTGCATATGGACTTTGTCTTGTATTTAATAAAAAGAATATGTACATAAGCAGTATTATTGTTGAGATGCATTTAAACATCATTCGACTTTTGGGTGATTGACCTGATTTGCGCTTTGATACCGGTGCCATTGCTATGTTTATAAGTATCGCAATTATAAGTAAGACTTCCATCAGTCCGTTTGTCATGATATCTATCGTAGGTAAAATAAGTATCGTAGAGACAAACACAGCTGCCGTAAAAATAAAGCAATACAGGAAATTCTTAAGATGAAACCCGCCAGCAAAAGACCGAGTGCTAATCAATACCCCTAAAGCAACGAAAAACTCCATCGCTCTTCCAATAGCAATAAAAAACGCCCCGATAATAACCATCTCTGCTATGTTCAAAACTACTGTTTCCAGCATGTACTTGAGCTTCGCCAACTCAAACTTGCTGAACTCGTAATTTTGTTCGGCATAACTGATAATAGTCTTTGTAATATAGTCCATTTGACCCCTTTCTGATTACCTTTTCACATCTATGTTATTACATTTTGTTATGTTTTGCAAGCGTTTTACGCAAATTGTTGGTTTTTTACGTATTGTGTCGCAACAATCGGTAAACTGTGTCGCAATTTGTTTTTTTCCAAAAGCCCACAAATAAGACTTTTGGGGTTGTCCGCCCAAAAGCCTTATTTTTATGCTACTAATTCTAATGCCCAAGTACTAAAAGCGGATTGACCGCTGTATCATCTCTTGTTACTCTAAATGACAGATGGCTTCCAAGCAGTGTGTAGAATATACTTGGCTGTCCTACTCCGCCAATTACTTGATCTTTTATCACTACATCTCCGACCGCTACAAGAATATGGTCTTGGAGCTGGCTGTATGTAGTGAACCAGCCATTACCATGCTCGATTACTACGGTGTTACCTAAGCGTCTGTCGTGCTCTACGCTTCTTACGACGCCATCAGAAGCGGCTTTGACTTGTGTACCTACATTTGCACTTATGCTAATTTTATCATTTGTTCTAAACTGGTTTAGGGTCACATCATGGATAAGGCTGTCCATGCTAAAATCCATTACAATGTCACCACGTACCGGCCAGCCCATATCGTTATTGCCGGTGAAAATATTAAATACAGGGTCTGCCAAAATGTTATCGTATATCACAGGGTCATCGTCCCACTGTACAATCGGTACTTCTGTACTCGGCTGGGTTTCGTTTTGACTCGGTTGGTTGTTATTTTCGTTTGCAGCGGTCATTGCGTATGCGTCAAGCGGCTGCATTACAGGAACGACTTCGGGTACATAGGTTAGCCCTGCGTCATTTTGTGGTGAGGTTTCAGGGGCTGGCTCGGGTGGTGGTGCTTGCTGAGTCTGCGTCCCGAGCGGCTCTTGAGGGCTAGCTGCTGGTTCAGGTGGCTGTTCTGGTGGCACTTCCGGTTCATCATTTTGGCGCGGAAGTATCGGAAGAATATCTCTTATAGAACCCTCCTCAATGCGTACTTCTTCCATTATGGTATCATTTGCTGCTTGCCGCGTAGGTGCGGGTGTTCCTTGGCCTGGAGTTTGTCTGCCCAGCATATTTGTGCCATCCCCGCCCAAGGAATTAAAAGATATTCCGATGGCAAGAACAAGAACCACTCCAATGCACGAGTAAAGGGCTACATAAAAGCCTTTTCTCTCGAAAATAGAGCGGTTCTTTTTGTTGTTGTTCATTGTATACACCTCCAACTAATACTAGTGTTTTTTAATAGTGCTGTGGCTATAGTATTAACCAGAGGGTATGGTATTATTCATATATTTTCCACTATTGGAAAAAATATTTATTTTCGCGAAACAGTGAGCTGAGCGCAAAGATACAAGCGTTTTTGCGCTCAGCTCACCGTCGCGGGGTGAACAGGTTTAATACCTCACGGCTTGCAGCGGGGTAGTTCACTCTCCAATATAACTTGTATCATTAACCTTCTTGATATGATAAACTCCATCTATATACTCGATCAAAGTTATGCTTGCATTTTTTATAAAGCCTTCGCCATATTTATCACCTGTCAGCGCATACATCATAGCAAGGATAGAAAGACCGTGACTCACTATAAAAATATTGGATTCGCCATCTTTTGCTTCTTTACAGATATCGTCCAGTGCTTTTTTTAGCCTTTCTTTAAACTTATCAAAGTTCTCTAAATTATACGGTTTCTCAGCAGGCGACTCATCTAATGTGACTACATCTTCATAACTATCACTCAAGACATCCAAGTCCAGTTTACCCTTGTATCCCGCAGCCTCGGCCGCTTCAGTCGCCTTCTCCCATGAGCCGCCGCTTAATATGCGCCCTTCGAGCTTGCCTAGACCCCGCTCTTTTAGGTTATCCTCAATATTTACCTCTAAATCAATGTCCATACTCTCAAGTACAATGTGCGCCGTATCCACAGCGCGTCCTGAAGAACTTGAGTACACCGCATCAAATTTGATATCACGAAGTCCATGTCCTAAACGAACCGCTATCTCACGCCCATATGGAGTCAGAGGTGAGTCACTCCAGCCCTGTGCGCGGTGCTCTGTATTATATTCGGTCTGCCCATGACGGGTTATGTAGAGTTTTACTTGTTTTTTCATTGGTCATGATTCTCCTTTTGAGTTGTTTTATACTAAAAATTCCATCTGTCTATCATACGGCTCACGCTCTGCAAGCTCTACATTAATCTCTACCGCATCCACGCAGCCCAGCCGCTCATAAAAACGCTGTGACTCCTCCGATGAGTGCGTTGATATATACAGCTTCTTCGCACCTAATTCTTTAGCTTTTTGCCCCGCTGTTAAGAAAAGCGCGCCGCCTATACCCATGCTCCTATAATCGGATGACACATGAAGCTGGGTGAGCTGCAAATACTGCTCCTCACTTCCAAAGAAATTGGATAACAAGCACGCAAAAGCAATCAAACTATTCTCCGAATTAAAAACACCCCATACAAAACCACCTGAATCTAAGCAGTTTGTAAAATCAACATCAACTATCTCCTGCTTGAGTTTATCATCCCACTCCTCTGTAAAAGAGATATCTCGAATCACCCATGCACCATTTTCATTTCGCAGTACACGTCTAACTTCTTGATAACGATTGAAGTGCTTTAGCAAGCCTTGGCACAAGTCATCTTTGGAGAGTTCTCTCAGCTCTAAGCCCTGTTTCATCTCGTTGCCCTCTTAAACTCTTCCCACCTGATGGTGTCCAGGATAGCTTCTTCCATAGACAGCTCCGCTTTCCAGTCAATAAAGTCTCTTGCGGCATTAGTTAGTGCATATGAGCCGCAGATGTCACCTGCGCGCCTTTTGCCTATCTCGACAGAGACTCTATCACCTGTCACATTTTCAAATGCGGTGATAACTTCTTTGACAGTTGTACCTATGCCTGAACCTATGTTTATAGGCAGATAGCCACTAGATTCGGACACTCTAAAGGCTCTGTCAAAATTTTCAAGAGCCTTGACATGCGCCATTGCCAAGTCCCACACATGTACGTAGTCTCTTATACATGTGCCGTCTTTTGTCGACCAGTCTGCTCCAGTTATCACAAAAGGCGTATCGTTCGCAACTGATGCTAATATTTCCGAAACAATATTTCCCGCATTACTAAACTCAGCTCCACAGCTCATATCAGGGGCGGCACCTATTGGATTAAAATACCTAAGTGTGATACAACGAGTATCATACGCTGCACAAAAGTCCTCTAGTATCATCTCTGTTATATATTTTGACCTAGCGAATGGACTCTTGGGCTTTATTGGCGAACTTTCACTAACCACATAACCCGCCACATCTTCATAAACTCCTGCCGTTGAGCAATAAATCAACTTCTTACAACCCGCTTCCGTAACGAAGTTACAGAAGTCCATGCTCCTGCTCACGTTGGAAATATAGTATTCATACGGATTGGACACGGAGTCAACAACCATAGCGCGTTCGGCGCAATGGATTAATGCTTCTATATCAGGGTTCTCCTCAAAAATGCGCTCTACGATGTCTAAATCGCCTATGTCCGCTTTATAAAAAAGCTTGTCCCGCACAAAATAGTCTCTACCCGACGACAAAGTATCAAGTATCACTGGAGTATGTCCGTTGGCTATAAGAGCTTGCGATATACAGCTGCCGACATAACCCGCCCCACCACTTATAAGTACTTTCATGTAAAAATCACCTCTGCTCATTTGAAATGATTTTAATATAAATTTCATGGGATTGCAAGGGGGGCTTTCTGATACCGATTGCTTTTCGTGCGTGATTATGATAGACTCAAATTAGATAGATAGTTGTTAAAGGAGGTCTTTTTCATGTTTGATAAAAAAATTCGGGAACGTTGTAAATATTGTTCTAAATTCCTAACCGATGCACAAAAACAAGAAGCTAGAGACCTCTGCCTAGACTGTGCGCAAAATATATTTACAAGGCTTAGGAAAAGTTTTAGAATTCGTACTGTGCTCGGTGTTTTATGCGTTATTTTGGTGTTTTTGTTTATACAGTATATGAGGATGAACGCTTTTGAATATGGCGAGGGAGTATTTCGCACAATACATGTGCCAACTGTCTTTGGGTATATGACATATCGCCCTGCGACGTTTGCTAATATAATGGGATTTAGTTTTGCACAGCAGATTATGCTTGGGGTTTTGGTGTTTACTGTGCCGTTTTTGAGGCGTGTGCGCTTTGGGATGGACTCTTATCATACTTTTGGAAAACAGGAAATAACAGGGGGCAATGCGTCTAGCCATCCAATGGTATTTCATGGAAGAGGGCAGGGAGATCGTATGGGAATGCTTATTGCTGAATTGTTTATGTCGATTGTGTCTGGTCCCTACTTTTTTGTCCATGGGCTTGTTACTATGTGGAAGATGGGAAGGTATATTGGATAGTAGGTTGCGGGCGCACACTGTGCGCCCTTACGATGTGCAGTTGAGACATTTACTTGTAGGGACAGACTCTATATCCGCCTGAGACTCGCGCCCCCTAAAACATATCAGTCACATTGTCCACAAAACTTCCTGCTTTCTTAAACGCTTTTTTGCCGCCTTTGACTACGTATTTTCTTTGTTTTCTGTCAGACATGGCAACTGCCGCTCCCGCAGCACCTAAGATTCCACCCGCTATAAGCCCTGTTGCAAATTTGTTCACTATGACCACTCCTTTTTTTGTAAGCGCACTCTATTAACCTGCTTTCGGTGGATGTGCGAGTAGTGAATTTTTCGCCAGGCGAGGAAGTATACACGGCGCGTATGCAGCGAACATCTGCAAATAGGCACAAACTAAGCATGGCGGAAAATTTACCGCACAGACACTGAAATGAGATTAATAGAGATTGCCTTTAAGATATTTCTAGTATTTGCATTAAAAGGATGATTATTCAAGCTGTAATCTTATGGCAATCTTTGACAGTGCCTTTTGACTTTTAGAGGCTAATGATATATACTTAAAATCATAACAGATTAGTACAAATAGTGAAATGTGGGATGAAAGTGATTATAAAAAATGAAAAAAGTTTAAAGACTCTCGAGTTTAATAAAATAATTGATATGTTAGCAAACAATGCAGATACCGCTCCAGGTAAGGAGCGGTGCGTATCCTTGCGCCCTTTTACCCAGTTGCTGACTATAACCGAAGCACAGAAACTAACAACAGAGTCCGCTTCAATGATAATGCGAAAAGGCAGACTCTCCTTAGGCGGCGCAAGAGACATAAGTCCAGCGGTTAAAAGAAGCGCGATAGGCGGGATATTAAATATCACCGAACTATTGCAAATTGGCGACTTTTTGCGTTCATGCAATAGTGCTAAAAGCTATGCAAAGTCCAGTGACAAAAACGAATCCTACCCAACTCTTTCACCAATGTTTGGGGCGATTGTGCCTATTGAGGAGCTGAATCGTGAGATTGAACGCTGTATACTAAATGAGTACGAGATAAGCGATAACGCAAGCACCGCGCTCAGCCAAGTTAGGCGCGGCATAAAGGTCGCAAATGACAGAATAAAAGAGCATCTTAACTCCATCATCCACTCACAGACATATAAGAACGTTCTACAAGACAGCGTAATTACTATGCGCGGCGGTCGTTATTGTGTACCCGTTCGCGCTGATGCGAAAAAAGACTTTCCAGGAATTGTCCATGACCAGTCAGGGAGCGGTCAGACGCTTTTTATGGAGCCTATGAGCGTAGTTAATCTCAACAATAAAATCAAGGAGCTTGGGATTGAAGAAGCACGAGAAATTGAGAAGATTTTGGCTACTCTTTCGCAATTGGTTTATGAGAATGCGGAGGCTTTGCTTCAGAATCTTGAGCTTGTTACAGAACTCGATTTTGTGTTTGCAAAGGGTAAGTTGTCAGTTGACATGATTGCGACAGAACCTGTCTTTAACGACAGGGGTTATATAAATATTCGCAAGGCAAGACATCCGCTTTTAAACAAAGATACCATCGTGCCGATTGACATTTACCTTGGTAAGGATTTTAACACTTTGCTTATTACAGGACCAAATACTGGCGGTAAGACGGTGTCTCTAAAGACCCTTGGGCTCTTCACGTTGATGGGGCAGGCGGGGCTTCATATTCCAGCCTTTGATAATTCGGAGCTTAGTGTGTTTGATGAGGTTTTTGCGGACATTGGCGATGAGCAGAGTATCGAGCAGAGCTTGAGTACATTCTCTGGTCATATGAAAAATATTGTTAGCATTTTGGGCGAGGTTACGCGCTTTTCTCTTGTGCTGATGGACGAGCTAGGCGCAGGTACTGACCCTACGGAGGGTGCTGCTCTTGCGATATCCATCATTGAGCATTTGAAAGCAAGGCATGTTAAAACGGCAGTCACGACGCACTATTCTGAACTGAAACTATACGCTTTACAGACTGAGGGGATAGAGAATGCGAGCTGTGAGTTTGACGTGGACTCTTTGCGTCCAACTTATAAGCTGTTGATAGGCGTCCCTGGAAAGTCTAACGCCTTTGCGATATCAAGGCGACTTGGGCTGTCTGAGCAGATAATTGAGATGGCAAAAGAGACGCTCAGTAAGGAAGACAAACGTTTTGAAGATGTCATAACCGACCTTGAAATAAGCCGAAAGGCGGTAGAACTTGAACAAGAGCGCGCTGAGCAATATAGGCAAGAGGCGCAAGCATTAAAAGGCGACTTTGAACAGCAAAAGCAAAAGTTAGCTGCCCAGCGTGAAAAGATGTTAGCAGACGCTAAAGAAGAAGCGAGGAAGGTCTTGTCGCAGGCCAAAGCTGACGCAGACTACATGTTAAAAGAGATGAGCAAGGCAAGCTCAGCAGGAGATAAGCAGAGCGTAGAAGCCGCAAGAAGGCTACTTAAAGAAAGCCTCGAAAACACAGGAATCAGCCTACTAGACGCAGAAGCAGAGAAGCGCAAAGCCCCTGAAAATTTGCAAATCGGCGAGGGTGTATACATCCATAGTCTATCGCAAAAAGGCGTTGTAACAAGCATACCAGACTCGTCAGGTGATGTTATGGTCAAGGCTGGGATCATGAAAGTTAAGGCAAATATAAAAGATTTATCGCGAATTGACGCAACGGACA
>Ga0123355_10002931_pt1 | contig 24255 bp, 10 predicted proteins | sample TergutEmb28metaG_3_FD_89872 | JGI IMG/M metagenome (GOLD analysis project Ga0123355, IMG submission 89872) | Embiratermes neotenicus P1 segment gut microbial communities from Petit-Saut dam, French Guiana - Emb289 P1 | ecosystem: Host-associated > Arthropoda: Insects > Digestive system > Gut ... | reverse complement strand
GGGAGAATAAAATAACTGAACTGATCTCAGAGAACAGCACACTGTAGCAATCACCGTACAGTTACAGTTATATTTCCATTCAGTTCGCAACCTGTCACTGTACACTCTGTGTAACAGTTCTACATTTCTAATGTGCAGGGAGAATAAAATAACAGACCTTGGTTTGTCAAAACTCTAAAATTAATTCCTACCAAAATTACAATTTTCTGTAAGCAGTCTCGTAACATACTGTGACGGTTTTACATCGGCTCTTTTGACATCCATAGGAACAATTGCTGGTTTGTACAGAGCCGAAAATTAAATCGTTACAGACAGTTTGGTAATTAACAGCTGACAGCACGAAAACTGTGTAGGTGACCTTAGAATTAGCTTATGGAAGAGACACATTGTTACATGTGTAGAACCTGCTAGAGGACACACCACAACCCACGGTAGTGATACGGAGAATCAGGGTAAAAAGTTTCGCCTTCGTCATCTTCGCTCTGGAAACAAACAGTTATCAAGGCTGTACAATGATATTGCTGTAACTTTCTGTGTGATTTGTGATAGGCGACTGTGTTGAAATTTGTCAATTTGTGAGTGGCTCTAGCTGAGATCTGTTATGTATGTCGGGTGGAAAGTAATCTGAATCCCCCCAAAACGAGTTACGCTATAGTTTGTAGTTCGAGATTTAATGATAGTTGTTCAAGAGTTCCTGCACGATCCAGTAACAACGACTGAGGTTAAAACGTTTACTCTCAGATCGTACGGTAGATACCGTCTGCTACGTTAACAGTAATGCAATTTTAAGTTTGTATGGTTACGGATTTAGACACATTCGTTACATTTTGCGTGAAGACCTTCGATGTGAAATTGCCAAAAAATATCTACTACAGAAGCAGCTTCAGTTTGAGATCTTATATTTTCAGGAATATTCCGCTGTATTGATTGGTAGTGATTTTCCTGCATTTCTGTACAGCCTGTAGGTGCCATCTTCATGAGTTGCATGCAAAGAAGAAGATTGGACCGAGAGGCTGTCCAGTACCGTTGCTAACAAACTGCTAATTAATGCTGCTTATCGTCTCAGAGGATTGATGACCTTATGCAGATTGTGGCGGAACTCCAAAGTTACGCGTTATGAGGTTGTTACGATAGCCGAAGTGGATAACGCGATCGCGTACTGTCTGGATGCACTACAGAACATCCAGTCAGTTCTGCTAACTGTGCGAAGTTCTTCAATTAAATATTAACGGTTGTGGACAGTTAGGCCGAAGCGATGTTTAATACAGAATACTGCAGATTGTTACCAATTGCTTGCACGTTTTAATTCGCAACACGAAGGAACACTTCCTATCATCGAATTTGTGAATGTATGGTAATGGAACAGAAATTTTTGTGAGCAAAATATTCTACTTATAATAATGCAGCAGATCCAACTTTTGAACTGAACCAACCATTGGTTTTGCTGTTACGCTGCTTATACTGCGTTCTAAAGGCTCTAAAATGAATAAGAATTGTGTAGTGAAACAAAATTAGTTTTATCATATTGACATTGGGACACAGATTTATATGTAACGAACGCAGCATTCTATTGCGAAGGAGGGAAGAAAGTTTAAATAGTACAAAATTAGTTATGTAAGACAGTATTTCAGTATTTGTTTAACGATTTCAATTCACAATTTCTGTTTGTTTCAAGTGACGCATCAAATTCCATTGTAATTATATACAAATGTTAGAATTAAATTTAATGATGGTATATCTGAACCAATACACATACACAATGCAGTGGGACAGGGATGCGGCCTCTCGCCGTTATTATTAAATATATACATTAATAAAATAATACAGGAATTAAAAACAGGGATAGGGAAGTTTTTACAACTAATAACAGGGAATTAGTGAATACTATGCAGCCGAACAGATTTTAATGGCTACATCAGAAGATGATTTAAAAAAATGACACACCACTTGTAACTTATAGGAAGAAAATATAAAATGAACATATCTAGTAAAAAAACAAAATCATTGGCAATGTGGTGGAAAAAAATATCGAGTGTAAAATGTGTGATAAATGATAATATTACTGAAAAAGTAACAGATTTTAAATACTTGGTTTATCGCATATCAGAATACGGAAGTGATTTATAAGATAAATTGCAAACATATAACAAAATAAACGGAGTTATACCGAGATATTTTGGAAAAAAAACGAAAAAAGAAACAAAGTTAAGAATTCACAACATTACAGCTAAAGCAGCATTGAAATTTGTAGGTCAAGCTAGGGTACTGAATAAAAGAGAGGATCAAAATTTAGAAGCAGCACAGATGAAATTTTTGAGACACTTACTTGGCATAACAAAAGTAGATAAATAAAATTATCAGTGTATTATGCTAAAATGGGATTATATAACATAGTAAAGGAAATAAAAACTACCAGTAAAAGTGGCTACAACATGTACAGAGGATGGACACAAACAGACAACCAAAACAAGCACTAAAATATAAACCGAAAAGACAAAGTATCATAGGACGACCGAGGAATAGATGGATGGAACAACTTTATTTTGAGGATCAAGGAACAGGAAACACGCCTAACCCTTCAGGAATATGATGATGATGATGATGATGATATATACAAGTGCCCAAGGCCCTTTTTCACCTCGATCCACCATAAATATACTTGCGATGTATGATGTAGTGTTGAATGGACCAGTCTTGTGTTCTTGGATGCTGTTTGTAACCCTGATGTGGCCTTTCATTACCCTATTGAGGGCCGTGAGTGCTGCAGCAGTTGCTATACTACTTCAATTTCCGTATCGACTTAAGACTTGAAATATGAGGAAATTTTATTCCTTCAGCGTAATACAGCAAACAGGAAAACGTATGTTAGGGTAAGCGCCATAATCTTTAGGTTACTGCAAACTTAACGATTACTGGTTTGTGAATTTTTCTGAATCACAAGTGTTAAATAGTTGTTGTATTTCCAAATAGCTGTTCAGCATACACAAAACATAACAGTTACTCTGTGACTGAGTGCTGAAGACGGATGGTAACTTACCCAGTTTTCTTACCAGAACTGTATGCTGCACAACGTACCTCTTGCACTGCTTGCTACAATCCGTCTTCTGGACCTGTAGTAAGATATCTTATTTGTATTATTCACACATACATGTATTTTGTAAGTCGGAGAAGTTATGAAAGCAAACCTTGCTTTTTTATAATGGAAATTAATTTACACGGAACAATTAGAGTGGAGGAAGTTCCTTGACCGGAATATGGAATATTTAAATTTTTGTTCTGGCATATTATAATTTTTCCGTACTTTACGTTAATTTTATCTGTTTAAATACTTTCCAATTCGGTCAAATTTTAAGGACTCTTGAAGACCGTATCTAACGTCAATACTCCTACATGTCTGTATTTAATGCAGGTTTATACGCTGAAATATTTTATCTTTTGTCATTTTGATTTCATAAAAAAATGTGTTTGCAGATGTGAGTTGTATTGTCAAGTGCGACATCATTTGTATTTAATCAATTTTATAAAATAAACAAGAAATCATATTTTAGTACATTATACATTATACGCCGGGGAATTACCCAAAAAGGAATAATTTACACAAAAAGTTTTATGTTGCATTGTCTGAAAATCCATCCCTCCATCCTGTGACGCAGAGTATCAACCCTTCAGCGCCAGAAATTTAAGTAGATGGCCATATTGTGGGATTTGTTAAACAGGGTGCAGAGAGAAAATTATTTGGATAAAAGAGAGAAAGTAATAGTGAACTGCTGACAAGAATGTACCGCAAAGTTACATAATTTGTTTTGTTCCTTAAACCTTTCAATATTTATGTGCCTGTTTGTTTCTGTATATAAATGCAATTTTTATGCTGGCATTGTGATATATGTCCACAGGCGTTTCCTGTGTTTGGAGTCCGTTTGATGCTTACAGCGATCAATATTCAGTACTGGGATGGTGAGTAATAAAGATATTTGTATTTCCATATTATGTTTTGTGTCAGTAAGTACTTTCAGTCATGTGACGATTATTATGTGGCCATAAATACGTGTAATTAATGTGTAATAAACGTATCGGGCTTTGGATATGACTGACGTATTGTCCAAGTTAAGAGTGATATGTAAATATTCAAAGTATAGTAGTAAAATTTATACTACATTTCTTATATCCGCGATCTCGTTGCTAACACTTTAAATGGTTTATAAATTTCATTGTTATGTTGAAAATGCTATCCTTTGAAAAAAAAAAAGAATATGGAATAGACTAAATTACTGGTAACTTGTTGTTTAGTGTCCGACTGCTCTGTTTGAACAAAAACCATTGTCTCTGTCATCCGGTTTAGTATTCACAATCTACAGCTGTCCGTCTGTACATCAAATGGATTCGGTGAAACTGTAACTGTGTGCCATAACGTGCAGACTGGTTCATATTAAGAGAAGTAAACGTGTAATTTTAAGCTTTGACCGCTATGTTAGGAATAAGACTTTAGTATATTGCTACTTCCGAGAAGGATATGGTGGTGTTGGTGTTGGTGGTTGTGGACGTTGTATTACTGTGGTTCTACTGGGTGACTAAATCTTGTGCACCTCACCTCTAATGACATTACGCATAAGTATGTGCTCCCAATTTTTGGAGCGTTGGAAGGCTGGAATACATCATAGTGTTGTACTGTTAAACACTGAATTTCTATTTTATCACGTTTTTTTTACGGATTGCATTTTCCATGTTTATTCTTCCTAATAATCCACGTCAAATTATTCCTTCTTATCCCAATTAAAAGACAGCGAAAATTACAGTCTGTTGTTTCGCGCAAGTAACATGGATAGATTTAAGCACACACACGCATTTAATGACGATGTAAAAAAATGTTTTTATCAGTCAGCAATTTATAATCTTCAAGAATAAGGCTACGTGTTCGCCTAATACCGAAAAATCATCTTCCTTTCTTTGTTAAACTTTCCACTTCAACCTAGCCATTTTATATGCATTCCCTGAAACTTCGATATAAAATCTACACTGTAGGGGAATAATGTTCCACTTGATGACACACAAAACACAACACAATCGTAGGGACTCCTCTGGAAGAGGGATAAACCCGTCGCAGAGAGTTCTACCTGGCTACATGCAACACTCCGCAGAAAGAGACAGGTTTAGCTTAGCTTCAAACCTATAGTACCAGCAAATGAGCTGCCACAGAATCACGCCTTTGACCACATAGCTTTTGACATCGTCTGATTAGCCACGATTAGCCTAATTACTAGAATACAAGGGGATATTCTTTACAACTCTACTTTATGTTTCAAATCACAAACGTGTGGAGATATGGAATGCCTAAAATATAGGATTTGAATTTTATAAGACATAATGAAATAATTTACAATGTAATATGTCATAGGGAATTTGTTGATATTGGATGTCATATATATTTATATATTGCAGTCTAATCATTGAAGTGTAGGTAAAGTGCAAAAATATTCCCACTTGTATGTATGCTATTCACTCTGTAAATTGTTGGGTATTTCTCCGCGAACTCGGTTGATATTATAACAAATTTTCTTAACAAATTTCAGTTTAAATTTTTAATATCAGATTACAAACAACAAACTTTTACCTGGTGGGCTATAGGTTCATGTATTTTTGGGCTATAGTTACACGTATTGGTGGGCTATAAGTACATGTATTGGTGGCTATAGGTACATGTACTTGTCGGCTAAAGTTTATTGTAATTGTTGGCTATAGGTACATGTATTCGTGGGCTATAGGTACATTTATTAGTGGACTATAGGTACATGTATTTGTGGGCTATACGTATATGTATTTGAGGGCTATAGGTACAAGTATCTGTAATTCACATTAACGTTTTGAGACCGACATTAATTCCGAGTAGATTTTGCAAAACGCCGGGATTTAAATTATAGGATGTGGTTCTTTCCTTCAAACTGTGACAAATAGCTAAAAGGTAACTTTTCGAAAAACTTCGAATACGGAAATACAAGAATGGCCGAAATTGGTCGGAGCATGTGTTGGATTGACAATTACATTTTAAGCCATTAAATGCACATTGATTAAATACGAATTTTCAAATATTATATTAATATTCAACTGCACGAAGCCTTGTTTCGAAACGTAACACTCCACCCTGTGAGGCGGAATGAGTTTTCAGAGCCTCACTTTTAAGGGGTTGGTTATATTATGGGTTTTGGTGATAGGCCGAAGGCAAAAAATTATTTGGACATGATTGAGACAGAAGATAATAATGATCGGGTGAAAAGACTTAATGCAAAGCTTCTTAATTTGTTGCTTTCATTAACACAAATAATATATATATGTACATGTATATATATTTGTGTATGTGTATGAATTTGGCTGTTAAATGCACAGAGCCATATATGGTAACAGACCTTTCCTTTGTTAGGAGTCGGTTTAATTCATACAGCGATCAATATTCAGTGTTGAGATTTTGAGTAATACAAAATATATGTATTTCCATATTATTGTGAAGTGTCAGTAATTTCTTTCAATCAAGTAAATTTATTTTGTTTCGAGATTGCCATTATAAATAAGAACCATAGATCACAGTTAATAATAAGATCCATTACTCTCGTGTGTTCCTTACGGCATTTTGTACAGTACATTGCGCAGACAACCCTATATTTTGAGTTCCTATTTACCGTACATAAATTTCTTAAGCACTCAAAATATTAATTGCACCAACTGCACAACAATATAATTTCACAACTGTAACAAAATTAGTCACTACCTTTCCGTTTTTAGAGACCTTTGTGAAGGTGGCCATTTTAAGTCGAAACGTGGGATATCTTATATTTATGAAACTAATGTATTTTTTAATTTTTATATTATTTTGTGATAAATATCGTTTTTTAGATTAATGCACGGTGCATGGAAAGTTTCAAAATTGCTACTTTTCTACTTCTGCCTGCCTATGTGCTGTTTCATGGCTTGGAGTACGTAACCTGATGTATTGTAATGTTGACTTAGATCCGAAGCATGTTTAGAGATGCAATGTGTTTGTCTCTATTAGAATGTACCACCAGGATTGAACGTGAATGCGATCCTGTTGCTTGTTTGGACAAGCAGCAGTAGGAATCATGAAACCTCGAATCCGAAGTTCCGTCCGTCTTCAGATACTTGATTTTGGGCTTACATCTTATTCTATTTTATGCTTATTGTGTTTTATCTGAGCGAGACACATGCACATTATAAACATTAATTAGGTCGGAAAGAAATATTATGAGTTACATTACAGCACGCACACACGACAAATGAATTCTGACAAGCGTATTTGTAGCTGTCTTTTTCACAGAGTATCCCAAGTATCCTCATTAAATATCATTACTCCTTTTCGGTTGATGCCAGTCGTTTTTTTTTTCTTGAAGCATGTCAATGACCACTTCCCTACGTCCACAACCGATATTTCAAACCGTATAATGCTACCTCACAACTCCCTCCCCCCCTTCAAGTCACCAATTGTTCTTCTGTTCCACGTTTTATCATCGTTGATATACCGCTAGTGCTCAAGGCTTGTAATAGGAATTTGTCGTTTCGAAGTGGTATATATTTAGGGGTTCGAACGAATTTTCTGTACATTATTTGCACATTTACATACTCTGTGTATGTGACGCAAATTTTGCTGTTTTTATCATGGATTTTAGAACGGAGTATTTTAGATTTTGCTGAAAAATTTAGGGCAATTTGCCCTTGAATTGTCAATTGTATCTTGGAACAGGAATTTGGAGTCGATGTGAGCTAACCATGTTGAAGGTCATTTAATTGAATTTTATTTAAATTTACGCTACTTGAAAACTTTTTCATATTGCCTAAAACAACAGACCACAACTCATTTTATTACTTCCATTCCAGCATTAGGTGTTTTAAAGTAGCTTTTATTTCAGCAATGTAATATAACATAGCATTAATAATAGAACACTATTAGTGTAATATTGAAATAAATCCACATAAAATTTTGCATTCATGAAACATTATTATTTTTACATATGATATTTGTATAAAATTAGTGTCTGCTGTTAAATTTGGTGTCAGTTTCCTGGAAGTTTTTAAATGCCAGTACACCACATTTTATATTGGTTTTATCTGATGGTTTTTTGGAAGCTTCTGCGCTACTTGAAATAAGTTTGTTTGTGGTGTTATAAGATTTAGTCATTCAATATATCTGTGCTTTTTCGCACCTGACTTGTTAAATTTTTGTGATATGTTGCTGGTGTATATTGTCACTCTGTGTTGCGTGTTGCAATTGTGTTGTTTGTGTTAGTGTTACAGTAAGAATAAGTCTGTTCTGTGTAGACACAATTTATGTTGAAAATCTAATTGCACGTGTATCTACATGAAGCTGTCTTCTGAAGTTAAGTATCAGTGCTCAGTTGTTGATTTTTATGACGAATTTCGGAGTTTGTTTCAACATTTATAAAATCCGATGTGTAATACTGCCTTATGAATTCTACCCACAGTCAGCGTTGGTTCTTATGTGGGATGTGAATAATTATTAAAAGTAATATGATGATTCTAAATAAATATCCTTTTTTAAACCAGGAACTTTTACCGTTTACAGTTCTCATGTTGTTCACAATACTTATTTCTCCGCAAACTTTCAGTTACAGATTGTTCAGGATTTGGTACGGTTTTAAAATTGATGAAATCTGCAGTCTTCACCTAGTGTCACTTCTTTAAATATATCCATCTCAAACATGTGTAATATTGTACCGAGCGTCTTGTGTTTGGTTTATTGGGTTAGTCTACAAAACATCTTGTGCATTTGGAGTTGAATTAGTTTTAAAAGAGTTTTTTACTGAATATAATGTAATGTAATGGATTTTTATGGAATGACAGAACAGAGTGACATTAAAGAAATTGACAATTTTAGTTTTGATATGATATTCCGCTAACACCTACTCTATGACTGTAATATTATACATTTAACGCGTGTGTGCATAATGTACTGTGTAACTTGCCTTACCAGATATTCTGCTGTATAAAATCACAAGAGAGGCGGACCACAGACTTCGCTGTTTGTTAAGATACGGCGTTCTGTTGTCTTTGTCATTGCATCTGTTTTATTTCTTTATTCTTGTCTTTCACTTGAAGCAGAAACATGAAGAAGGACAGCGTCTCTTGCATTATCTGTAACAGACAAATACTGCGTTAGTAACTTGCACATTTATATATAAGTAATAACTCAACAGACTGGTGGAATTCCAATTAAATATCTACAATCCTACATTTCACTGAAGATAACGCAAGAGTCCGTAACATTGTGACAATATTGAGACCGTATATAAATATGGGTATTATTTATACCGTGTTTATTTTAGGTAATATTAGAGTTCGGTGTTCTTTTCTTTGTCACAAACGGCAATGTGTTTCGGCTAATTGTAATCCGTCGTCATGAAACAAGCAATTAAAAGGGAAAGTACAGCATGTATAATAAAATAACATTGCTGGGAAAAATGAAGACTGAATTCACTTTACTGTATAAGAAGAGTAATATTTAAATCCTGTGGTGCATTTTGTGTGGTAATTTCTTGGTTGATATGTGTTAAAATTAAACTTTAAATACTTTTAGCGTAATGTAGACATTAACTAATGTGCATCAACTTATGTTTCTACTTGTCATGAAGTGTTAAAAGACTGTTTATATTAGTAAGCTGAATCTCGGTACTTTAAGATTTTATGTACTCTGTAATGTAATTCTTGATGTTTTCTGGATGGTATATTGGATATTTAAAACTATAACTGGAACAAATTTGGTCATGTTAAATAAATTATATTTAGTTGCGTATAGTTTTTAATTCACCTACAGAATCTTCATTCGCACATCCACCGTTGAATGGTTTACTGATTCGAAGCGGATTTCGTTATATAAACTTTTGCCTTCTAGTGTGATCACAGCATGCTTTGATAATTCGTTTCATTTTGATATAATAGACGGGTAGACAGTGGCGCATTTGGTTGAGGCACTGCGCTACAACCTTCACGGTCGCAGGTTTGATTGCCGATGGGGACACTGGATTGACTTATTCCTTCCCAACTCTTTATTGCTCTGGGTTCTACTCAGCCTTTAACAAAAATGAGTACCAGGAGTATCTCCCGAGACGTAAAGGCAACCAGTGTTTAGGGCTGACAATCTTACCACCTTCTTGTGCCGATATTCTAGATAGCTTTGAAGCTTGTACCCCTAGGGGCTTGTCTAAATTTGCACATGGACTGGTTTACCTGTTTTTTAGAAATAAAGGTGTTATGGAACTTCTATATATGAGGAAGGAAATAGGCCATAAAGTGTATTGAAGGGTTTTATTTCTGTAAATGGCCTACAAATAATAACTAGTTATCTAGAAATCTTAAAGGAATTTTAATTAGTCATCCTGAATTATCATTACAGATGAACCATCCGGAGTGAATTAAATGGATGAACCAAATTCCATTTATACCGTTAATCAACATTGGACACGATATTATTTTTTGTAATGAGGCCAGTTGTATTCGTGCTTTAGGCATTACGGTTGCTTTTAACCTTTAAATCAGCGAAGTTAAACGAATTTAAAAATAATCAGCAAAATAAGCACGCGTCTTAGTTGATTGAAACCAGGATTATTTGAATATACAAACAAGGCGAGTAAACACTTTTTGTAAGAATGGGAAATTAAAGATATATACATATTAAGATACCACACAGGAATATCTGAAGAAAACATTTATGTGGAGTTTTAAAATTAGAACACTGCCTAAGAAAGTAGAATACACATATAAGAAATATCTTCATGTGTGGTTGAATTTAGAGACCACTCATATTTCCTCGGTTGGTGGTGATTACCTTTTAAAACCTGAAGATTTACGCCATGTCCCAAGAATATCGTTTTCAAAGTCGTGCCAAACTACTTAAGAGGCTATATGTCTAGTACTAGAGGACTTCTTTATCGTAAGAAAAGAAAAGCTGTAGCTTTTTCCATTAACCTTTTGGGAATGTTATTTTAGTTTTGCATTTTTTGAAAATTCTTTTTTAAAAATTGGTATCTTTGCTTTGGAAAATTGGATATTATTTTGTCCCAACCACAATGTCCCAGATGAGTTTAAATGTATTTTATCTGAATTTAAACGAAAGATATTGCGTGATTATTAAAAAACATTTACTATTTTAGTCACAGCATCCTTGGTCTGTTACAGAATTCCAGTTACTTTTGTAACGAAGCAAACAATTATGGATTAACTGTGGTTCCTGTATGATTCTGCAGCGGTTTTAACTTTTTACACAACTGGTGCAACGTCATTCTTACAATTGATATAGTTTTCCTTCAACATTAACCCGTTTAAATTTTGTTGACAAATTAGAGAAAGTTGGAAAGACATGCTTGTAGTTGCTCACATTTTTTTGCAAAGAGTGATCAAATGTATTTTTTCGTGATCCGCAATCTTCGTATAATTTCATTAATTTATTTTTGGTACTAACAACATATTAAACCCACAATAAAAAACCGTTTCTGCCCATAGTTCATACACTTCATTAAGTCTCTTCTGGTACTTCCTTTTTCGGACTTCGACGTATTCGCTTTGGTGGCTCAAGTCCACCGCGCCCAGACGGTCTTCGCTTCTGTTACTTTATGTATTATTGCCAGTTTTTAATCCCTGTTTTATTAGCATTTTCATGGCGACCGTGAGTTTAATTTTCAGGTTCTCTACCGAGCCCCACATTTTCTAATAATTTAATCAGTGACGATGAACGGTACATATGTTCAGTCTGCAGAATATTAGAACTTCAGTACATCGATGAAATTAGTTGCACAAATTTATTTTAATTTTGGGTCTTATTTACAGTATTGATCTTTAATGTTTTTCATATAATCAAAAATAATAATAGTTAATAGGCCACATTGAAATATTGTTTTATGTTTAGTGGTTCTTGTCAACATGGAGGAATGGAAAAATTTAATGGCAGATTGTGTGAAGCGTTTGGATATTCGAAACTGCTGCGGGGTCATTGATTGTAAACATGATCACATTCGGTACCCTAAAAGAGTTGCTATGAATTTAATTACTTTCAGAAGGGCTACAGTATTATGTTTATTAACTACTGTGGGTAAGGGCCAAATTTCTCTACATTTATTCTGCAATAATCGGAAGATTGTGTGACTGTGGTATTTTGAAAATGCTCATTCAAAGAAACGCCATAAAATAATATTCGTAATTGCCTGCTGCAATCGTATTGTGGTTTATGTCTTATTTCCTCTCAGAAGTAATACTTTGTAATTGTGTTTTTTTAAGTGACCATTAATAAAAAATAATTTGAATATATCCCTCTGTTTTGGATTGCGAGGCGTGTGTCAGAAAATGAATTTTTTTATGATAGTATTAAAATTGTGACTGAAATAAGATTTGATTGTTTTGCAGAGTGAAACATTGGTTCTAGTGGCAAGAACCATTCTTATGCCTACAATTATCTTAAGCAAAATTCCGCTCCTGGACTCCTTTATGTCACAGACCTAATATCCAATATCGTAGCTTAAGAAGAAGGAAAACCATACCTGGGAGTTGACTAATACAGGTTGTAGACGCGGCTGAAAAAATGGTACAAATCGCTTTTAATGAGAGCATTAAGCTCAGTAAAGCTGCACGTGCTGAACGTAAACGGTATGCAGAACACTTCTGTCATCCAGACGTGTTGAAATGGCAGGGGAATTGATTTGAATAGATAACTGCCGGTACAGTGGAAATGTACGAATAGTTATTTTAAAGATACTTCTCTTCTGATTATACAACAGAGAATTATTTTAAAATAGTTTTCATGTATACAAGCCGTACATTCGCTATAATAAGTAATTTCACAAACACACACACATAATGTACATGTCTTCTTCATGAAAATTATAAATTTATATGTCTGTTTACCGAGGGTGGTGAGATACAAAATCCAAGCAGGAAATAAAGGCTTGTACCAAAAAATCAGGACATAAATATCGTCTACGCTTGCAACACTTATTTGATTTTTTATATCAGCAGAATTCGTAGAAAGAATTGTTTTAATTTTCAGTTTTGTTTTGTCCGCGATCATTTCGGGAATTTATTCTCCTGCAAAATTTTCTGTTGTACATTTTCACTAGGTCTTTTGTTTAGTGTTCAGATTTCATGTTTCAGATTCACACTCGATATTTCGCCACACATATCACCAATGGAGTTTTCATCGTTGCAGTTAAAAAAATATTAGTTTATTTTCAGACAGAAGATAGAAAAAGTATCCAGAGAGCAAACAGAAATATCCCTGGGTCACTGCGGGGAAACATGCAGTGATGTGGCTATTTAAGTTTTCACTTTGGATTGCCCATACCAATAGATTTAAAGTTGGTCGTGGCCTTCGTTTTCATCCCACATCTTGTAAGATAAATTTTTGTAAATTGACTATTTACACTTTGCACTTTCATCGTTTCATCCAAAGGGATCATCCAAAGCGAAGTATATAGCGGCAACTTCCGTTCGGAAAGACCATATAACAGTGAAAGTGAAAGTGAAAATTCTGTACTGATGTTGAAAGTTTTATACAAACCAGTCTCATTTGTTTAACAAAACTAACTGTAACCAAAGTATTAACTTTCCACATGCAAACCCAATAAATCGACACTTGTATGACAGTTAGGATATCGTCTTAAATACCCGAGACTCAGTATAGTAAAAAACGAAGGTTCTTACGCAAACACTACACTATCTTAACCCATACAGTCTAATGTATCATAATTTTCCATTCACAACTTAATGACTACGTTGCATCAAAACTATAGAATTTTCATTTCAACACATTTTACCCACGAAATTACCAAAGAGACGCACGGCTACATTAAACTTCCCTAATTAGGATTATTTTGGCCCGGGTAGCTCAATCGGTATGGTGACTGACTACAGGCTGGACGGTCCAGGATCGAATCCCGGTGGGGACTAGATTTTCCGCCCGTACAGACCAGCCCTGTGCCCACGCAGCTTCCCGTAAAATGGGTAGCGGGTCTTTTCCGGAGTAAACTGCATGCTCGGTATGCTGCTGACCACTGACCCCCTTCTAGTGCCGCGGTCATGGAAGAGTAGAGCTATACCTCTACCCACCCTCTGGGCCACACCGGGCCTGTAACGGGATCACTTTACCTTTACCTTTCCTTATTAATCATTTTATATAAAAAGTTGATTTCAATGTTGACTTTGCTTAGTAATGTTATTATTTTGTATAAGTTCTACATTTTTTAATAAATTACATTTATTGTATGTAGTCTCAATATATGGCCTTAGAAATCGGGGTAGTGAATAGTATAATTCTGCTAATCTGAATACAACTGTCATTACTGCATTGTTAACTGGCTTTATTTCTCCATTTTGATTAAGGAATTATGTGATGCTACTACCATATATACATGCAACGTACAAGGCTGAACGCAAACTGCAGACATCCTTTTGTTGCCTGTGAGAGAAGTGACGTGGCAGACTCCACAACTGGCCTTTTAAAACCGCAACTTTTGAACTGCTGGCGTGGCAGAAAAGTGGTAGATCAACAAAGATAGTCTTTTGTGTCCTCGAATTTCATTGAACATAATTTATTTCCACACGACATTTTCTGTATTTCAAAGCCTGCAATATTATTAAAGATGATGTTTTTCGATCCAAGATTTCTGGTAGAGTTACATGCTATTGCGCAATCCATAGTACGTGGATTTTACGACCTGGTAGTGATATAAACAAGTAAGAACTTCTGGAATATTTATGCTAATACTTCATTTTAGACACAACCAAAATGACAGTAATTCCCGCTATAACACAAACATTGTAATATCCATTAACTTTATTGTGAAACTGGAATGGCAGATGGAATTTTTCTATAACAACTTAAGATTCCCTTGCTAGTTACGAAGAACCTTCCTCATGCAGGGAAGGCGACATAGGTCTAAAGTTTGTTTGTTTTAATAACAACTGTGGAACCCTGGAGAATTCGATATGATTATTTACCCATCCGGCTGTTAGCAAATAGTACGCCATTGTTAGACAAACATGTGTTGCCATATTTGCATGAAGTGACAGACGAAGTAGAAGATCGCTTGAGAGAGCAGCCTGAGAGTAGAGTATGATTGCAAACGATCCATCAATAGGAAGTGTGAGGATGAATTTTTTTACTTATAATGAATACAAGCTATCTAATTGCTTTAAAGTAAGAATGGTTATAAAATTTTAATTCGGTGACAATGAAATCATCAGGCAATTCCTTTCTCCGGGCGTTTATGGTCACACTCAAAAATTTACCTGAACATAAACTGGGCGTTCAGCAGTTAAACTGAACCTGCAGTGCTTAGGTAGCTTAATTACACAGAAAAGTTGCTGGCAGATTGTAGGTTTTGTTGTAGGTGTCTGTTAGTAAGTTAAATAACATCTGGACCGTGGTAACCTGTGCGCTGCTGTATTGAACTGCATTGAACTGCTCGGTCGCAGTTTAATGCCTCTGAGTTGCTGATGTTTGCTGTTATTCGGTTTCGTTAAGGTAGTGTAAATTTATGTGCTTTTGAAATTATACAAACTCATGCTAATCGTGACCTATTCTCTTACGTGATGCCATAGTTATTTACATACATTCAATGTGGTCACATTTGACACCGAAACAAACTTTCCCGCTGTCAGATGGAACTCCTTGTTAGCTGTAGCAATGATGAACATTAGACATCGCTGAAATGGAATAGGAGTTCCCACCCAGTCACACCCGAATGCCGCGTCTCTCACACTGTCCGCCTGAAACATTTCACAGTTCATGTAATAAATTTGTCTGTTGTGTGCTGCAGTATATTGAATGAACCAGTTGCCTGTCATTTAACATTTACTATCAGATAGTGACTACCTAACAAGTTTCCCCAATGCTGCAATTTCCGGATTGAACGTCATCTCATAGGATCTCGCCAATTTCGTCTCTCATTTTATTCCCTACTCCTCGGGAGTTGTCATCATATACATGGTACTGTTAATCTATCTTTAATTTAATCTAATTTAATTTAATTAATTAATTTTTTTTTGCAATTTTGGACCTACTTCCTTATTGTGCGTAACTTCAGCCCTACAGGCTTGCCCAGACACTGCATAACATAGGTGGTCGGACATTTGAATTCCGTGATCTGCTCTAAAGACGGAACGTGTCGCGATAGTGCATAGGGGATAATATGTGAATATATGAATTTGAAATGGGCAAAAATATGTAAAATAACTTATTAAGATCTTACTAATATAAATACAGCTGTTTCATTTAATTTTCATCCAAAAAATTACAGACCTTAAAAAGCGTACTTTACTAACCTTCATGATTCGAATTTGGTGTGTGATTCTGTATATTTTGCGATATTTTATTGGAAGAATTTTCATGTTTACTTAGGCACAAATTAAGGCAGTATTTTAAATTTTCATTTTCAGATGGCTTCGGTATTTATAATTATTTTTCCTATCCTTTTCGATGGCGTCTTCGCAGAGGTAGGTTGATCAAAATAATGCTGTCCAACGGAGAGCTTGTGATAAGACAAAGTAGCAAATAAATATCGATAGAGATAAAAATTCAGCTGTCAACAACAAAACAACTGAACATGTCCGATTGCTAGATCGCGATCGAATCTTAAGCGAACTTTGCTATATGATATTCTACATGTTACGCAAACAGAAGTGATATTAAATCTATTTTAATTGCTAAACACGGATTCGTTTTAGATTAAATTTTAAAATGTTTTTCCCGAATTAAGGTCCATGATTTTAATAATTTTGTTACCCGAGGATACTACTCATGGATAGTATGAATATTATGCTTAATAGTGGATTTTCCAAAACTGCTGTAATAATTAGATGAGATATGGAATTTTGGATCAGGCGTCCGATTTCGTGTTGCACCACATTATAATAAAAATTATGTAGTGTCTTCTACAGCCCTGATTTTGAAGTACACTGGAATTTATTTTAAAAGCTTTAGGATTAAGATATCTTAAACAAAGCGGAGTGCACACGGATGTTAATCACACGTCGGACATTGCCAAACCAGCCTTTCTTTTAGCGTCTCCTTTGTGTATGTGCTGTCAAACAAAAATCTGTTCAATTGCTGTGGATTGTATTGGCTTTAGGAAGTGTCGTCCACACGGCTCAGGCGTTTTCCTGATAAACTAATATCGAATCTATTTTGGGATATTTCTTTCATTTCTGTAGTTTAGGTTACACAGGTATAAAAACTTTATTTATGAAGACATAACGATTGTCAGATTCTAATTTAATAATTATAAGATTTTTAAGGTATAACCTAACCATCATATTTGTAATTTGATAAAGAAAATAATTTGTAATTTCTTAACTCGTGAAATGTAAGCCTGCTATATACAAATAACCAACAAAATGCGCTTCAATATTTATGAGTTTTTTAAATCACACTTTTCGTACCAAAATATTTCGGTTGCTATTGCTAACATCTCCAGAGTGAAATTGTTTCAAGAGTACAATGGGCAATATGGAATGTGGTTAGTTGTGTTGTCACTCAAAACGAGGTAAAAAAGTATTACAATTTCAATTAAAGTTTTATATACCTGATATAAATATAGGTTAAAAATATGAAATTATTATTGTTTTGAATTAAAATCGCTAGTCTCTGTGGAGTGCTGCTGGATGCAGTGATGCGGTGAGTTTTAATCCAGTGTGTAGGTGATGTGTAGACACTGTCTATTCATCATCTACTCCTTTGTGAGTAAAGTGTGATATTAATACTGTATAAATATTGAAGGATATTTTGTTATTTATTTTTATATTATGCAACTGATTAATACACGGAAGTTGTGAACATATTAAAGTGGTGAAATGTCAGTTAAAATGTTGATTCCTGTTTGTGTCCAAAGTGTTTTAAAACACTCAAATAAAAATTAAATGTGTAATTCGCTACTGAAGTTGAAAAAAATAATCATACATTTCACGACTGAAGAGTAGGATAGGATAAATTGCTTAAACATAAACATTTTGTTCGTGGCCACGAATTTTTGAAGCCCAATAAAAATGAATGCTTGGTTAGCCATAAAATCTGAAAGTATTTTTAAGGTTTTGGTGATAAAAACACATTTTCTAAATTTTACAAAGAAAATTTAATGAAGAATGAGGGTAAGGGAGAAAAGTACTCAGTATTTAACCCTTTAAACGCCGAATTAAATGTCATCTGTCACATGCTGGCATTATTAGGAAGTCACCCTATTTTCCACGTTAGCAGGGTAAGGGTTAATTTGAGCCATAATTCCTCAGTTGATTTGAGGCTCGAAACCCATTTTGAAAGCAATGTGATATCAGCGTCTACATCAATTACAACAATGTACTTTGCCTTACGTGTTGTGTCAGCTGAGTTCCACACCAACAGATCAGAAGCACGTCAGTAGCGATATTGGCGTAAACAAACACTCCTTGACTCATATCTGTATAATCCCCCCCAGTTCTGCAAAAGATTGTTTACAATATCAGGAGCATTGAAAGGGTAAATTAATTAAAATAAAAAAATCTATGCAAAATGTGATATATTAAGAATAATGGAGTTATGCAAAAGTATTTGAGTTTTTATTGACTTGTAGGAGCCTTCGCACCTTTGGGTTAGGTGACTATTGGTTTCGTCTTGTATGTGTGTCCGTCGGTCCGTTCGTCAACATGGAACAACTCAGCTCACACTGGACAGAATTTTTGAAAATTAATGCTTGAGTATTTTTGTAAAATCTGTTTAGAAAATTAAATTTTAATGAAAATCTGACTATAATGACGGGTACCATATATGACGACGTATTTTCATTTATGATAATGACCCGCTCAATCCATCTGACATTAAATGCTTCGGTCAAAGGTTGCAGCGAAAACCAAAACACGCATTTCATATTCAATAACTATATTAAAAATGCGCCTTTATGTGGTAATGTGTAAAAATATGGTTTTGTCTGAGAAGTCGCCACTGATAATAATAAAATAGTAATACAACAAGTAACACAACAAAACCAACAATGTATGTGTATTTATTTTAAGTAACAGACCAACTTTGTACCTATATCTTCGAAAATATTTTCAAGTCTATCTTATTCTCTTCAAACTATGCTGAGGTAAATGTTAGTAAAATGTAACTGGGAGGCTGGTGGCATAGGGTTTTTGTCTATTTGTGAGGTAAATTCGCTACAAGTCTTCGTTCCTCATTTGGAGTTTCCCAGTAGTATTGCATTTGAATTTTGTTTCAGTGAAGATGTACGTTTAATCTGATACGTGATCATAAATCATGTCAACTGTGCGGAACTCCCGGCAATGTGACTGTTCGGCGATTGGAATTATAAACTGCGTCAAATTGCTTCGCATCAGAAAGAACTCATTTGTTGTAATTTTAAATATTTACAGATTTCTCTGAAAGTAATTCCAACTCAAAATTAATAGCGCATTAACGTTGATTACATATTTCGAATTTAAAGATGTATAAATATTTTGGCATTTATAGTCCAAACTCAACTCAAATCTTTTCTAGTACTTCGAAATGTATCCCGTTGAAAATGTGAGAGCTTTACAGTTCTCCACACTGTAGTCTGTAGACGGCATAAAATCTGACTTTGTGAATCAAAGATATTTGAAGTTCAGAACTGTTTAAGTCTACTGAAAATTGTATGCTGGGTAAGTTGTTTTAAAACCCGGCTGGTAAGTACGCCACTAAAAATTCTCAAGCAATTTCTCACTTAGATCACAAGGCACAGTGAACTATATATTCCCGATTCTGTTCCCTTGTTAGTTGCTACTGTCTTTTGTGAACCTACATTAACATGTGTATTTTATTCTGTATTTATCGGCCTATAAGTCGTAACATCTCTGTTTGTGGAAATGTTTTTGACAATCAGAATATCACTGGCTGTCGAGTGTAATATTGTCTCTGTGCAGTCAGTTACAATTAATTTTAATGCGTTTATATTCAGTACGTGATGCTCAGTAATAACGTTCTTCAAATCATTGCTTACATTTATTTATATGCTTATTATCTGAAATGAAATATGTAGTTTCCACTCCGATTTTTCCCCTTTTTGAATGTGGGCAGAACATCATTCTGGCTGTTGTCTTTATGAAATTAAATAATAGAGGATCCTAGAATAGGTGAAGGCTAACTTGGGCTTGTTTATATCATTGATAATATTGAATATAATAACAATAATAATAATAATAACAATTTTAAATTATATATATATATATATATATAGGTTCTGCTACATTTTTACAGTAAAGGATAAGGCATCTATGTCAGAACATTTTGCACACAATAAATTAAAGTAGAATAGTTTGTAAGCAAGAACAATGTAAAATTCCCAAACCTGAATATATTAGGAGAATGGATTCGTTCAGTTACCGCTAACATTGCTGCCTCACTTATTAGATTTTCGGAATCTAGCCACAAATAAAATAATTATGATCTAAGAAAGATACTTGCTTCAATTTCTATCCCAGTTCACGTAGGAAAACAGTGGATATGCACTTCAGTCCTGAGCATTTTATAGCAAGATACTGACGTCACTCTAGTTCCCTTCTACAAATAGGACAAAAGGTCATCATTATAATTCATTCAAGAATTTGTTCCAACATGAAAAATATCAGGAAATTACGGCATAATGGCGTACGTCTCGGAACACGGAAACTGCACTTTGTGTGAATAGAAATTTGGACAGACATTTACTTTGAAGGAATTGATAAATAATTGTGTTAGTGGACATAAATGTCACGTAATAGCGATTTCTATTTCGTTCATTATAACGGTGAATCGAAACAGGAAGGTGTTGTTAATAATTTAGATGGTTTTATTCTTTGCAGTATCATGAAATTGTCAATAACAAATGTACGAAACGAACAGCAGCGGAGAGTAATTTGAGAATCGTATGTACTGGCGTACTTGCCAAACAAGTACTGCTATACTCTCTGAATTACGTTGTAACATATTTTTATGTGTAACGTGACAAGGGACGTGTTACGTGTTCTGCGTGTTGGAACTGACTACAATGAAATTCGACGTGGTATAACTCTCTTCTGAATTCAGTATCGCATTTTCTAGTTCCTTTCTACAAACCGGCTTAGGACTTATTGATAAGCTGCCATGATACATAAATGTGCAATTCTTTCGTTTATGGGTACATATATACTCACACACAGACACACACATACATGTATATATAGATAGGTTATCTACCTGGAAAATTAAGATAGAATATTGATGCACATCTGAATCTAAACCGTCACATTATAACCTTCACTCATTATTTTATAATATAACAACAACCAACAACAATTCTGATACCGTACCGTAACTACAGAAAAAGCAGTGAAGCACATTGTGACTAGCATTACCAGCAAGTGACCACATAGGCTGACATTAAGCACGTCTTCCAGTTGCTGCATGAACCTGTAGATTAGGAGAAATACAGTACTTGTAAAATAATGAATATGTTAAACGTTATTGAGTGTTTCTGTTAAGTTTCAATTTTAGATAATACGTTATGTTTTTTTGTATCAAAAATAATGTGTAGAGAGACTGTTTCCATAGTGATCTGTTTTACTATTTGTAATAAATATTAGAGAATTTTATGAACCGAATGCATTTGAGGTTAATATGGTTATTTAACAGACAAAAAGGCACAAATCTCCAGGTATTGTTCAAATCCAAGCAGAATTTATTAAAGTAGAGGATAGGACAATTCTTCCTGAGATCATTAAACTTATTAATTCTATTTAAAACCAGGAGGAATTGCTTGAGGAGTGGAATGTTTGGATTATTGTACCGAACTGTAAGAAAGGTGATAAAACAGCATGCAGTAATTATAGAGGCCTATTGCATTAGTCAATTACGTACAAAGTGTTTTCAACATCCTGCTGCCAATGTTATGTACAAATGCAAAGGAACTTATTGTGGATCATTAGTATGGACTTCGACCCTAACTATCAACAACTGATCATATATTCTACATTCGTCAAATACTTGAGAAAAACGATAATAAATTTAATTAGTACGTCAACCATTTATAGACTTCAAGGAAGCTTACGATTCAGTTAGGAAGCATGTCTTATATAATATTATCATTGAGAATGATATGCGCTTGACACGTATAACGTTAATAAAAATGTGTCTGAATGAAACATGTAGCAGAGTCCGGGCTGGCAATCAACTGTCTGACATGTTTCCTTACAATAAATATTGATACAAGGAAATGCTTAATTGTCATTGCTTTTAGACTTTGCTCTAAGATACGCCATTAAGAGGGTTCAGGCAAACCAGGATTGCTGGAAACTGTACCGTAAGGTGAACATCAGCTAGCGGATTAGGCTGATGATGGTGATATTATGGGCGGAAAAGTACATACTGCAGAGAATAAGAAAGAAATTTGTTAGTCGCTATTAAGGAGATTATTCTAGAAGTTAACGCTGAAAACACCAAGTGCATGGTCATGTCTCTATAACAAAATGGAGGACGAAATCAATAAGTACAGATTGAAGATAGCTCCTTTAAAATTGTGGAAGAATTCAAATATTTGGGAAAGACCTGAACAAACAAAATCCTAATCAGGAAGAAATTAAGAGTATATGCTTGAGGGAATGCTTGCTATCACTTGGTGCGGAATCTTTTGTCTTCCAGTTTTTTATTCAAAATTAATTTATTCATAACTCTAACTTTCCTGTTATGTTATATGAGTGTGAATTATAGTCGCTGATTTACAGAGTAGAACTTTGGCTGAGGGTGTTTGAGAAAAGGGTGGTTGTTATATTATTTGGACCAAAGCGGAAGAATTAACAGGGGAGGGGATAAAACTACATTAGGTGGAGCTTAATGATCTGAACTCCCCACCCAAAAGTTTTAGGATGATCACGTCGAGAATAAAGATTGTTCGGGGTAAGAAGCAGATATGGGGGAAGGAGAAGTGTCAATAGGCTTTTGGTGGTTAGTTAGTAAGTATTAAAGACAGAGTAAGTAACTCTTCTATTTTTATTGGTTATATTGATTATTTAAGTATATTAATTTCAACTTACTCCTTTATATCCTGATGGTGTAGAATGCACGCATTTAAATTAGATTGCAAATCACAGTTTGCATTTGTATGATCTTGTTCATCTTCCTGCCCGACGTGAGGCGTGATATGTTGCTGTCTGACATCCAGTACGGCCGCCTTTAACTTATCGAACTGACTGCAGGCCACAGCGATCGCAGTTGTAACCAGAGACATGTAACCACATAGAGTACCCGTTGCTAGCAGTGATGTGAAACACTGAAAATAGGTGAATATTAACACAAAAATTTACGTTAAATGAAGCAGTTAAGGAATCCTGACGTAAACAACTTTTGCCTAAACTAATGACAATATGGAAATGAGAAATTTGAATCGAAATCTTTTTTTAAGATTTATCTTTCGTTCATAACATGTAATTTCACTTCCACTCAAAATGGCATTGCGTTTGATTGGATTGAATGAACGATTTTATATATTCAAAATGAAAATATTTTAGGATGTCTTTTTTATCTGTTAATTTGATCATAAAATCGTAAGTAAAAAATCTGGTACCTTAATGTGAATACATGAATTCGAAGCATAGAAACGACGGGGATACATAAAAATATACATATGAGCCGACTTAGTAATTAAATTACTGGGGAACGTTACTCCTCCAAGATAAAACACACAAATCTCCTGGTTCAGGACACAGTGTATGGAACAGAAAATTGTTTTTCCTGTACTGTGACGTAATTATGAAAACGGCTAATTTGATTTCATTGTCTTATGCTTTGTCACGTTGCGTCAATGACTAATATGTACTGCGAATAACCAGATAAAATCCCACTGGCAACATGGTTTTCTGTCCGTTGTGAATGTTGTATGCTCTCAGGTAGAAGTCTCAGCGCTTTATCACAGTTCTAGGGGAGTCCTGCAGCGTGTGCTGTGTCTGAGTGAGATTTCGAAGCTTTGTGAAAGGACAGACCATGACAGGAATGCGGGCCGAAGCACAAGAGGAAGAAAAGAAAGAAATATTATTGGATTTCCGAAAGTGAAATAATTTCAATTGCGTGATAGTTATTAGCATTAGAATGTAATAAATGAGAATAAATTATTTTTCTGCAGATAGATTATTGGCAACACAAATTACATCCCTATATTCACATGCACCAGTGTGCGTATGGCTCGATATATAAATGTGTTTGTTTTTATTTTTTGGGAGGGGGGGGGGGGGGGG